>Ga0075445_10000524_pt1 | contig 20575 bp, 36 predicted proteins | sample CoawatmetaG02DNA_FD_72350 | JGI IMG/M metagenome (GOLD analysis project Ga0075445, IMG submission 72350) | Marine microbial communities from the West Antarctic Peninsula - Coastal water metaG029-DNA | ecosystem: Environmental > Aquatic > Marine > Coastal | place: Atlantic Ocean: West Antarctic...
GTTCATTGGGCTGCCTACCTTGGTTTTAGGGCCACGCATATTGCGGGGCGGTTGGGGGTGCGAGGTCGGGCGATAGCCCGTTGGCAGGCGGCATAGGTGGGGTGGGTTGAGAAGTGAAATCCCGTGTTGGAGACTGTGGATACGAGGATGAGGGCGTAGATCATTGGATTAGAGCCACGTCTTGCGTGGTGATTGGCCAGTGGATTTTAGGCGAGTGAGTTCTTTGTCGTGTAGGCGGCCAATGGTTTCGGTGTCGGTGTTGGTGATGAGGGAGCTGGCGGATGGTGCTGTGATGACGGATGAAACGGAAGCGTGCGTGTCTCCTCGTGCCAAGCGGGTTGAGAGGTCGGGGGAGCATCCTTGGCGCTTGGCTTCGCGGAATATGGCGGCCATTGCTTGCGCTTCGGATGGGGATACGGGGGATGTGTTTTTCATGTTGGGAGGATACTGGGGAATGGTGGGCCATTGGGAGTTTTGGCCGATGGGAGATAAAATTTTTGGTCGCTATGGTCGAGGGGGGTAGAGATAGCCACCAGCGACGATGCGGCGAAAGCGGCGAAGCCGCCCCCCCGCCTGCGTCAGGCGCGATCTAATGAGAGGAAGCTGGTCGGTGAGAGGTAACGAGTAGTTCGTTGCTTCCGTAACCCGGCCTGCGCCGAGCGTAGGCCACACATAGGAGGACTTCATGTCCACACCAATCAAAACTCCACGCCCACACGTTTCAACATCAATCTTCGCCCTTGCCGCCTTGCACCTCGCAGGGACGGACGTGTCTTACGAGCTCACGTTCCGAAGCAAAGGAATGGGTCGCAAGGTCGCAAGAGCGATTGCGTTGGGCGACGACGTAGCACTAGCACTCATTGCGGGGGAAGACCGTGACGCGCTGTTTGCCCACGGCCACGACGGTCAAACGAAGGAACAGGTAGCGGCTACCCGTGAAGCTGCCAAGGACGCAAAGGCTGTGGCCCGAGCTGCCAAGGTTCAAGCGAGTGCATCCGTGGCTGACTGTGAAGCGGCTGTGGCCATGCTTGCAGGCAACGTCCACGGGTTCCGTGCTTGGAACACCAACAAGAAATAGGCTGCGGCTTGCGTTGAGGGCTGGGATTCAGGAGTCTCAGCCTTCCGGTAAGCTAGGCTGTCAGGCTACAAACCTGATTGCATCGGCAGAGTTCTGCGGTGTTGAGGGTTTAGTCTGACGTAAGGTCTGACATTGGCGGTGTTTGTTCCCCCTTTAGTCCTTCTCGCTGGCGATGGCTTCCAAGTCTTCACGGGACAGGGTGCCGAGATCGCTGACGGTGATTCGCTTGTCAATCATCTTGGCCTCTACCGTGGGCATACTCTTGTCGAGAAACATCTTGAATACCGCGACTTGCTGCCGATCCCACGTTCTTTCACCGGACACAACCTCGGCTGCCATTGGTATCATCTGGGACGCATAATTGCCCAAGACATTGCGCATTTCACGCACCTGATCGGGTGTATATGGCTGCTTTAGGCCATGTTTTGCGTGGTTAATCACCAACTCTGACGCTGGCGGACAATCATTAGCTTCGTCATCCATGTTCTACAACCTTTCCATGTAGTTAGTTTCAAACCCGCACAACAAACACGTACTATCCAGCACGGGGTACTCAAATACCCTACATTAACCCCCACGAGGGGGCAACCAACCTCCCGAAAGGAGAACCCAAGCACATGCTACTCACGAAAGACATGAACACCCAGACAGCAGCTCCACGCATGGAGCACTACCTCAACGAAGCGGCTATCGCGGAGGGTCTGGGCAACAAACCCCTTGCCAACGTGTACCTCCAGTACGCTGAACGCATGGAGGAACTCATCGAAAGCTACAAGAACAAATAACGCCACAGCGTAGGGGCGGAGCTCACCCTTCGACCCCTGAACTGTGATGTTACCCATCACTCACCCTGCACTCTCCCGAGTGTGGGGTTTTTTCATGCCCAAAGGAGATCAAGACATGTCACCAACATACCTATCCTCACTCGCAGCCCTACTCACTGAACTCATCGACCTCGCACAATTCGACGCCATCGACGATCACGACATCGTTGAGCTAGGAAAGCGACGTGGCCTCGTCATTCGATACAACGACAGAGCCATGCTCATCAACCAAGTAACCCTCGCCCTTAACACCACCGCGTAGCCCACAGACGAGTCATCTCCAGCCAAGACGGGGATGGCTCCACTGTGCGCATTGCACAAGGCCGTGTGACCAACTCACACAACACAAGGAGGACATCATGTCCGCTAACAAAACCACCATCATATCCATCAATGGCCGTCCCTTCATAACCATGAAGGATCGCCCTGTCGTTTGGCACCGCATACGCACAGCCCTCGGTCAAGTGACCGCAATCAAACGCCCAATCGGGTGGGTTGCACGTTGATCCGAACAATAATGTGGGCAACAACAGCCAACCCGTTCAAGCCCATAGAGTTCACGTTCAAGGACTGTCGTGTCCCATATCGTGATCTCATCACCCCTGACACAGACACCGACGATCCATTCATCGGCCAAGCGTCATCCTCCCTCGAATTCGTAGCCAAGACACGTAAGGTAGAACGCCTTTCATTCCGATTCAAACGGAATGACAACAAGCTGAAATCACTCAGCGCCAAAAGGAAAGGACACAAGACATGAAAACAATCTCAATCAAGAACCGATCAACAGGCAGCATCACTCACCTCACCTTCGCAGGAAAGTACAGTGCAGGATCGTACATCTCCCGCTCATCCTTCTCCCTCATGCGTGAACTCTTCAACCTCCACCTCGAATTCTGTGGCCTCACCTCCCAACGCCGGGAGGACGACGACATCATCGAGCGTGGCGCAGACATCCAAGCCATCGTCATGGCCCGTGGTGATGCCAGCCAAGGCAGGCTCTCTGCTATCTGCGAAGGCAACCGATCCCTCGCTCCCTTCTAACCCATGCACCCACCGTCAGGGTATGGGGGCAGACAACCTCTGCCTCCTACCACTGATCCCCTGCACTATGTCTCGGAAAGGAGACACTAATGAATACACCATACGTTATCACCGTCGAAGTAGAGACGACATCCTCTCTCTCATACGACACGTTCGTCACCAAGATTCCCATCGCCCACCTAAAGATGGACAACACCCAACTCTTAGCGGAATGGGGGTTTGCTTGGGATGATGATCGAGTATCCCGCTATGTCCGTTACGAAGAGGACGATCAAGTCAACTGTGTCACCGTCAATGAGGAAGCACACGACCGATACAACAAAGACCTGACGGTCGAACAGTTCACTGTCAACCTCAAGGCAGACACACCCGACAACAACCCATGGCTCATGGACGACGGCACCGAAGGCAAGACAGCCATGCTCGAACGCATAGCCAAGGAGTTGGGGTGGACAATCACCAAGGACACCGATGCGATGGTCAACATAGCCAAGGCAGAGGCAGACACACTACCCATGACATCTTCCACTATGTCTCGGAAACCCGACCTCAAGGCCAAGCGAAAACGTGATGCTCTCATCGAGGCCGCCACTGAGGTAGCCAACATGTTCTTCATCATAGACGAAGTCGATGACGGGGAGACAGGAACCTACGAATTCCGTCACACCGACGCTCGGATCACCGAAAACCTCGCCAACCTAACTCACGCAATCAACCAAGGAGACTAACCCATGACCAAGCAAAAGAAACTAACGCTCAACAACAAGAAGCGAGACATCCTCCTAAGTTTTTCACGGGACACCGTCAAGGCATCACCTCCAGCCAGTAAGAAGTTGGAAAAGCTGATCAGCAAGATCACACCCTTGCACCTTGAGCTGTGTGCTTTCCTCAATGCCGAGACAGAAAAAGTCTACCCCGCAGCCGACATGGATGTCTTGGCCAAGTACAACCCCGTCGATGCACCAACAATCCGAGGCATCAACTGCACAAAGACAGACGCACAAGAGTTTTACTTCGACATGCTGTATCTCCCTTACGTCGCCGAACAACACTCGTTAGAAGGAACAAACGGAAACGAGGACATAATGACACCGGCAGGCATGTTGAAAACATCCGACCTACACTACGACGAACAAGTAACGTACTACATGAAGATGAACTACGATCCCGCCAAGTTGCACCTCAATGCAGGCATCCCCTACACACCGGAGCACACACGTCGTGGCCTCACCTTCAACGTGATGAGCATAGGTGATCGCAATGAGTTCCTGCGTCACACCTCACTGCGTAGCGACATCGACCTCGTCATACATGAACCCCTAAAAGAACGACGCCTTCTTCTCAACGCATACAGTGACCTGATCTGGTCATCCAAGACACTCGAAGATGTGGTTGCCGTATGGCCCGAGGCCAATGACGTGCGTCACAAACTATCACTCACAAGCACGGCAATATCTCTCATGTCCGAGAGCAACATCGATCTCATCAAGCGCGACATCAAGTCGCGTGCCAAACGAAACCGTAACGACGAAGGCGTTACTGAAAGCGAAGCGAAGGTATCAGCATGAAAGTCAAAGACCTGAACGACGATATGGATAAGGAGGACGACGATGGAATGGATCGTGATCGTGATCAAGTTTTTGATGGGATTGTTTTAACAGAGGAGGACAAGATCAAGCGGCCCAACGTCTCCATCATATCATGTTTGAGGATGATGGAAACGTGGAGGTATCAATCCAATGAAGGTGATGTCCCCGATGACGCGGCGTATCTTAATGTTGAGACATGCATTGGGTTGCTTGCGCTTAAACTTCTCGCAAAGACTGATGAGTATGCCCGTGCTTCGTAAGCTGCGCAGCTTGGGTTGGAAGAAAGAAGATGCATGGGCCATCGTAGCCTTCATGCTGTTTGAGTTGGCGCTCCTCACATGGGGCAGCTTGGGCCAACTCATTTACTAAAATCACACAACAGAAACAGAAAGGGACGTGCACATGAGTATCGTGGTGGAAAGTGGCGACTCGGTTCTTGTCATTAAAGACGACGGGACATGGGTTACTTACTTCCAAGAGCCAGATGGAGGGGATGGCGATTGGACAAAAGGTAGATTGGTAATGTGTGGGTTGCATTGGAGCCTGATGAACGAGGCTTGGTACGACAAACTCATTAAGCGTGCTCACAAAAAGGCACGTCAACTTAGTACACAGCAGGGGCAATAAGACATGAAACAAAACATAAATGATCAAGAGCCGGTACTAGAATTGGTACAAGCGGTCAACTCACCACAGAACGTGGCTTGCCTTAGATGCAACGGATTAACGGGATGGGATTTCATCCCAGCAATCAACGAAGGAATGGAAGAATCCCATCACTGGTGTCTGAACGATGCCTGCGGTGAGGAATTTATTGTTGAACGTAAACTGGAGAGTTAAGGAGATAAGAAATGACCATTAGAGCAGACAAGATCGATGAGTTGACTGAATTGTTGAGGAGGATGCCGGGTCACACATCAGTAGGTGGCGTGGATAATCGCAGAGCTTTGAGGGCCATGGTTAGTGCTGGAAATATATCAGGTTGTGTGTGGTTGAGCAAGGTAAGCGCAGCCGCTTACGAGGGTCGCTCGTTTGCGGCATGGCGTGATCACCTCGGGGTGAAGGTACTGTGGCTTTTGAGCTGTGGCATTGCCGGTGTTTATGAGTGCGAAGTTAACCAAACATTAGGGGCAGAGAATAGAGATTACCTGATGCAATGTGTGCGTGAGTTATTAGAGGCACAAATTAAGACGCTGAGTGGTAAAGAAAAAACAGGAGACGAGACGATGGAAGCGACGACGAGCAAAGAGTTCGAGTGGACGGGAACATATAATAATTCGATCAATAAACTTCTTGCCATTGGGAGTAAGGGTACGGCACCTGACTTCGGTGACATCTTGAAGGGCTATGTGAAGGGTGTTGATGGAGAGGAGATTGCTGGGTTGAAGCGGTCACTTGCGACGACGACATCGGAGCACGCCAAGTTGAGTGCCAAGCATGGTGTGACGCAAGGTGAGTTGGATGATGCACTCAAGCGATTGAGAGTTAAGCCAAAGTCTGTGATTGCCAAGTCACCGAAGGGTGAGCTCGGTGCGGCGACGATACCGGAGGGTACACCGCAGAAAGTGTTGGTGACTGATCGGTTTTCTGAAGCCAATCTTGATCCGAGATTCAAGGGCATGGAGGTTACGGTGTGGGATTGGGAAGACATCAATCCTTTCGTGCCTGAGTGCGATGAGAACTATACGTTTGTGCATGACTTGGACATGCTGTTGTTGATCGTCGATGCCATAGAAAATCGTACACCGTTGTGGATAACGGGGCCAACAGGATGTGGCAAGACCACAGGTATAAATAACTATTGCTCACGTACTGGATGGATGAGCACGGGCATCTCGTTTGATAGTGAGCTCGGACGTAGCGATGTCTTGGGCAAAGATAAGCTGAGCGTAAAAGACAGCGCATCGATGTCACACTTTCTTGAGGGCGTACTGCCCAAGGCTATGAAGTTCCCTATCATCTTTGTGGGTGATGAACAATCATGTGCCCGTGCTGACATTGTCTACTTTCTTCAGCCTGTCTTGACTGATTGGGAATTGCCTTTGCCCGAGAGTGATACGGGCGAGACGATAGTTGCTCATCCGTACTTCAGATACGTGGCGTTGTGTAACACGGTGGGTCGTGGTGATGACACGGGATTGTATCCTGCGTGTCGTGTCTTGCCTGCTCCATTTATGAATCGGTTCGGCAGCTTTCATGTTGCGAAATACATGACGCCTGATGTCGAGGCTGATGTCTTGAAGAAGATGGTTGCCGGGTTGAATGATGATGAGGCGGCCAAGTGTGCGCAGTTCGCAGAGATATCACGCGAGGCTTTCTTGCAGCAGCGGACGGCAATGCCAGTAAGTTTGCGCAACCTGAGTGCGCTGGCTCAGAAGTGGGTCGATCATAAAGATGTAAAGTTTGCTGTGACCAGCTCAATAATTAATGGGGCCAGTGATCTGGATAAAAGTGTGCTGCGTGATTTGGCAGCCAACGTTTTTGGTGTGGGGATGGATTGATGAGTGAATACAAATGCAGTGAGTGTGGAAGTTTGGAGTTGGCGGTAAACGCGAACATATGGGTCAACCCTAACACTTGGGAGATCGGTGATCATGAGGTGCCTGATACAGACAGAAGAGACATCTGTGTCTGCAACAATTGTGGGTGGGAAGGTGAATTGAGGAGCTTTGAGAATGAGTGATGAACCAAGTGCCAAAGAAAGATGGTGGGCATGGCATCGGGAAAACCCTGATGTCTGGAAATTGTTTGAGAAGTTTACGGATGATGTCATTGCCCGAGGGCATGAGCATTACAGTGCGAAGGCGATCTTCGAGAGGATTAGGTGGCACACGGAGATCGAGACGGACGGTGCGTTCAAGTTACAGAATAATTTTACTGCCTATTATGCGAGGTTGTTTCATGCGTTGCGACCTGAGTGTGATGGGTTCTTTCGGACAAGACTACAGGATGTAGAGAAGGAGACAAGACATGACTATGACACGCAAAGTAATTGATCCGAACATATTTGAGCATGAGCTCGTTGAGACCGTCAAGATTTTTGGCAGGGACAGTAAGTTACAAGTTGTGTTGAAAGCAGAGATGGGTGGGTCAACCAACCATGAGACGGTCACGTTGCAGAACTGGAGACGTGATGTGCCGTTGCCATTGGCGAAGGCGAACATGTTGCGAATGATCAAGATGCATGAGATAGGCCATGTGTTGTTCACGAACAAAGATAAAAAGAAGATCAAGGCGTATCGAGATTTGATTGAGGGCTGGGGCGATTACGGTCACTTGGTTTGGAATGGTATTGAAGACCCGCGCATGGAGCGCGATGTGTTCAGATTGTATGCCGGTGCAGCCAAGGTGTTTGAGGATGGCACGCGTGAGTTTATGGGTGAGAGTTGGGATGACGATGGAAGTGCGATTGGATTCCTGGCTAAAATCAAAGGACATCATAATGAGTATGCGGGATGGAACAGTTGGGCGAACTTGCCATGGTTGTTGGCGTTGGCTGGTCGGGAGAGTCTTGGCTGGTGCAAGGTTGGTAGCGAGATACTCGATTTGTTTGCTGAGCGTGGTGTGATTTCTGGGATAGCGCGTTCTGCTGTGGCTGACATTGGTGAGTTGCGGTGGGGTCGGAAGGGATCGATTGATGCTGCCAACTTGGCGTTGAAGTTGTTGAAGAGCTTGCCGGTGAGGGATGAAGATGAAAGAGAAGGAGAAGGAGAAGGAGACTATGGGACAGGTGGAGAAAAAATTGAAATCGGAACAGAGGGCGATGATGAAAAGGGTGAGGTCATCGAAGGAGGCCATGGCGAGACGGAGACGGGCGAGAAAGAAGAGGAGTCTGATGAGGGGAAGCGGGACGATGGTGACACGGTATCTGACGGGGGAGATGATGGTGAAGAAGAAGTAGGTAGCGGTGGACAAAGTGGAGACACCACGGATGAAGATAGTGGTGACGGGAAAAGTGGAGAGGTCAAAGAAAACGGTGCGGGCGGTGCGGGTGAACAGTCTGAAGAAGGTGCGGAGTTCACTGAATTGCCACCGGGTTTGTCAGCAGAGGAGTTGATGGACGGTGAGAAAGTTGACGCTGATTTGAGTGTTGCGTTGGGCTCAAGTCGTGTCAGTGGTGAAGGTAGTTATCAAGCAATGGATACGAGTCAGGACAAAGTTCATACGGCCAAGGATGAAGATGGTTTGTATGGGGCCATGACGTATGGAACTCGCCTAAGAAAAAGTGTGTACGGTGATCGAAAGTACATGGAAATTAAAAGTCAGTTGGGTGGCTACGTTGGTGTGGTGATGCGTCGTATGGAGAATGCGATGGCGTCATTAGATGCGAGAAAATATATGGGTGGATTTGATGAAGGCAAACTTAACGGCAAAGCATTAGTGAGTGTGGTGAGCCGGTTGGAGATGAGGGCGTACAAGAAAAGAACTGATGACGTTGAGGTTAATACTGCGGTTGAGATATTGATTGATCTAAGTGGGTCGATGCATGACGGAGGCAAGAGTGAGTTGGCCATGCAGTGTGCGATCACGTTGTGCGAAGCGTTGGAACGCACACCGGCTTCTTATGAGGTCACTGGGTTTAATGCGGTGAGTGGACAGAAAAGTGGAAAGGTCAACCGAGGAAGTAAGCGGGTCAGTGAAGGTCGAATGTTGTCTGAAAGAACTGGTGATGGTGCGGTGCGAGCAGACATCTTGGATCATTGGGTGTTCAAAGATTTTGATTCGCAGTTGAGAGATTCGATGAGTGGGTTGGCACACATTGAAGATGCTGTTGGTGGCCAGAATATTGATGGTGAGAGTGTGGGATGGGCGGCTGCAAGATTGATGGCGAGGAAGGAGAGACGGAAGATACTGTTGGTGTTGAGTGATGGAAATCCTGCTGGGTTTGTTGTTGGTAGTCGTGATGCTTTTTATGCGCACTTGAAAGATAGCGTCTCGGGTATTGAAAAGTCTGGTGTGAGTATTGCGGCCATCGGAATTATGAGCCCTAGCGTTGAGAGATTCTATAAGAATTGGGTAGTGGTCAATGACATTAAAGGTTTGAGTGGTGTGGCCATGGAGCAGTTAAGCAAGATGATGTTCGCTGAGAAATGGAAGGGGAAGTAATGGCTAAACGTGTGACGGTTCCCGCCAAGTGGTGGTACGGCGTGAGTGCTGGTGGTCGGAGTGTGGTGACTTGGACTTGGTTGATGCCACGGTTAAGGAAGAAGGGAATGAATGTGAGGACGGAGCTAAGTGAGGTTGAACGCGTTGCTGTTGAATTGATTGATGGGCGAAGGAGATAAGTGATGAGTGTCGAAGCATTGGAAAGTTGTTTGGAAAATGTGGTGCTGTTGGATGTTGAAGAGTTGAGCGTGGTTTCCGCATTGATTGGTGACTTGAGTGGTGTGTTGCCAGTGAAGGCGTTGACTGAGGATTTGGATTTAGGTGAGTTGGTTCCTCCCAGTGTGACGGCTGCTGTGTCTGGTGCCTCTGGTGATGAGCCTGTTGCCAAGGCGACCAAGTGGATGAGCAAGAAAGAAGGTCGTAAGTGGTGGATGAAGAGAGTGTCGTCTGTGAACTTGGCGAAAAATAATGGGTTTGCGATTGAAGGGCATCTTGTGAGTGGGCCAGACATGGTTGAAGAGGGTGAAGCTGTTGTTGTTGGGTGGAAAAATAAAGCGGGTGAAAATAGATGTATTGCTGCGATGAAGGTTGGTGAGGAAAAGTCAGGTTGTGTTTATGCGATGGATATTTGTGAGGGTGCGGCTGATATGGTGAAAGGAAAAGTTGGGGAGATTTATGGGTTTAAGAGATTGGTGTGGTGTGATCATGATGGTGTCTGGAGGAGATCAGATGAGGATAGTGTCGGGAAGATTGTTTATTGCCCAGAGTTGGCGAAGAAGACACGGATGCGCCCTGATTTAAAGGCTACAATACAGGTGTTATGTGAGACGGATGGTGTGCAAATTAAGGGGGCAGATGAATGAGACGATTGATGCGAGCTCTTGAAAAAGAACGTCGTGATGGTGGGGAGTTTACCCAGACAGAGATCGCTCAGCTTACTGGGTATAGCTTGACGAGTGTTTGTAGTTGGATGGGAGGGAGAGGTAATCCTAGCATCCAATGTGTTGTTGATGTGGCTCAAGTGATGGGTTTGGAAATAAGATTTGTTAGACGGAAAGGTGATGATGAATGAAGGATTTGTTTTTTGAAATGATGATTGCGCCTGCCATTGGGTGGTTGAAGTTGTGGTCTTGGTTGTGTGGAGTTGAGATGGAAATGCGTGAGAAAGGGATTGAAGATGAGTAAAGGATTCGGTGAGCAATTCGAGATGGTGGGGTTAGATGAGATGTTAGATTACGAGGGCAAGCGGTACGATGATAATGGTATGGACTTGACGAAAAGGTTGGAGGCAAGAAAGAAGAAACATTATGTCCCTAAGAAAACAGTTAAAGTATAGGGATGGAAAAAACACCTGCACCTGCACCTGTACCTGTAGCGGAATGGATTAGATGGAGCGACGGTAACGTTAGTTACAGTCGGTATAAAGATTATGAGAAGTATTGGCATGTTCAAGAACAGGAACAAAACAATGTGTCCCGGTTTGGTTGGCTCGATTGGGTGCGGAGATGCATCGATTTCAGACAACGATAAGTGTGTTGATTGTCCTTACAAGAATAAAGTTTTGGAGATTAAGAATGACGAATACGTGTACAAGGAAAGAGGCTGAACAGATAGCTAAAGAAATTAGTGGGTACTGGATGGACAGAGGGTTTGTCATACAAACGGAAATAATTCGAGCTCTTAAAATGGACAGCAAACAGGTCGGAACGTGGGGCCAGTACGATTATTTTGTGCGGTCAAATTTAATGAATGGTGCGCCACGAAAAGAAGATAGCCTTGACCATGTCTTGGCGGTGGGCTGATGACTAGATGCAAGCTGAGCACATCATATGTGACAAAAGAAATGGCAGCCCGAACGGCTGTAGAAATTAGTGGGTACTGGGCTGACCAAGGTGAGTATGTAATGGTTTGGGTCGAGAAATCTGTGCGTGACCCAAGGAATTTAGATTGGGTGGTGCGCAGTAACTTGATGAATGGGATGCCCGTGAGGTAATTGGAAGGGGTACTTACCTTTTAGATTTTGCGCCCGAGCATTTCCAACGCTTACGAGATAAATTGTTAGGAGTGTTCGGGTTATTCTGTTTCTTTTTAGACAACCCTTTCTTTATACCTAAACTTCTTGCGCAGTAACTGTCGCCTTTAGACGTTCCCGGTTTTACTGACGCACCTTGTTGCCCGTAGGAAACTTTCTTACCAGATGAAGTGATCTTAACTTTTGCTTTTCCTTTATTTGGAGAAACCATAGAAGTGTCCTTTGTTTTAGATGTGTGGCAAGCCCATGGATTTAAGCCATGCGAGATAATAGGTTAGAAATCCATCGAGGCGTAAGATGACAATAGAGTCACCTGTCTTGGTGTTGTTGCGGCGCGAGATAACGACGGGTGTCTCGGGGCAATTGCGGTTGGTGACTGAGCGTTCGGCTTGGTCGAGAGATTTATAAACTTCAAGACGTTCGACACGCTTGGCTTCTACGTGCAAACCGGGTGTGCCAATTAGGTCTGCTTGTCCTGCGCCATTGAATGACATGCCTCCACCCGAGAGGGGTGCGCGTGATGCGGTGAGGGGTGGAAGGACGGTTGCGTTTAGGTATGCGGCGAGCTCGCGCTCGTATCCGTCTCCTTTATTCTTTGGGGATTTTAATTTTGCCATGGGATAATTATAGCCATTTATCGAGGGCCAATGTGAAGGAAAGGGTATTGCATTCATTGCAACCGAGCGCCCCCGAAGGAGGGCAGCGCCACCCGAATCTTGCTAGTATTTATCGTAGCCCTGATTGCAAAATGGCCATGTCGAAATGAAATGATAGCCAACATATTTACATAGATGTCGATTTTCTGCGGGGTGTAGAGCGTGTACCACAAATGGTAATTGACGGGCTTCTGCGGTTAATCTACAAATCTCTTTGTCCCTTATAACTATTAATTATCAAGTTTCCCATATGTGCCTCCTTCGGGGCACATGAACATTTAAATGAGTTACATGTTTCTCAATAATTGTTCTGATGATTAATAGATATAACGTTAGGCTAAGCGTCAGGGGAATTTTGTTTTTAGTGTACCGTAAGCGGAACATACACAACATATTTGCATTCACGTTGGCCACTGTTGCATGGCCCATTCGTATCGAAGATAATTATCCTTGTTAGAAGTTACTCCAGTTTCTTCTTCCATTTCCGACCTGTAGTCGGTCTCCCTGTTAAACTTGAGGGCGGGTTCTTTAATTAGAGCCCGCCCCTTTTTTACATTGAGTCTGCTGCATCGTGCCATTTTTGTACCGTCGCCTTTGATACTTTTAACTCTCGACAAATATCAACTATCCCCGTGCCGTTACGCCGCAATGCGTATGCCTTCTGTCTGTTCGATAGGCTGGAGACAATGTGTGTGTCATCCATCATGTCGCGTGTGAATCCGACGAGCTCTTGCGTATGAACTTCAGGGTCACGATCACGCACCTTGCCATAGCTGACGCGCATTGGGTGTCTAAGGAACTGATCACGCGGCAACCTATTCTCCATCTCAAGGTAATCGCTTTCCTCGTCCCCCACCATGGCCACCCTGATCTGTGTCTCAAGGATCGTCAGTTGGTTGGACGAGCCAGCCTCACCGCCAACATGTGTTCCGCCCTTGTCATCACGCACTGGCTTATTGGCATGGTGCATCATCACGAACGCACACCCCTTCTTACGCATCCGCTTGGCTTGCTCGTTAATGACCGCCCATTCTTCTGAGTTGTTCTCAGACATTCCCGGCAAACCAGTGCGCAAGTTGTCGTAGAAGATCACGTCGGGGTGTGTCTTATCTACCAGATAGTCGAGGTTCTCTCGACCAAGGTCGCTACGGAAATCCAAATCATAATCACTATCGCCCTGCATTGACTGCGCCCAATACGTGAGGTTCTCTTTGGGATCGCCAAAAGTTTTTTTGAACTGTGTCATCCGCTTGATGATGTCGCCCTGCCCCATATCGAAATCAAGATACAATACTTTATATGGTTGAGTGCAATAGAACGGGCCGAACGATCTGCCTTGCGCAATACAGAATGCACTAGCCAAGCTCATTAAAGATTTACCATGCGATGCGTACCCGTAGATTTGCACGATGGATTTTTCTTTAAGCCATGGCTCCATAATATATTTTGGCTCTTCGTATTCCATGCCAAGGATGTCCGACATACCAAACATGCCGGGTATTTTCGATGGGCGTAGCGTGCCGTCCTCAACCCGCTTCATTCTCAACTCACCTTCTTCATCATATCGTGCTGGGTGATTTGATTTGTCTGTTGTTCGTATGGATTTATATGCGGCTTCGACTTCTTCGTTGGGCAATGGCTCATCAAAGTATCTGTCTTGGAACTTGGTGACAAGGCGAGAAACTTCTTTGCCATCCAAGCTGGATGAAATGAGATCACCTATATACTTAGCCATAACATTATTGCGGCCATCACCATCAGATAGTTTTCCTTTCTCTATAAGGTGGGCTTCCATCTTCTCTATAGTTGTCTGTCCTTCGGGATCGACGCTAGATAGATCGATGTCATCTGCCTCAACAGTTAGAACGATTGGCCCTGCCCATAACGGTAAGTCTTCAATGTCTGAAAACCCTGCCGCTATTTCCCACGAATAGAAAACTTCTGAGCCACCGTCATCGTCGCCTACCCATTTGCTGGATGGTGGGCATAACACATAGCCACCGTCACCACGTAGATCGATACCTTGTACTCCACCCATATTAACTTGGTTTCTAACTTGGCCACCGGGATGTGCATAATAGAAATGTCGGCCACGGCTAGTTTTCACAGTAAGAGGAGAGTGTGCGCCGTGTGTGCGCCACCATTCTTCTGCCTTGGCATTGTCGGTATCAACGACCACCAATCCTGACATATCACCTGTTAGTATGGCGAGGTTAAATTCTTTGAACTCTGCTTCCCATTCTTCAATGTGGTCTGATGTTGCTGGGTTAGATTGAAAGTGTTTCCATTTAGTCAACGGCTTCTTTGTCTCTTTGCCAATCGGAATAATAGACAACCCATTGTCTACATATTCATGCGCTGCACTTACTACATCTACTGTCGTTGTAATCATATCGGCCAACCCCCTCTTACTTATTATTGATTAGGTATTTTTCAAATTGCAGGACGGCTGCACCGTCTTGGATCGAAAAAGGTGATGCGTATCCCTTCTCTATAAATGTTGGGGCCATCACCATAATCTTGGCGAGTCCATCACCTGTGATCTTGTTTTGATTTAGCCACCTATACGGTGTGGTTCGACTGCCACCTAAAATTTTGGCAACAAAGGCTACGCCTCCCAAGTCGTTTAATAAATGGGACACGTCTATTTTTTTGGTATCCATAGTCTTTTTCCTAGATATCTGCGGTTGAATAACCTGCATTGTTGACCACTGTTTCATTAGTGATACACAACATATTGTATGTTGTCCTGTTTTTGCAACATACATGTTGTGTCATACAAATATATTGGGTATCAAGATTCTCGACGGCAACGAGGTCGTTAAAAACTTTCCGATAGGGAAAGATACGGAGAAAAATATGTACGATGAACCAACACCATTGGTGCAAGAGAACAGTGAAGAGTTAGTTCGACTTGCTACACGACACGCAGAATTAAAGGAAGACTTCGCCCTTACTAAAGAACAACTAGAGAAGGTCGATGCTGAATTAAAAGAACTACTTTCTGCTTGTGAATACGACACAGTCAAATGTGAAATAACCTTAGAAAACGTAACCATCAAACAAACCATCAGAGAAAATCGTAAGTGGGATACCGAAATGCTCCAGCAATTGTTGGAAGCTAACGGCGTTGATCGAATAGCTGATCTTCCTGCTCATATAAAGCTAGGTCTATCGATTACTGCGGTTGACTTAGATGCACTACCCGAAGACACCCGCACAGAACTTAGTGCCGCGTGCGAAATCAAGCCATCAATAGTAATCAAAGTGGAGATTGACCAATGAGCTGGAAGACTAGAAGGACAGGAGCAGAACTATTGGCTGCTTCACACAAGGTATTAATGTGCGCCAACCCCGGATGGGGAAAGACACACCAAGCCGTCCATATGGCTGAGCGTTATGGAAAAGGGTTTATTTTGTCTGGCGAAGCCGGTCTGCGAAGCCTTGGCCACTCTGAGATCGAGTACCTTCCATTCACTAGTTGGAATGGTGAGCACAATACTGAATTAGGTATCTGTTCTTTCAGAGGAATTGTTCTCGACATGATGTCTGATACTAGTGGCTTTCAAGACGAGGGTTACAAATGGATCATGATAGATTCCATCACTGAAGTTGGTGAACGTTTGATGTCCCATCTTGAAGAGAAGCACAAAGACAACAAGAACAAGTTTGAGAAATGGGGAGAGTATGCCTCGGCCATGCTTGGTGTGATGAAGCTGATCCGAGATTTAGATATGCACGTAGTCATGACTTGTCTACTCCGTCACGAAGAAGACGAAGATGGGACTACACACTACTGGCCAAATGTTCCCGGCAAGGCTGTTGGTAAACAATTGTGTGGCATGTTTGACCACGTTTTTGCTGGCCACCGTGTCACACAAGAAATGCCTGACGCGCCATCTCAAGTGCGTCGCTTCATTATTACTGACGAAACTAAGGGATACCACGGCAAGAGCCGAGACCCTTTCCGTCACCTATCACCGGTTATGGAAACAGGTGACATAACTGAGTTACTGGAAATGATTTCCAAGACACCAACTAAAGCAAAAGGAACTGCCAAATGAGTGAAGGATTTGATCTAAGCGGAGCGACTGTTGAAGGCGTTAGAATGGGAGTGGGCAACCACATCTGTTGGATACGTGACTTTGAATACAAAGATAATTCCAAGGGCTCTAAGCAATTGGTCGTTCAATTAGTCAGCGTTGATAATAACGGCGAGACAAAAGATTACATACAGATTGGAAACAACAACGCGACAGCAAAAGAAATTGCGATGCGGCGCTTGAAGTCTCTTCTGACCCACGCTGGCCACGTTAATCCCGACCACCCCGGCAAGCCGAGCGATCTAATTGCTTGGGCAAAACAAGGTGTAAAAGTTGGCATTCGGATGGAGATCGGAGATGACTGGGTTAATAACAAGGGAGAAACTAAAAGGGGTTCAGCTCAGCTTATGGGATTTGGAGCTTACTTCGATCCCGGCAGAGCACAGGCTGCATCCGAAGGATCGACAACCAATCAACCCGCATCAAAGCAAGACTTGGATGACGAAATACCGTTCTAAAAAGGCCAAGAATAAGGGGGGCTCACGCCCCCCGAAATCTTACTGGCCCCCAAGCAAGGAAGAGTTGGTTGAACTAATTAAATCGGGAATGCCAGATAGAATAATTGCCGAGCTTTATCACACGTCTCGCAAAAAAGTTAGAGGTCTGCGGGCCAAGCACTTCTTGGCTCCAGCGAGACAGGCGGGATGGAGTGATGAAGAAAAAAAACTACTACTTGATCTGAGTGAAGACACGCTGACATTGGCGGATGCAGCAAGATTATTTTGTGAGACGCACGAACGAAGTTTGAAGGCCGCTGAAGTTATGTTGTTCCGCTTAGTTAAAGGGATGGTGCCAAAGGAGAGCACTGTAAAAAAGATGCGGGTATGCCTTGGCCCCAATTGTCAGGGTAAAAAAGAGTTTTTGTCTGAGGGTGTTGGCAACAGGCTATGCCCCAACTGTATCACCGCAACAACGAATTTAAATCAGGGTTTATAATGCATACCGACTTTATTAATAGTTTCAAAGATACGCTCGAAGAGGGTAAGACACGATCCGTATGGAGACGTGACTACATTGGCGCGTCAGACATCGGCCAGACATGTGATGCGGCCCTTGGATTTACGCTGCGGGAATTTCCCGGCAATCCTTTTCCCCCACATCTTCTGAGGATTTTTGAACTTGGCCACAAGATCGAAGACATTGTTGTGTCTGACATCATGGCCACCTTGGAGAAAGATCAGGATTTTATATTTGAACCCGTTGATCCCAAGACAGGTAGGCAATGGGATCACCATATGTTCGGCGGGCACTTTGTTTGCCACCCAGACGGGCGCATTCGTTTTCCTGATGGACGCCAATGGATGGTGGAAATCAAATCGATGAACGAAAAGAAATGGGAAGATTGCGATAGACGCGGCGTGGCTATGAGCCACCCGTCTTACTACGACCAGATGCAAACACAGATGGGAATGAGCGGAAGCTCAGCCACCTTGTTCGTGTCTTACAATAAGAACACGAGTGCGTATGTGGTTCAGGTTATCGACTTCGACCTGATTCATTATTCCTCATTGCTTGCACGCGTTGAGATCGCCATGGACGGACAGCAATCCATGAAAAAAAGCCCATCGAAAAAAGGGTGGTGCAATTGGTGCTCAAAGTCAGAGGCGTGCTGGGAAGGATCAATACCAGACACTAAGCGATGCCAGAATTGTCAACATGCCTCGGCCCAAAAAGATGGAGATTGGTGGTGTCTGAAACATGAGATTAAAGCGAACGATGTGTGTTCTTCGCATACATGGTGGGAACCAAAAAGGAAATCGTAATGGACGTTTTAGAACATTTGCGGAAGCTCCCAACAAACCACGACGGTCTTCCTTCCAGTGCGCTACGTGAATGGAAAAAGATGGTGACTGAGTATCGTCACCATAGGACGATGCGAGAGTCTAGCCTAGATAAATTGAGAGATAGATTGCGGGGTTGGTTGGAGTTATGGGGGTCATGATAAATCAAATAGATAAATCCTTGAGCTTATCCGCTGTGGATATAAAATCCCTAATTGTAATTTTGTCTTCGTCATACATTACGGCTGTATTAAACACATATCGCTTGTTTTCCACCTGCTTAACCAAGCCAGCTTTCATAAGTATTTTTATCTTACGACGCACGCTTGAAGGTGAGATGCCTTCTATGTCAGAGATGGATTGGACGTTACATGATCCGTCGTTATATGTGGCTAACAATATGTTACGGCCCACACGCACAGCCCTTGCATCTTTTACTCCTAAACGCTCCCACTTCTTATTAGTCCTAAAAATAAAATTTATGATTAGGACTTTAATTGCAGTTACTTCTTTTTTACTCATGCAATTATTTAACAAATCAGAAACGTTTAATCAACAATCAAAAATATCAAAAGGTTCGTAACGAACACATAGATTGTGGAAAATTAAATATTTTTATTTACATTACTTCAGGATGAAATTGTTATGGCTAAAGTTATAGACAAAATAAATCAAAGAACAAAACAGGCTGGCGTAAAAGATGACAAGGGAAAGGCTCGTTTCGATCTTATCCCTCCCCCGGCACTGATCGCATTAGCCGAGCTATACTCTACTGGCTCCGTTAAATATGGGGACAGAAATTGGGAGTTGGGCATGGCTTATGGACGGGTCTTTGGTGCCATGATGCGGCACTCATGGGCTTGGTGGCGGGGTGAAATTTACGACAAAGAAGATGGACAGCATCACCTTATAAGCGTGGCTTGGTGTGCCTTTTCTTTGTTTACATTTGAGAGTACGGGGGTAGGTCAAGATGATAGAAGCAAAATTAATAACTGCGACTGAGGTTGCACATCGACTCGGAATATCCCATGCTACGTTGCGAATGATGGTTGGGGAGCAGAACTTTCCATACATCTTGGTTGGAAAATCTAAAAGATTTCAGTGGCCAGCCATCAATGAATGGTTTGCAAAGCAACAGGAAAAATTGGAGAAAAAAACATGTCATTGTACAAACCAAAAGGAACACCTTATTGGTACTACGACATCACCTTCAGTAATGGTGAGCGGCGTCGAGGAAGTACCTTCACCGCCAATAAGAAAGAAGCTAAGTCCATCGAAGCGCGGGAAAGAACGACCGAGCTTTCTAAAACTTCTAGTTCAGATCGCAAACGAATAACAATTGATGAAGCTCTCGCTACGTTTTATCAAACTTATGCCTGCGAACTGAAGTCAGCGAAAACTCAGCTTGGGTATATGAAAATATTGCTGAACGGATTTAGTGATCGGGAGCATACCTATCTCGATCAGATCGATGATGCTGCAATTAATGATTTTGTGAACACTCAGAAGAAGCGTGATGGTATTTCAGACACTACGATTAACCGCTACCTTCAGTGTTTGAGAGCGGTCATCACACGGGCTGATCAAATATGGGGAAGAGAGACAGGTCTTAAACGAAACTTCACTGGTCACATGCTTATCGAACCAGACATTCAAGATAGATCGATCTCACGAAAGGACGCAGAGAAATTAATTTCTTGTGCGGCTCTTCACCTTCGCCCAATTATTGCCTTTGCTTTACTAACAGGGTTGAGGAAAGGAAATATCCTTGAGCTCAAGTGGGAGCAAATCGATTGGGAAGAAGAAGAGATCACGTTTAAGATTAAAAGTAACAAACCGGGGGGGAAGGAGTTTGTATTAGAAATGGCACCTAATGTTATTCACCTACTCACGTCTATTGGGAAGAAGGAATTTGGTCATGTCTTCCTATATGAAGGCCACCCCATTACCACGATAGATCGTTCGTTTCGGACAGCTCGTAAGGCTGCCGGGATTAGCGTGACAAGGTTCCATGATCTCAGACATACGGCTGCGACATGGATGGTGCGAGGTGAAAAGGTTGGGAGTGGGTCACCACTTGATGTGGTTCAACAAATCTTAGGCCATGCCTCGATTAAGACTACACAACGGTATGCTCATCGCTCCAAAGAAGAGAAGAAAGCGGCACTAGCTAAGCTAGGATCAATCGGGTCTATTGGTTCTATATGACATACTCCTACGTCATAGTATTTGGACGTGTCTGACACAATTCACGGCAGTGTCAGAGTCAACTATGACGCAAAAAGCAGACGGTCTATGCCGCACACCCCCTAAGAGTGGCGGACTTCCGGGACTAATTCATGTCAGAGTTGGTTGCGGGGGT
>Ga0075445_10000525_pt1 | contig 20558 bp, 19 predicted proteins | sample CoawatmetaG02DNA_FD_72350 | JGI IMG/M metagenome (GOLD analysis project Ga0075445, IMG submission 72350) | Marine microbial communities from the West Antarctic Peninsula - Coastal water metaG029-DNA | ecosystem: Environmental > Aquatic > Marine > Coastal | place: Atlantic Ocean: West Antarctic...
AGACAAAGTTACTATTTATGATGTTGATGGTAATTTAGTTGTCCGTCCAATTAGAACTTCAAAGTTAAAACCTGGTCAAGTTGATTTAGGTAATTACAATCACTTTATGCAAAAAGAAATCTTCGAACAACCCCAGGCAATAAGGGATACATTAGAGTCTCGGATTACTAATGATTCAGTTGTAATTTCAGCTTTTGGTTATAACTCTGAAGAAATTTTTAGTCAGATTACTCAAATCCAGATAGTTGCATGTGGTACTAGCTATAATGCTGGGCTAGTTGCAAAATATTGGTTAGAAGACATAGCAAAAATACCTTGCAATGTCGAAGTGGCAAGTGAATATCGATATCGTCGCCCTATTCTTTTAGATAGAACTCTCGTTATTACTCTTTCTCAAAGTGGAGAAACTGCTGATACAGTTGAAGCTGTAAAAAAAGCTAAAGAAATAAACAACAATATTTACACTCTTTGCATAACTAATTCTTCAGAATCTAGCCTTACTAGACTTTCTGATTTAACCTTTTTAACTCATGCTGGTCCTGAAATAGGTGTTGCAAGTACAAAAGCTTTTACTACTCAACTTGTTGCTCTAGCTCTATTAACATGCTCTATTGGAAAGTTAAAAAATTCAATTAACAAGAAACAAGAAAAGGAAATTATTGATGGGTTAAAACGATTACCTGGACTAATTAATGAGGCATTATTACAAGAAGTACAAATTAAGAAGCTAGCAACTCACTTTACAAATACAAATAGTGTACTTTTCCTTGGAAGAGGGACTATGCATGCTATTGCAATGGAGGGCGCCCTCAAACTAAAAGAAATTAGCTATATTCATGCTGAAGCCTATCCTGCTGGTGAATTGAAACATGGTCCGATTGCACTAATTGATAAAAGTATGCCAGTGATTGCAATTGCACCAAATGATGAACTTCTAGAAAAATTAAAATCTAACTTGCAGGAAGTTAAATCTAGAGGTTCTCAAATGATTGTTTTTGAGGATGAAAACTCAAAAGTAATGCCAATGGATGGACTCAGAGTGATACCAATCACGTCAAACTTGGGTCGAATTACAGCACCTATTATCTTTACTATTCCACTTCAATTACTCAGCTATCATGTAGCTTTATGTAAGGGTACTGATATCGACAAACCAAGAAATTTAGCAAAGTCAGTAACAGTCGAGTAGTATTGGACACGTTATAAGAGAAATTAGACCTCCCTTCCCTCTTTTAAAAAACCCCGATAACTTCTATATAACTTTTAAATTAAATTCTATTAGTGCAAGAAATCCATATATAAAAACCATTATTGTAATAAATGATTGATATTTATTATCATTAATGTAATTTGATAAAGGTTTGCCTATAAAAAAATAAGACATAATTGCCACTATAGGAAAGACAAGATAATACAACTCAAAAACCTTTAACTGAAAAATAGTTAATATAATAATTTGAGATATTCCAAAAAAAAGATACACATAAGCAATATTTACTCTTATTACACTTTTAGAGTTGTGTAATGAAGACATCAATATCGATAATGGACCTCCACCCATGTTTGATAATCCATGAATTAGTCCTGTGAATATCAAATAGATGCTTGCTCTTGATCTAATATTATTAGATAAATAAGCATTAAGAACTTTAGATTGCCGAATGAAAGCAACTATTAATAACGCAATACCAACTATTTTAGAAATATTAACTAAATCACCACTTAATAATATAATTATTAGACCAATGGTTATGGCAGGAACGGTCAATAAAATAATAGATTTATTTGCTTGAACTAAATCTCTATCGAATAGAACTTGCGCTAGCGATATAACAATTGAGGAGGGTAGAATTATCCAGAGTATCTCAACATAAGAATATCCTAAAATAATTAAGGTTGGAGTTCCAAACAATAATAGACCAACTCCAAGGCAAGACTGAAATACGCTTAATATTATTATTATCAAAAATAAAACATAGATGTCTTGAACTTCAATCATGATTGAGAAATAAAGTTACAAATGGAAATGAAGAATTGGTTTGCAAAAAAACCTCGGGTTAATGGGATCAGAATATTATCAGATCAATACTTTATTACAGAATGTGTCCAATACCACTCGGTTACAATTATCAGTCAGTTTCTTTATTTCAATTCATATGATTAATATAATAATTTTAATATTATCTTAATTAACTGATAGGTTCGCTAATCATATTTTCTTTAAAAACTTCTCTCGGCATTAAAGGGCCCATATCTTCATTTGGTCTGAAGAGTTACTCCCAGATCATTTTCAATAAATACATTGCATATAAGTGCCTTCGGATATGCAAAAAAATTTCTTCAATTAAATTAAGGTCACTATCATCTTTAAGTTCAAAATACTTAAAATTATAAGCTTTTGGTAGAATTAGTTAGTTAACACTCCCCATTTATACACTTACCATCTTTGTAGTTTATTTCAGACTTTAAGCGACCAGTGAAATAACTATATTTGAATATAATTCTGTCAACCACCTCACCATCTTTGTAATTTCTCTCTTCTTCCTTCAGCCCACTTTTTTTCCAAAAAGTCCACTTGCTATCTGCCTTATGATCCTTGTAATGTCCCTCAAAAAACTTTTGACCGTTATCATACCAAAAAGTTGACTTACCATTTAATTTTTTGTCTTTGTAGTTTTTCTTTGAATCTATCTGACCATTCTTGTAATACTTGTAGAAAGTTTCACTAAGCAAGTCACCATCTTTGTAATTTCTCTCTACATGTTTCTTTCCATTATCATGCCACTGAGTCCACGAACCCTCTTGTTTACCATTTATTATCTCACCTTGAGAATGAAATTGACCGTTCTCCATAATAACGCCTTTGACGAGTTGCTGGGTTTTTAGATACTCCTCTGAATATATACATATGTTTTCTCCACTAAATGGTAGCAATTGATTAGGTAAAAACCACAGCTCGTTCCTTAATTGATCTTCTGCTAATTTATAACAAAACCCATCCACTAAAGATTCTAAATGGTCATCAGAAAATGCTGACAAACTTGTTGAGAGGATAAGAAGTATGAGTAGTTTTTTTAACAAGTTGCTGTCTTTTTTGAAGTAGAAGTAAAAGTAAATTTTACTACCCTATTCAATCAAAGATATAATAATTCACCTAAAACTTTGACACTTTAGTAGGGAAGTGTTTTTTTATCTTTAAGACTGAAATAAAGAAGGAATTGAACCATTTCGTGTCATTCTGATATTCAATTGAATCATTAACTATTAGTAATTTGAATTTGATATTGAATATATGTCCTCTTTGAGCTTCCTTCCCATCCCTAGCCTCCACATGACTGATGAAACAGATATTCGATCAATCAATCCATTTAATAGTTTGGTAGTAGGTTTTTTAAAATCTTTTTGAATATCATTACCATATTTTGAAATCCAATCTAACCATTCTTTTTGGTTATAAAGATCGTCAACTTCTTGAATATCTAATTTCTTTTTGCCTTCTAGTTCTGAAAATTCCTGATCTAAGATTGTTGATATTACTTTATATCTTTGTTCATCAATCTTCTTCAACATATGGTTTGCTTCATTGACAGATATTGATTGCATTATTGTATCTAAATGTTGACCATAACCTTTAATGTAAATCTTAGGATACAAGTATTATCAAAATTCAGAAAATCAAAATGATTTGAAGATGTTGATAACTAAAGTTAGTATATTATAGTTTGTTATTTAATATTGAATAAGGATAAGAGTCATAATGACACATTCCATAATGTTTCATCATTTTCATGATGAATTTCATTTGCCTGCACAAGGAAGTCTTAGTAGTTCAGATTTTAATCTTATGATAAGTTGGTTAAGAGAGCGATATGACATACTTGATGCACAAGAATATCAGAGCAGATTTATGTCTCAAACTCTTAAAAATACTGACATATGTCTTTCTTTTGATGACGCACTAAAATGTCAATATGATATTGCACTTCCTATATTGAAAAAAAACAATATTAGTGCATTTTTCTTTGTATATTCATCTGCATTCTCTGATACCCCAGATTTTCTGGAAATTTTTCGATATTTTCGGACTTCTCAATTTGATAGTATTGACGAATTTTATAAATATTTTTTTGACTTTTTAATCAAAGATAATAAGGATGAATATTTAAATCATCAGAATAAATATTCATCTTTGAATTACTTATCTAATTTCCCTTTTTATACTGAGAATGACAAATGGTTTAGATACCTTCGTGACCAATATTTGGGCAATAAAAATTATACAAATATCATGCTTGAGTTAATATCTGACGAAGGTTTAGATATCAATGAGGCAAAGAAAAATTTGTGGATGAAAGAAGATGAGCTCTTAAAAATTCATGAAAATGGGCATGTTGTCGGTCTGCATTCTTATTCCCATCCAACAGAGATGAGTAAATTAACTGCAGATCAGCAATTGAAAGAATACAAGCAAAATTTTACCCATCTTAGTAAGGTATTAAAAACTTCAGATATAACTTCAATATCTCATCCATGCGGAGACTATAATTTAGATACATTAAGTTTGCTTAAAGGAATGGGTATGCAAATTGGTTTTCGTTCAAACATGAGTGTTAAAGAGATTAAAAGTCCATTAGAAATTCCCAGAGAGGATCATGCGAATGTTTTCAGTGAGATGGTGAATGAAAGTAACGATATTTAGCAGCAATCAACCAAGACATCTAAATCTTGCTAGAGCATTTGCACAGTTTACAGATACAGTCTTTTTCGTTAGTGAAGTAAACACTGTTTTCCCTGGCAAAGTTTCTGATTTTTTTCAAAAAACTGAGATAATGCAAGATTACTTTAGTAATGTGATTCAATCTGAGAGAAAAATATTTGGTGATGTTGATTTTCTACCAAATAATGTGAAAACACTTGCTATTAAAAGTGGCGACCTCAACCTCTTAAGTGATGTGCAATTAGGTAATGCTCTTTCATCAGATTTGTTTGTTATATTTGGTGCAAGTTACATAAAAGGTTGGTTGATTGATTTTTTAGTGAACAAGAAAGCAATCAACATTCACATGGGTTTATCTCCCTACTATAGGGGTTCATCCTGCAACTTTTGGGCAATGTATGATGGGAATCCATCTTATGTTGGTGCGACAATTCATATGCTGAGTAAAGGGTTGGACAGTGGAGACATGTTGTTCCACTGTGTTCCAAAATTTCAAGAGTTTGATAGTAAATTTGATTTTACTATGCGTTCTGTATTGGTTGCTCAAGAAGGACTAGTGCAGACTGTAAAAGATGGTCGAATTTTCTCTATGTCACGTGTTAAACAAGACACAAGTCTTGAAGTGCGTTACACCAGAAATAATGACTTTAAAGATGATGTGGCAAGAGAGTTTCTTGGGAAAGATATTGATTTGTTGTCAGAAAAATTTGAATATCCAGATTTATTGTGTCCAATTTTCAAGTAGTAGAGTAGTTTTTTCAACTACTTTTTTAAATATTTATCAATACCATTATTACTCCAACTTAAACGATTATTAATAGTATTTAAATATATTTGATGATTTATTTCCAACATACTCCTTGAGTTGCCTTCATGGTGAATATGATAAGCAAGCGCTTTAAATCTTAAGTCTCTTCTTTTTTTACCTAAATGAAAAAGTTTTGCAGCAAATTCACTATCTTCTCTACCCCAACCAATAAAATCTTCATTAAACCCATTAACACTTACGCAGTCATTTTTAAAAAATGCCATATTGCAGGACTGTAACATATCTAAAGTTTTAAAAACTCTTCGTCCCGAAAATAAATAATAAAGAAGGGGTGATCTTAAGCTTTTTCTTTTATTTTTAATTCCATTTTCAAATGATTTAAAAATATATTGTTTGTTTTTTAGAATTTCATTTGCCTTTTGCGAGTTAAGTTTAACCCGCACACCCTGAACAAAATATCCAGGTTTAGCATAATGAAAATGGTCGAGTACAAAATCTTTATGAAGAATCATATCTCCATCAATTACTATAATATAGTCCCCCTTTGCTTTTGCAATTGCCCTATTTCTAGCTTTAGCTGCTCGAAATCCTTTATCTTCATGCCACGAATGAATTATAGGAAAAGGTGACTTTAATGTTAGCTCTTGAATCAATTCTCTTGTGTTATTATTACTGCCATCGTCAGCAATAATAACCTCAATAGGCGGATAACTTTGATGGAGCGTGCTTAAAATAACCAATTCTAGTGCACTTTCCCAGTTATAAGTGGTAATTATTAAACTACATTTCATATGTTTACTCTAAAAAAAACTGTTTAGATAATTGATCAAAAATACTCTCTAATTTTTCAACAATAATTTTAGACAAGTTATTTGTATTAATTAAATTTTCAGTTTGACTCATATTTTTTATTCTACTACTCTATTCAATCAAAAACATAGTAATTGAGCTCTTCAACTGGCATAAAAGTCTGTGTTCCTTATCCACATTTTATAAAAAATCGTTTATTAATTTATGGCTTGGTCCCATACTGACAAGTATCCAGGCTGTGAGGGCCACTCAATGATGTCTAACTACCTACCGTCAAATATTTTTGATAATCTTTAAAGGTATTGATTTCTGAGGGCAAAATTTAATTAAACTAAGGAGTAATTAAACCATTCTTTTTACCCAATTTGTTTAGGTGAAGAAGTGAATTTAATTTCTGAAATTGATAGAGTTGGCGTTACCAATATTAATGAAAAAAAATCTAGTAAAAAAATCATAACTCAATTTACAATTCCCAGGATTGTATATCAGAAACGACGATTAATTGATAGGATAAACCCTTATAAATAAAGTTTTAATAGTTATATTACGACCTCAATAGCAAATATCGTAAAAATATGAAATCAGCACACGAATTAAATCATAATATTCTTTATCAATTAAATATGAATTAGCCTCTATTACTAAATTTAGTAATCAATCTATAAATAAAATACTTTAAGCTCCTTCGATTCTTCATCAAAAATGCATGCCCCTCAATCTCCTTATCATGGATTATTTCGGCTTCTATATCTTGTTTAGCAGGATTAAACTCAATCATAATAGATGTCTCAGCTCCACCAGTTTTTTCAGAATATAGATCTTTGGGTACAGAGCGATGATTCATACCCCCAAGAACCTCATAAGATTTATTAATTGTAATTTTAGCTACATTTTTTTTATTCTTAATATGAGAGATCAACTCATCTATATTGAGAACAATATATGGCATCCAGTACTGTCCATAGTTCATTTGACATGATTTAGAAACGTCAAATTCGGTCTCTCCATGATCTCTAGTTCTCAACCTAATAATTAAACATCTCTCTGTTATTTCCATAAGTTGGTCTAAAAAGTCGTAGGGATTTTCTTGATGTAGAATAGTATCTCTTGAAAAGACAATATCAGCTTTTGAACCAAGAATTTCATAAGGTCTTTCACCATTAGATATTAGAAAATCAACATCTGGATACAAACTTCTTGCCCTTTCAATAGACGGCTTAGATATGTCAACACCTTTGTATGAATATCCAGAGCCTCCTAATTTATTCTTTAAAAATCTCAAAGTTGTACCAGTTGCGCAACCAATATCAACTATCTCAGGATTTTTCAAAGATTTTGTTGCCTCTAATAAATACTGTAGATCTGAGAAACACCCATATGTATAATTAAAATCCAAATCACTTCGGTTATTCCAAAAATCATATCCCTGCAAATGACTTTCTGTGTTCCACCCAATATAACTTTTTCCTAGGTTACTCATAAAAATAATAGTATGGTTTAAAAGGAGATTTATTATAACTTCACTTTGTTTAAAAAAATAAAAATTTTTTTATTAATCAGAAAGTAAAATAGGGTTAACTCAAAGTTAAAAATAGTATGTAATTATGATAATACAAAAGTTTCTAACTTTCTTAGTGATACTTATATTATTTTCTGGCAATGCTTTCACAGAAAATGCTGATAGAAAAAATAGAGATATTAATTTGAACGGGTTAATTGAAATTCCGACGGCAAGAATAGCGGGAAATCAAATATTTCGTTGGATTACTAATATTATAGGATTCCAAAATAAAGATCCGTTAATTTTTATGACTTATGGTCAATCCAACAGTGTAAATCAGAGTGAAAAAGGCTATGAGACAGTTGAAGATGTTTATATGTTTCTTGACGGGAGAACATACAAATATCAAGATCCTGCGCTTGGTGGTACTGGAGGCAATGGATCGGTGTGGGGCAGAGTAGGAGATCAATTAATTCAAAATAATATCACGAATAAAGTGGTATTTGTAAATACTGGTTGGAGCGGAGCGTCAATTCACAATCTTACCTATAATCATCAGTATGTTTTTTTTGAAGAACAATTGAAAAGTGTTTTAGAGACATTTGGCAGAATCGATGGTATTCTTTTTCATCAAGGAGAAACCAACCATCAACGTCAAAGTGGTTCTGATGGATATAACAATGACTTTTTAACACTCCTTACAAACATTAGAAAACTTACAGATGCTCCAGTTTACTTAAGCCAAGTATCACTGTGTCAAAGTAAATCAGATAAAACACTTCTCCAAATACAGGATACTTTGATAAAGAAAAATAAAGGAATTTTCAGGGGACCAAATAGTGACATCTTATCCGATCCTAAATTTAGACTTCCTGATTATTGTCACTTCTCAGTTGAAGGACTTAATGAATTATCAAAAATGTGGTATCAGTCAATTGTGAATAAATCAGAAATATAGAAACATCAATTACATGTTTTAATAAAGTAAAGGAATAAACTACATTGAAGTTTTTTCAGCAACTAAGACCAAGTTTTTGCCAAAAATATATTTCAATCCACATTTATCTAGCAACCTAGACAATGGAAACAAGTACTTATCGTAGAACTTCAAAGATGAGATTGATCCTATTCCATTTTCTGAACTATAGCCAAATATTTTCATAGACCATGAGGCAAAAAAACCAATACTATCGGCATAGTGCAGTTTCCTAACCTTTAGGCCAACTATTTCACATTTGGCTCTTATTTCCTCTAACTCATACCTCCTATAATGTCCAACAATTTCATCCAAACTACTCCATAAAACCATTTTTGCTGGCAAATACAAATAAAGATGGCCACCAATTCTTAGATTATCTTTCATTTGTTTCAATACACTAACATCATCCTCAATATGCTCTAGGACATTCGAAGAAAAAATAAGGTCATTATTTACAAGGCTTAATTTCAGATCCTTTAAAAAATTTAAATTTCTTTTTTTAAGGTAATTAATGTTTTGATTATCTATTTCTATACATAATGGATTAATATTAAACTTATCTCTAAAAATAATTGAAAGAGTTCCAATTCCTGCGCCAAAATCTACACAATTCTCTACTTCACCAACATAATTAATTGCTGTTTCAACAATTGAACTGTTGCAGTTTGGCATTACTTCACTATTTAATAATTCTTGTAAACCAGAGTATTCAGTTTTTTGTGAATTTTGCATAAACTTAAATTAATTAAAATTAGTAATATTAATAATTTTAACTCTAAAGATAGGACTACTTAAGAATATAATTGACATTAACTTATTTTAAGTTTAAAGTACTAAAAGATATTTCTTTAGTAAGTGTATTACCAAAAATCTTTTTTTTAAAAAACTAAAACGACTCTGATCTATGGTATTCAATTCTCTAGAATATATTATTTTTTTATTAATATGTGTATTAACTCTAAGAAATATCACAAATATAAAGATATTTCAAATTGCATTAACACTTTTTTCATGGTTTTTTTATAGTTTTCTAAATATAAAATTATTATTATTAATTTTTATATTCTCACTTTCTTGCTGGATTCTTTCAAATCTCATCTATACCAAGCCAGAAATAAAAAAAATCGTACTGACTTCGGGTATTTTTTTGATATTAGCTCAGTTAGCAATTTTTAAATATTTAGGATGGTTTACTCAAATTGCATTAGAATTTTATGACTTAAACTCCACATTTAAAATTATTCTTCCAATTGGAATAAGTTTTTATTCATTCCAAGCAATATCTTATTTGGTTGATCTATCAAAAAATAAAAAAGTCTACATTAGTGGTTTTTGGCATTTATCAGCATATTTAGCTTTCTTTCCTCAGCTTATTGCTGGACCAATTGAAAGATCTATCGCCCTAGCACCTCAGCTGCTCAAACCTAAATTTGCATCTCATCGAATGATAAGCACAGGCCTCCTTCTAATAATTGCAGGCCTTTGTAAAAAAATACTTTTAGCTGATAATCTTGGTGCTGTTGTTCAATATACAGACTCCAACCTCATTCAACCAGGTTTTGGATTATTACTGTTAATAGCATTTTCTTTCCAGATTTATTTTGATTTTTCCGCTTACACTGATATAGCCAGAGGATCTGCTAGGATATTGGGTATAAAGCTTAGAGTAAATTTTATACAACCTTATATATCTCGATCTCCTCAAGAGTTCTGGAAGCGGTGGCATATCTCATTATCAGAATGGATTAAAGACTACGTATATATACCTTTACGAAAGCAAGGGTTTCAATATATTACTGCAATTATAATTGCTTTTGGACTAAGTGGATTGTGGCATGGAGCTGGTTTTGGTTTTATAGCTTGGGGGTTTTGGAATGCTCTTATTCTTTTAATATACGCTCGCCTTCCAAAATCTTTTTTACAAAATAGTCAATACCATACATTTCAAATATTTTTATTATTCATTTTGATACTTATTGGGTGGTCTTTTTTCTACAGTGACTCAACTTTAAAGTTCCTACAAATTTATCATAGCATCTTAAGACCAATAATTTATTTACAGCTACCTAGTTTAGAGTTCTATACTATTATGATATTCATAACAGCTTTAATTTCTCCAGTTATGTACTTTGAGGTAATAACTAGGGGCAGACGTTCACTTAGTGATTTTATATCTTTACGGATGAATCTGTCTGGCACCTTTATTTTAGTAACTTATATTCTAATTCAATCATTCTATAAAAGAACAGGAAATGAATTCATATACTTCCAATTTTAAAAAAATATTATTTGGTTTATTCCTTATTAGCTTATATGAGCTTTCTCTTTATTCATTTTTAGGAAATCCATCAATATTTGAATCTAATATATTTGAAAGGCATATTATTAAGCCTGATAATAGATCTGCATTTGTTGTAGCTACAAAAATTGAACAGTCGCTGAAAAAAAATTATAAGTACATCCAAATTGGAGGAAGTGGAGGACTTCATGGGGTTAAACCAAATCTAATTTCGAATGATTACTATAATGCTTCATGTTGCAGAAGCACAAGCTTAGAGGGTTATGGGCATATTGGTAATCACATCATAAATAAGCTCAATAAAAAATATGGAAATGAAAAAAGAGAACTTATTTATGTTCTATCTCCTTTTTCAATAATCACAAATAATGATGGGCCCAATATGAACTTTGCAAATCTAGCCTTTGCAAAGCTACTTTATAATAATTTATTATCGAAAAAAGGACAGGTTCTAAATAGCCTGCCAAGTCAAAATTTACGACCTCCCTTTAGTTTGAATTCCTCTGCATATAAGTCGATTAAATTAAATAGTGAAATGAGTCTTAAAGGATTTGAATCTAGCGAAAAGATTTATTTAACCTCTCATAAAAATAATGGGTATATTCCTTTTTATTCTTCAACAAAAATAATATATCCAAGTGAGGTCTACTTTAAAGATGTATTGACTAACAAAGTATTATTAATTGATTGGGCTAAGGATATGGCTCAAAAAGGTAACGATAATAATTATACCTTTACTGTTGTATTTCTTCCTTCACCAATCCCTATTAATGAAAAAGATCTTAATACACTTAATAAGATCGCCGAAGAAATTCAAAAAATTGATAATATCACAGTAATGCAAAATTTTATAAATGATAAGAATTTTTTAGACTTCTCAAAATGGGGAGATAATGTCCATATGAGTCCTATTGGAGCTGAATCATTCAGCTTAAGTTATTCCAAATCATTTAACGAAAAACGTAATTAGCTAAAACATCAAAAAAAATTAAATAGTCTCTTTTGTGTTTACATACTTTAATCGATAGGATTGGTATACTTTAATCATCATTCTGTTAACATTATATTAAATCTTTTAATACTTGGATCTATTCTAAAAATTTATGATTAATAAATGCCTTTTTCCTGCAGCAGGATATGGAACACGGTTTCTTCCTGCTACAAAAGCAGTTCCTAAAGAAATGCTTCCAATTCTTACTAAGCCACTTCTTCAGTATGGTGTGGAAGAAGCTTTATCTGCCGGAATTTCTAATATGGCTATTGTTACTGGTAGAGGAAAAAGATCAATTGAAGATCATTTTGATGATGCAATTGAATTAGAAGCGCAATTAAAAAATACATCAAAAGAGCACTACTTAAGTGAAATAAAAGAAGTAATAGATCAAGCCAGCTTTACTTATGTCAGACAACGGCAGATGCTTGGGCTCGGACATGCAATATTAACCGGAGAACCACTAATTGGAAATCAGCCTTTTGCTGTGATCTTGGCGGATGATCTTTGCGACTTTATTCATGAAAGTGTTCTTTCTCAAATGGTTAAAATTTATAATCAATTTCAATGTTCAATAATAGCAATTGAAGAAGTTCCAAAAAATAAAACTAATAAGTATGGAATTATTACAGGTGAGCTTATAGATAATTCAGATAATATTTATCTAGTTAATAATATGATTGAAAAGCCTAGAATAGATGAGGCACCAAGTAATCTAGCAATTATTGGTCGTTACATACTTACTCCTGATATTTTTGACATCCTTAGACAAATTAAACCCGATAAAAATAAAGAATTACAAATTACCGATGCTTTACTTGTTCAAGCGAAACAAGGTAAGGTTTTAGCATATAAGTTTAATGGTAAGCGCTTTGACTGCGGGAGTGTAGAGGGCTATGTCAGCGCTACAAATCATTTTGCTAAAAAAATAGGCATTAAAGTTTCTGAATAATTTAATATAGTTTAATTTGAAAAAACTAGTTAATTAAAATATTAGTAATATTATTTAAAATAGCATCTTTATTAAATACTGTTTTCAACACCTTTTCGCTATTTTTTGTAAAGCCCGCTTTATCAGCATCAGTCATATTAATGCATTTTTGCATCGCTTCTTGGATTAATGGAATATTTGATGGGCCAACACTTAAGCCTAGATTATTTTCATCGATAATAGCTGCAGAATCGCCATTAATAACTGCCAAAATAGGTCTTTTAGCTGCAATATACGTTTGAACTTTAGCAGGTACAATAACATCAAAAATAGGTTTATCTATTAGCGATACAATCAAAAAATCACTAGATTTATAATATCTGGACATATCACTTCGTTTAATTTTCCCATGAAAGATAATTTTATTATTATTACTAGATAGTCCCCTTAGAGACTCAAGATTAGAACCATCACCGATAATATTTAATTGTGCTTTTTTTAGATAAGGTTCAGGTAAATTTGAAAAAGCCTTAATTATGTTTTCTAAATTTTGGACTTTTCCAATATTACCTGCAAATGTAAAATGCACTTTTTCATCCTTACTTAACTTTATACCTTCTAGACTCATATTTAATTCATCAGCCCAATTTGGTAAATAATTAAATTTAATATTTTTTTTTACATAAGGTTTTAATTTAGACTCAAAACCCTTTCCAGATATGGCTATTGATGAAATATTTTGATAAATTACCTTAACAAACTTATCTAAAATATATGAAATAAATTTAGTTTTCTTGAACCCATAAGCGTAGACACTATCAGGCCACAGATCTTGGACCCACAACATCAAAGGTTTCTTATATATCTTCCTAATTATATATGCTGGCACCATAGAGGTTAGAGAGCTTGCATTGAATCCAAATACATAATCATATCTTCTTCCAATGAAAAGTCCTACAATACTTCCAATAATCATAAAATTAAAATATTTAAGAATTTTTTTAAATAAACTTTTTTGATAACCAGAAATTGCTCTGACTCTGAAGACCCCAACGCCCTGAAAATTATCTTTCCTTAAAATACTATTTTTATAACCTTGGAAAACCTTTCCCATGGGGTATGTTGGTGTAAGAGTTAGAACGTCAACTTTAAATCCTTTTTTTATCCAATATAATGCAACATCATTAACTTTAAACTCTTCTGGATAAAAGAGCTCAGTAACAATTAAGATACTCTTAGGGCTCAAAATTTTAACCAATGTGATATTGTGGGTAAAGTTCTTTATTTTCAGAAACTAACTCTACCATTTCTTTGACCATTGATTCATAAGAAGGTATTTCATAGTTAATTAATTTTCTTGTATCAATAAAACTTTTATCTATATTTTTTAAATCTAAAGGAATAATTTCAATATTTTTTTTTGTATATTTTTTAAAAAGTCTCAAAAGATCGTTCTTACTTATAGACTGGTTATTAGTTACATGATAAAGCCCGGTGATATTATTATCTATAGCCCACTTAATTGCTCTTGCTAATTCAATAGTTGTAACTCCAGACCAGTATGCTTCTAAATAGCCATTTACACTAGCAGACTGGCTCATAAACCAATTAAAAAGACCTTCACCGTTGCTTTTTATCTCAGGACCAATGATTGAAGTTCTTATCGTAATATTATGCTCATCAATAATTTCACCAAGTATTTTTGTTTTAGCATATGTACCATCCCCATCTCTTAAGTCATCCTCCTTATAGTTCCCATTCTTTCCTGAAAAAACACAATCAGTAGATATATGAATAATTCTTGAATCGGTATTTTTTATAATTCTTTTTAGTCTGTGTGGCAAACAAGCATTTATATAGATAGAGTTTTCTATATTATTTGAGCCTTTAATCAAAACTCCAATACAATTTATTATAATATCGGGTTTTATCTTATAAATACAGTCCTCTAAAGCAGAATTATCTAAAACATCTAAAATTATAGAATCATCATTTAACATATTCTTAAATGATGCGTTAAAGACTCTATATTCATCAATTTTCAGAAAATAATTTGTAACCGCGTGGCCTAGCATTCCAGTAGAGCCTAAAATTAGTATCTTTTTCTGAATCATATATCTTTATGCCATACTGTTCTATTTACATAATCTGTATAAGACAAAATGATTCTTAGAACTTTTTTAGATACATTATCAGCCTCATAGTCTCTAACAGGCGTTATCACTCTAATATCTTGTGAATTATGAGTTGTAGCAACCTCGACTGCTTGTAAAACTCTAGCTTTGCTTAATCCAGACATTATTACTGTAGCCTCATCCATCCCTTCTGGTCTTTCATGTGCCTGTCTAATAGTAACCGCTGGCAAATTTAGAATTGAAGCTTCTTCAGCAATTGTTCCACTATCAGAAATTACACAAAAAGCATTTAATTGGAGGTTGTTATATTCATGAAAACCAAATGGTCTAGAAAATCTAACAAGTTTATTCTTATTTTCATAGCCAATTTCTTTTAGTTTTTTCTTCGTTCTTGGATGTGTAGAAATAATAATTGGCATATTATATTTTTTCGTTAACTCTTCAATTGATTCGAGTAAGTCACTGAAATTACGTGGAGAATCGACATTCTCTTCTCTATGAATACTCATTACAATATATTTTTTTGACTCAAGTTTTTCTGTTTCTAAAATATCACTTGATTCAATTTTTTTCATATTAGCCCTTAACACCTCTGTCATTGCTGAGCCAGTCTTTATAACTGTTTCAGGTCTTATTCCTTCAGCGACAAGATAATCTCTAGCTTGCTCTGAAAGGGGCAAGTTAATATCACTCAAATGATCTACAATTTTTCTATTAACTTCTTCTGGAACTCTTTGGTCAAAACATCGATTACCAGCCTCCATATGGAAGATTGGTATCTTTCTCTTCTTTGCAGGAATAACGCTTAAACAACTATTAGTATCACCATAGATTAATAATGCATCTGGCTTTAATTCCTCGAAAACCCTATCTACTTTTGAAATAATATCACCAATAGTTTCTGATGGTGAACCCTTAATAGCTTCAAGAAAGATATCAGGCTTTCTAATTTCAAGTTGCTCAAAGAATAGCCCATTCAATTCATAATCATAATTCTGGCCAGTATGGACAATTGTATGATTTACATGTCGATCCAACTCTTTCATCACTTGACTTAGCTTTATGATCTCTGGCCTGGTACCTACAATAGTCATTACCTTAAGCTTACCCATTTTTCTGAAACTCCTTTAAATCAACTTGAATCTCGCTAAGACTTAATAGCAAGTTTGTTAGCTCCTCTTCATTTAATCTGTGAGTATTATGGGAGTGATATTCACTCGACTCTGTAATGACTTCTTCACCCTCTTCAAAATATTGATTGTAATTAAGATCTTTTGTGTCAACAGGAATTCGGAAATAATCTCCCAAATCAATAGCTTTTACCATCTCCTCTTTCGTCAGTAAAGTCTCATACAGCTTCTCACCATGCCTTGTACCAATAGTCTTTATTACGTGCTCAGGCCTTTGAAAAATATTTTTAATCGTGTTAGCAAGCAATTTGATAGTTGCAGCTGGAGCCTTTTGAACAAAAATATCACCACTCTCTCCATTCTTAAATGCAAATAAAACCAAATCTACTGCCTGATCAAGACTCATCATAAATCTAGTCATATTAGGGTCTGTAATAGTTATTGGATTCCCATTTTTTAATTGTTCTACAAACAAAGGAATAACTGAACCCCGGCTAGACATCACATTACCATATCGAGTACAAACAATCATCGTATCTTTTACGTTTCTACCTTTAGAGACGGCAACCCTTTCCATCATAGCCTTGCTAATCCCCATAGCATTAATTGGATAAACAGCTTTATCTGTACTAAGAACAATGACCTTCTTAACCTTTGCACGAATAGCTGAGTTTAATAAATTTTCAGTTCCAATAATATTGGTTTTGACTGCCTGCATTGGATAAAATTCGCACGATGGGACTTGTTTTAGAGCAGCGGCATGAAAAACATAGTCAACACCTCTCATTGCATCATCAATTGAATTTTTATCTCTTACGTCACCAATATAGAATTTAAGCTTATCATCATTGTATAGCTTTCTCATGTTATCCTGCTTAAGCTCATCTCTAGAAAAAATTCTTATCTCCTTAATATCACTAGTTAAGAATCTTCTTAGCACAGCATTTCCAAACGAACCAGTACCACCAGCAATTAATAAAATTTTATTTTTAAACATTAGGCTCCTTTTTTAATAAATCATTAAATATGTGATGGCTTTTCGAGTATTTATCACTTGCATTACGGAATAAATAATCCTGATTATTCACAATACTTTTTTGACAATCAGCATTATTATATTTTTTCATTATATTAATAGTTTCAATAAGACTCAGGTAATTAAAAAGATTATAAGTTAAAATTTTATTTCCATACACTTTAACTGAATAAGATTCATTTGGAACTATAACAAGAATTCCATTAATTACTGCCTCTATAACATGCAATCCAAGAGTTTCAATAATTGAAGTAGAAATTAGAACTACATTATCATCATATAGGCCTTGCAAAGATTCTTTATTGTCCACATAACCTAAAAAAGTAGTAACTTTATTTAATTTTTTATCCCATAGACCGCTTAGTGCAAGCTCATCACTTGTAAGAGTAATTTTAATATGGAATTTAATATTATGATTAGTAAGAGTGCTCATAGCTTTGACAAAGTCTTCAATATTCTTATGCACCCTCATAAAATGAGGTCCAACAACATATAAAAAAATAATTTCATTATTAAAATTATACTTTTTAGGATCAAAAAACATACTTTTAGAAATAGGAAAGTCATTTTTTATGTAGAAAGTCTTATTTTTTATATTTATAAAATTTGACAATTCATCTATGACATGGCTTGATTGAACTTCAATATTTCTAGAAAATTTCATCAAAAACAAAAAAATAATTCGTTTTAAATAAACTTGTTTAAACCATAGAATTCTTAAGTTTTTTTTGAAGTATATTGAATCTAAAGTTTTTGAGAAAAACAATAAATTTTGAACTTTTACTAAAGAAGGAGAGTTAATAAGTGGCTGGCCAGTTCCAGTCATATTATAAATCAGATTAAAATGATTCCTTCTAACATAAAAAGGCAATATGAAATTTTCATAAAATATTCTAATTGAATTTCCATGATTTGCAATAATTATAAAATTAATATTTACATAACTATCTGATTTATTGATTAAATCATTGATATACTTTCCTTCGTATACCAAAACCTCATAAATATTATCAGAATCAAGTGATAACTCATCAATAGTATTTTGTAGAATAGTTAGACCACCAGAATCTTCAACTCCAAGGGCATTAATCAATATGTTTATCATAGGCTCTAATTATAAAAAATTGATACTCTATTCGTTGAGTATTTTATTAGATTTTTTTTTGCTATTGACGACTGCTACCAATGCTCCTAAAAATATAAATGGGACATAAGATTTTTGAGCAAAATAACAAGCCAATAATACAAGCATTGAAATAACTATTGACTTTGACTTTATCTTCTCTTTTTTCAAATAAGAAAGAAATATATATAAAAATAAAAAAGTACCTAATATCCCACCCTCATAAAATAGTCTAACTCCACCTGAACGTGCATTCATAACTTCAGGTTGCCAAGTACTAACACCAACAACAATAGGCACATATCGATTATTTTCAAAAGAGCTTGAACCAAGACCAGAACCAAATATTAATGGCATAAATTTAGATTCTCGAATCTCATCGAATCTCTTTTTAATAGGAACAATATCAACTCGTTGTTGCTCAAAATTACTATATAGTTTCCTGTCCTCTAAAAAAAAATCGGTTACTACATTCATTTGGTCCAAATATACTGTAAATCGATGAACATTAGAAAAACCAAACATAATTAATGAAATCAACACAAATATAATAAATATTTTAATTTTTTCAAAGAAATTAACACGTGGAAAATAATAATAAAAAACAAGCAGAGCTGAATAAAATACACTTAAAAATGCTGATACAGAAATTGATGCAAGGCCAAAAATGCCTATAATAGTAACTTGGATTAATCTATTTTTTTTAACTTCGAGCCAATAATCTTTCAGATATATTAACCCCACCCATAACATTAATGCCCCAAATGCATCTCGAGGTTCTCCAAAAAAACCATGGAAACGCTTCCCTACATTTGTGGGATCACCTAAATGCCTTGTAATTAAATCATAACCCAAGTCAAAACGGCCATTTGATTTAAGCAGGTGTTGCAAAATTAGATCACATATCCCAAAAATAAATGATAATAAAAATAATAAGAGGGTAATTTTAAAAAAATATCTAATTGCTTCTTCATTTTTTAAAAAATAAACACTAAAAGAAACAAAGTATATAAAAGTGTACAAAACCATTATTAATTCTATGAAAGGACGTTTATGGACTGCCAAAGTATATATTAAAGGGTAGGCATTAAAAACAAAAAAACCTAATAATGAAGCAACTAAAATTGATACTAAGTAGAATATCACTGAAACGAAAATAGATCCAGATTTTGGTATTATTATGCTGTAATTATTGCCTAAAAGAATCCTTGTAATGAACCCAAAGACAACAACTATCTGCAATATTCGGCTGAAATGAAGACCTATCCCAATTAAATTTGGATCAGAAACCATAAAATATAGCATAGGTTCCAATGCAATAGACCATACAAATATTTTGGTCAATAAATTTACTTTCATAGGTTGATAATTCATATTCTTTCTCTAAATTTTATAAATCATAGAATTAATATTAACGATAAAAAGGAATAGAAACATATATCCATTCACCAACTAACGAATATAACTTTGAATTTAATCCTTTTTTAAAGTGTGCTATACCAGCTGGTGTAGTTTCATCAAGACCACCAATATCAAACCAATCACAACCCAGTTCTTTGGCATGTAAAATAGCATGCCAAAGCAATGCATAGTTTACATTTAATTCTTTACCCTTGGTTTCTGTAAGCCCAATCAAATAAGTGGCTGTATCACCATGTTTTATTAAAACAAGCATTCCCAATAAATCATCCACACTTAAAGGGTTATTATCTTTAGCAATAAATAAATTAAAACTCCAATCTTTATCAACTTGCTTAGATAAAGAAGCGATCAAAGCTTCTGGAATTCCAGTAAATGAGTTTTTATTCTGTAATTCATTGTATTTAGTGAGAAGTATATTTAATTCAGTATTTAAACCACCGCTCAGTTTAATATTAAGATTTTTTGATAAACTTTTTCGTAAATAATATCTCCATTTTTTTTTAAAACTCATCTGTATAACTTTCTCATTTGATTTCAAATCTATTAAACCAGAAGCATAGTTTGGAGCATGAAATTTAAACAATCGAAGTTTTTTTAAAGTTTTTTTTGCGTTTAATGAGTCGTTAATTTCTGGAGCTAATACTACTAATCTCCACTTTCTTATTTTAAACTCTTTCAATAGAGCGGAAATAATTGAAAATGACAATAATTCGGT
>Ga0075445_10000555_pt1 | contig 20151 bp, 22 predicted proteins | sample CoawatmetaG02DNA_FD_72350 | JGI IMG/M metagenome (GOLD analysis project Ga0075445, IMG submission 72350) | Marine microbial communities from the West Antarctic Peninsula - Coastal water metaG029-DNA | ecosystem: Environmental > Aquatic > Marine > Coastal | place: Atlantic Ocean: West Antarctic...
CTATAAAACAGGGTGTTGAAGTTTTTTGTTATGACTGTAAGTTTAGTAAAAAAGATATTTCAATTAATAAGGAAATTAAATTTATAAATGCTTAGCGTTGCAACTATACACAACAAAACTGATTTTGCTGGCATGCGAAAAGCTGGTCAACTGGCTGCAGAAACATTAGATATGATTGCTGAGCATGTTAAGCCAGGCGTAACTACTGAATCTTTAGATAAGAAATGTTTTGAATTCGCAGATAAAAACAATGCCTGCATTGCACCATTATATTACAAAGGCTTTCCTAAATCGGTATGCACTTCAATTAATCATGTAATTTGTCATGGCATTCCATCTTCAAGAGTTTTAGAAGAAGGTGATATTGTTAATATAGATGTGACCGTAATAGTTGATGGATGGCACGGTGATACAAGTCGAATGTATAAAATTGGTAAAATAAATAATAAGGCTCAAAAATTAATCGACTGTACTTATGAGGCTATGATGCTTGGTATAAATGAAATTGCTCCAAATAAAAAAACTGGAGACATTGGTAATGCTATTCAAATATATTCAGAAGCACGCTCGTATAGTGTGGTACAAGATTTTTGTGGTCATGGTTTAGGTAGAGTATTTCATTCTTTTCCCAATATACTTCACTATGGCGTTCCAAATACTGGCGAAGATTTAATTGAAGGAATGTTTTTTACGGTTGAGCCAATGATTAATACTGGCAAATATGATGTGCGTTTATTAAAAGATGGTTGGACGGCAGTTACAAAAGATAAGAGTTTGTCTGCTCAGTTTGAACATACTGTTGGGGTAACGGATAATGGCTTTGAAATATTCACTAAATCACCTGCAGGGCTTGATAAACCCTAATTAAACTAGTAAAACATTTTATATATGATCCCACGTTATTCACGTGCTCCAATGACAGAAATATGGAGCGACACAAATAAATATAATATTTGGCTAGATATTGAGCTCTATGCTTGTGAAGCAATGGAACAGCTTGGTACAGTTCCAAAAGGAACTGCCAAAAAAATTAAATCTAAAGCTAAAATTAATCCCACTCGAATTGATAAAATTGAACGCGAAGTAAAACATGATGTAATTGCATTCTTAACAAGTGTTGCTGAATATGCTGGACCACCAGCTAGGTTTTTACACCAAGGACTAACTTCATCAGATGTTTTAGATACAGCTTTTAATGTGCAACTTAGTAGATCATCAACTCTAATTTTAAAAGAAATAGATCTATTACTTAAGGCTATAAAAAAAATTGCTATTAAACATAAGTACACTGCTTGTGTTGGGAGAAGCCATGGTATCCATGCAGAACCAACTACGTTCGGAATTAAGATGGCATCTTTCTATGAAGAATTTAAAAGAAATAAAGCCAGGTTGCTATTGGCTCAAAAAGAAATTGATATTTGCGCAATCTCAGGTGCGGTTGGTAATTATGCTAATATCGATCCAAGAGTTGAAAAATATGTTGCTAAAAAATTAAAATTTAAACCTGAGTCTGTTTCAACCCAAATCATACCAAGAGATCGACATGCAGTTTACTTTAGTACTCTTGCATTGATTGCAAGTTCGATTGAAAGACTTGCAACAGAAGTCAGACATTTACAGCGAACAGAAGTTTTAGAGGTTGAGGAGTTTTTTTCGAAAGGTCAGAAAGGTTCTTCAGCTATGCCACATAAACGTAATCCAGTTTTATCAGAAAATCTTACTGGTCTAGCTCGCCTAGTTAGAGGCTATGCCCTTCCCGCTTTAGAAAATGTAGTTCTATGGCATGAACGCGATATTTCACATTCAAGTGTTGAAAGAATTATGGCGCCAGATGCTAATATTGCGATTGATTTTTCATTAGCTAGGATGACTAACGTTATAAGTAATTTGATAGTTTATCCTGAAAATATGAAGAAAAATTTGAATAAACTAAAAGGCTTGCCGATGTCTGAAGGCTTAATGTTGGCTCTAACCCAAAAAGGCCTAGCCCGTGAGAAGGCTTATAAAATGATACAAAAAAATGCAATGGTAGTATGGCAAACGCAAGAAGAGTTTATTGATGTACTTTTAAAAGACAACGAATTGAAAAAATATTTAAGTGCCAATGAAATTAAGAAAATACTAAATTTAGATCATGCTTTACGAAGAACTGATCAAATATTTAAAAAAGTATTTAAGTAATTATTCTTCGCCGCTATCTTCAAATATTTTTAGCTTTCTCATTCTTAAGATCAAAACAGCTATAGCAATCATCAGAATAGCTCCTGCTTCATAAAGAAGAAAACTAGGATCACCAGATTTTCCTTGTAAGATAATATATCTAGCTAGTGCAGTAATTGCGATAAATAGTGGAATACTGATTCTAATTCTATCAAGCGTCCAATATTCTCTTACCATCTGAACTACCTCAATATAAATAAAGAGTAATAGTAGGTCGGCTAATGTCACCTCTTGCGAAGAATACATAAACATAAACTCATTACCAATAGCAACAACTGTTGCAATAAGAACAGTTACTAAAATAATCTTTTCAAAAAATTTAATTCCATTAATCATTTTATATAGAGTCCTTTCCTATTATCTCTTCTTTAGCTTGTAATAAAAATTGGTCCATATATTGCCTTAATTCTTCGTCAGTAACAGCAACATTTTTTTCATCAAAATCTGTTCTTACTTTGCGAAACACATCCATGTCTCCAGCCTCTTCCATATCTGCTTTTATTACTTCCTTGCAATACACTTCAACTGCATCGCCAGTAATTCTTAGTCTTTCAGCCGCCCAGACTCCTAGATACTTATTGCGTCTAGCTAATATTTTAAACTCTAAGTCTTGATCTCTAATAAATTTGCCCTCAAAGCCTTTTTTTCTTTCATCAAGTTTTTTCATGTTTTTAATATTTGAATTGATTTATAATATCGATATATTGATTTTACTCTAAGAAGAAAAATTGTCACCATAAATGTCTAAAGATAAAATACTCTACGAAGGCAAAGCCAAAACCATCATCAAAGGTCCAAGAAAACACACCTTAATTCAAAGATTTAAGGATGATGCAACAGCATATAATAAAAAAAAGCATAAAATATTTAAAGGCAAAGGAGTTCTTAACAATAAGATTTCAGAGCACTTAATGAATCATTTAAAAGCTGAACGAATCCCAATGTCATTTATTGAACGCACAAATGATAGAGATCAGCTTATTAAAGAGTGTGAAATTATCCCAATAGAATTTGTCGTACGAAACATAATTACTGGATCAATTGCAAAAAAATTAGCACTAAAAGAGGGTATTAAACTAAAGAAACCTTTACTAGAATATTACTATAAAGAAGATGCATTGGATGATCCTATGATTTCAAGAGATCATGTTGAAACTTTTGGCTGGGCAACCAAAGCTGAGTTAGTAAAAATTGATAAACTTAGTTTAAAGATTAATACCTCTCTCGGAAAACTTTTCAAAAAAAAGGGTCTTACATTAGTTGACTTTAAATTAGAATTTGGACGCCTAAAGAGCGATAAAACCAAAGTTGTCTTAGCGGATGAGATTAGTCCAGACTCATGTCGTTTATGGGATATAAAAACAAATAAGAAATTAGATAAAGATGTGTTTAGAAAAAGTCTTGGGAGCTTATTAACAGCCTATCAAGAAGTTGCTTCTCGCTTGGGAATCGGGCATTAAATAATAATGCTCGCAAAAATTCATATTACCCTAAAAAAAGATGTATTAGATCCTCAAGGTAAGGTGATAGCCAACTCACTTAGTGATCTTGGTTTTGATGGAATACAAAGTGTACGACAGGGAAAATATATTGAAATCATCTTAGATGGAGATGATAAAAATGCTGCTACCACGAAGCTTAATCAAATGTGCGAAAAATTATTAGCCAATCTAGTGATTGAAGATTATTCCGTAGAGATTGATTAAAAAATTATGAAATCACACGTTATTGTTTTTCCTGGATCGAATTGTGACAGGGATGTTGCTGTCGCTATAGAGCACATTTCAGGTTCTGCTCCAGAAATGGTTTGGCATAAAAATACATCCATTGTAGACAGTGATCTAATTGTTGTTCCGGGTGGATTCTCATATGGTGATTATCTAAGATGTGGAGCTATTGCGTCAACATCTCCAATAATTAATGAGGTTGTAAAAAAAGCAAAGGCTGGTGTGCCTGTAATAGGAATATGTAATGGATTTCAGATTTTAATTGAAACTTCACTATTAGATGGAGCATTAATCAGAAACAACTCTTTAAGCTTTATTTGTAAAGACATTTATATAAAGCCAGAAAACACTTCATCTATCTTTACTAAAAATAATGTAGTGGCAAAAATGCCGATAGCTCACAATGAAGGCAATTATTTTGCTACTAGCGATACAATTAAAAAGATTAAAGACAATGATCAAGTTGCATTTAAATATTGTGATGCCAATGGAGTAATTAATGATGACTCTAATCCAAATGGCTCGCTTGATAATATTGCAGGTATTCTTAACGATAATAAAAATGTGCTTGGCTTAATGCCACATCCAGAAAGAGCTGTTGAGCTAGATTTAGGCTCAAACGATGGTAGGTATATATTTGAAGGAATTCTGAAGTAATGACTTGGGAGCATAAGACTGATCAATCTTTAGTTGAAAGTCATGGTTTAAAACACGATGAATTTGACAGTATTGTTCAAGGTTTAGGTCGTGAACCAAACTTAACTGAATTAGGTATTTTTTCTGCAATGTGGAATGAGCATTGCTCTTACAAGTCATCAAAATTTTGGCTGAAGAAATTACCTACTACTGGAGATCGTGTTGTGCAAGGTCCAGGTGAAAATGCTGGTGTTATTGACATTGATGATGGTGATGTGGCGGTATTCAAAATGGAAAGCCACAATCACCCATCATATATAGAACCCTATCAAGGTGCTGCAACTGGTGTTGGTGGAATTTTAAGAGATATTTTTACTATGGGTGCACGACCTGTTGCCAACTTAAATGCATTACGATTTGGTGAACCAAATCATCCAAAAACAAAACATCTACTTTCTGGTGTTGTCGAAGGTATTGGTGGTTATGGTAACTGCATTGGAATTCCAACAGTTGGGGGTGAAGTGAATTTTCATCCATCTTACAATGGCAACATACTTGTTAATGCTATGACCGTTGGTATTGCTAAGAAAGATAAGATATTTTATTCAGCGGCGGCGGGTCTTGGTAATCCAGTTGTGTACGTAGGCTCTAAAACTGGTAGAGACGGAATTCATGGGGCAACAATGGCATCAGCAGAATTTGATGATGATTCAGAAGATAAAAAACCAACAGTTCAAGTTGGTGATCCTTTTACTGAAAAATTATTACTTGAAGCATGTTTAGAATTAATGAAAGAACAGGCAATTATTGCAATTCAAGATATGGGAGCAGCCGGTTTAACCTCTTCATCTATTGAAATGGCATCAAAAGGCAATGTTGGATTAGAAATAGATCTAACTAAAGTCCCTATGCGAGCCAGCAATATGACAGCTTATGAATTAATGTTATCTGAAAGTCAGGAAAGAATGCTTATGGTACTTGAGCCTGGCAAAGAAGAGATGGCACGAAATATTTTTAAGAAGTGGGATCTTGAATTTGAAGTTATTGGGAAAGTTACTGATACTAAGAACTTGGTATTAAATATGCACGATAAAGAAGAGGCGTGCATTCCTATAAATATTTTAGTAGAAGATGCTCCAGAATACCAAAGAGACTATATTGTCAGAGAGCCAACAGAAGAATATGAAATAGACCCTAATACACTTAATTCTAACACAATAATTGATGATCTCGTAACAATGCTCAGCCACCCTAATCTATGTAGTAGACGTTGGATCTGGGAACAGTACGATCATATGGTAATGGCAGATACACTCGTCAGACCTGGCTCAGATGCTGCAGTTGTAAGGGTGCACGGAACTAATAAGGCTATTGCTATTAGCACAGATTGTTCACCTACTTATTGTAAGCATAATTCTTTTGAGGGTGGAAAACATGCTGTGGTTGAAACTTGGCGAAATCTTGTTGCATCTGGTGCTCTACCTATAGCAATTACCGACTGTATGAATTTTGGTAATCCAGAAAAACCAGAAATTATGGGTGAGTTTGTTGAATGTATTAGAGGTATGACCGAGGCCTGCACAACTTTAGATTATCCAGTCGTTTCAGGTAATGTATCGCTTTATAATGAAACTAATGGTGAGGGCATTTACCCTACTCCTGCTATCGGTGGTGTTGGCTTGATCAAAGATATCTCAAAAACTAAAACAATTGCCTTTAAGCAAAATAATTCTCTTGTCTATGCTGTTGGTGAAACTAAAGGTCACCTTGGAAACAGTCAGTACTTATCAATTGTGCAACATAAAGAGCTTGGCAGCACCCCAGTTATTGATCTTAATAAAGAACTTAAAAACGGTAAGTTTATATTAGAATTAATTAATCAAGACTTAGCTTTATCAGCTCACGATATTGGCGAAGGTGGATTGCTTGTTGCTGCAGCTGAAATGTCATTGAGTAGCGGTATAGGAATTACTATTGATTGTGCAATAAAAAGTCATGAATTTTTCTTTGGCGAGGATCAAGGTCGCTACTTAATAGAAATTGATAAGCAAAATGAAGATGCTTTGAAAAAACTATCTGCAGATCATGGCGTTGTAGTTGAATATATTGGCCAAACCAAAGATGATGTGATTGAGATAAAAGATAATAGTAAAATCTCAATTGAAGAGCTTAAAAATAATCATGAAAAATGGTTTCCAGATTTTATCAAATGACCTATTTAAAAGATATAAATTTACTAATTGGTAGAATTATCATTGGAATTTATTTTTTAATTTTTGGCGCAATACCAAAAATACTTAGATACGATTATATGTATAACTACATGTCTGAGCATGATGTGCCGTATACGCATATTGCACTAATCTTAACTATAATAATTCAGTTCGTATGTTCTGTTGCAATTATCATTGGTTGGAACTCAAAGATTTCAGCTTTTGTACTAGCTCTGCTTACAATAATGATTAATTACTACATGCATAATTTCTGGGATATGACTGAAGGATTAGAGCAGCAACATGAAATGCAAAATTTTATTAAAAATCTTGGCATATTTGCTGGTTTGCTAATTCTATCAGCAGCCCACCCAGGAAAATATAGTTTTAAATTATATTAAGTGACTTACTTTTGATCAGCTAAAAAAAGATAATCAAAGAAAAGTGGCTTTCATTTAATTTTTTCCTGATATCTAAATAATTACCAGCTTTCTTGCCAACTACTACCGTCAAATTTTCTTTTGAGATTAGTATTGTCAATTGTCAAATAGACCCCTGATCCATCTTGCAAGTATGCATTGGCTTGAAAAGTTAAGGTTCCAGAAAGATACTCAATACAAAAATTATAACTTTCTGATTCTAAAATAGTATCTGCATTAAATAAATTATTATTAATTACTGACGAGTCATCGTTTGAAGATCCACAATTGGCATTTGATTGATAGTAAGATCCAAACATGGATCGATATTCTTCTTGAGCAAGATAAATTGAGCTTAATCCAGTGGTAGCTTGTTTTTCTTTCGCTCCACTAATGTAACCTAAAAAAGCTACAGCCCCTACAGCGGCAAGAATACCAATAATAGCCACTACAACTAATAGCTCTATAAGAGTGAAACCTTCAGTTCTTTTCATTGTGTAAAGCTAGCTTAAGCAGACTTCTGTTTAAAAAAGCCTGCTTAAAATATAGATTAGTTATTCTTTTTGGACGAAATCCTCAAGTGTAACCGCAGCTACGTTTGGTGTCACTGAAGTGTCAGTATCCACTACCATTGTTTTAATTGTACATCTTCCACCGGAAGCACAATTAATAATTGTTTGTCCTTCTACAGGAGCACCAGAACCAGAAGCTAAATCCAACTGTTGTGTGTATGGATTTTTAAATCCACCCGCTTTTAAATGATCACGCATTGGTCCCGTGTGAAACGCTGCTGTACCATTTGAGCCTGAACAATCAACTTGTTGGGTTGTTCCATCAAGCTTATTATATGTGAGTTTTGTTGTTCCAAGAGAACATTTTGCAAATTCCGCAGCCATATAGCTAACAACAGCCTTGTGTGTTGATGTTGCAGCATTCTTTTTGGAAGTTCCCAAGAAGCCATTAAAGGCAACAACACCAACGGCAGCCAGGATTCCAATAATTGCTACAACAACTAATAATTCAATTAGAGTGAAGCCTTTTTCATTATTTTTTTTCATATAAACTAGTCCTATTCATAATTAATTTGAAAGTCAGTCTACATCTTAAGCCCAGTAATTCAAGAAAAAGAATGCGAATTATAATTTACATGGATTCAAATATTATTTTTTGATTTTCTTAGTCTACAATTGATATAAGTCGTTAAAAACACTATATTTATACAAATTTAAAAAAAATATGGCTATATTCCTATTTATTTGTTGCAGTGTATCCTTAATAACTTTGTTCTTAATTATTTATGCATTTACACTGCCTTTTTTTCCTGATGAATGGAGATCAAAAGTTAATAGCAATCCCCAGTCACTAAATCCTCGATATAACAACGAATCAATTACAGGTATTGTTATAATCCTATTTTCGGCTGTGGCTTTAATTGGTTGGATTTCCTATTTATATCTTTATTTATTTTAGTTACTTAACCAATAGCAGAACCAGCATTAAAAATCGGCATGTACATTGCTAATAATAGTGTACCAACTATAGCTCCAATAATTACCATAGATAAAGGCTCTATCATTACAGATAAGTTTTTAATCACACTATCAAACTCTTCTTCATAATAGTTAGCTATTGATGTAAACATTTCTTCAAGATTTCCAGTTTTCTCACCTACAGCAATAAGTTGAGAATAAGTAATTGGAAACACATCTTCTTTTGCAACAAGTTTCGACATATCCTCACCTGAGAACACTCCACGCTTTACATTGTTTAATGCTGTAACAAAATGCACGTTAGTGGTTGAGGACATTGCTATATCTAAAATCTCTAAAACATCAACACCAGCAGCAAATAAATTTGCTTTTATTAAAGCTATTCTTGCAATAGAAGCTTGAACAATAATTGGTCCAAATAATGGAAGTTTTAAAGAAATTTTGTCAATAAAGCTTTTAAAACCAGTGCTATTTCTAAATGCCCAGACAAAAGCTGAATACAAAATAAAAATTATTGCAACTGTTGATATCCCTCCATAGCCAGTAATAAAATCATTTGCTGAAATTAAAAAACGAGTTGGAGCAGGCAATTGCACACCCATACCACCATACATATTAGCAAACACGGGAACAACCTTCCATATCATAAATACGGTTACAAGTGTGGCAATTGCAAAAATTATAAGAGGATATCTCATGGCACCTGATATTTCAGATTTAATTTTTTCGCGTTTTTCTAAAATCTCTACAAGCTTGTCCAAAAAAATGTCTAGCTTACCACTGGTCTCACCGGCCTTGATCATGTTGACATAAATATTATCAAAAATTTGTGGATGGCGTTCAAAGCAAGTAGATAAATCACTTCCACCCCTTAAGTCGGTAGAAACTTTATTAATTATGGTTTTTAACTTTTTATCTTGCACTTGATCATGTGCCATTTGCAATGAATCTAAAATTGGTAGTCCTGCACGTGCCATTGTAGCAAGCTTTTTGGAGAACATGACAACCTCTTTTGGTTGAATCTTAGAGAATCTATCAAGAAAAGAAGGTGCGTTTGGATCTTTTTCTTTTTTTACTGATTTCTGACCCTTGGCGGGATTTATTGCAGTAATGATTATTTTTTGTTGCCTAAGTCTATAAGCGGCTTCATCTTTGTTTATTGCCTCTATTATGCCCTCAGCATAAGTATTTTTTACTCCTGATATTCCCTTGTATTCAAAACTTGGCATAAAATATTTAACCTATAAACAACGTTCGTTGAAATTCTTCAAAACTTAAAGTTCCCTCTTTCAAATAATCAACTCCGACTTCCATCATAGGTTTATATCCGTCAGCTTTAGCTAATTCAGCAATTTCAATAACATTTTTTTCTTTTAAAATTGCATCTTGGATATTTGGAGTAATTTTTAAAACTTCATAAATTCCTCTTCGACCTTTGTAACCGGATTGATTACATTTATCACATCCTTTACCTTTATACAAAGTCATTTTTAAATCAATTTTAAACTGCTTTCGAATTAGAGGTTCAACAGTTGCATCTTTTTCTTTACATTCTACACAAATTTTTCTTGTAAGTCTTTGAGCAACTACAAGCTTAACAGCTGAAGAGACAAGATAATTAGGTATACCCATATTTACTAATCTTGTAATTGTATTTACTGAGTCATTGGTATGGAGAGTACTTAAAACTAAGTGGCCTGTAAGTGCCGCTTCAATAGCTATTGTTCCAGTTTCTTGATCACGTATTTCACCAACAAGAATTACTTCAGGATCTTGTCTTAAAAAAGTTTTTAAAGCTTTAGCAAAAGTAAAATTAATTTCATTTTTCATTTGTGATTGACTTATGCCCTCTAACTCATACTCAATAGGATCTTCTGCGGTCATAATATTTTTCTTTTCATCATTTAATTCACTTAATATGGAATATAGAGTAGTAGTTTTACCGCTACCTGTTGGCCCAGTAACTAAGACAAGTCCTTGGGTGGCACTAGTTGCTTCTTGTATGGATGCATATTCATCTGCACCAAATCCAAGATCATCAAAACTTAGAGATATTGCATCTTTTCTTAAAATCCGCATTACCACTCTTTCAAAAGAGCCTTGTACTGGCAAAAATGATACCCGAAGATCAAATTCAATCTTTCCATTATTGAAAGCAATTGCTCCATCTTGTGGTAATCTTTTTTCTTCAATTCTTGCGCCAGATAATAATTTTAAAATAGATACCACAGCTGAATATCTATCAGTTATTTCTTTAACTCTTTTCTTTTGAGCGATTAAAATACCATCAATTCTATAGCGTAATCTTTTAGATTTTCTAAACGACTCAATATGAATATCACTAACTCCTTTTTTATAAGCCTCTAATAAAATATCAGAAACAAATATTTCAGCTGCAGTTTTATCTCGTTCTGTGAGGATCTCTTCCTCTTTAACTTCTTCTTCTTCAGTTGCTTTTCTTAGTGAGCCAATAACTCCAACACTGCCTTCCTGCGTTGCACTTGAAATACCAAATTTAGCCAATAATTGTTCAAAATTAGACATGGTAACTAAAACCATCTCTACCTTCATGCTGGTAATTACTCTAATATTTTTCTCTAAAGATAATTTTGATTGATCACATATGGCGACTTTGAGAGTTGAACCATCTATTTCAAATGGGCAAACGTTATTAGTTCGTAAAAATTCTACTGCAAGTTTTGTCTGAATTTCTTCATCAATAACATCAGGAGCTACTTCAGCAAAATTTAAACCATAGCTTTCAGCAACAAATTTTGCTAACGAAAACTCGTCCATGATTTTTTTCTCAAATAGAATAGAGACTAAGGACTGGCCAGACTCATCGCTTAAAACGACATACTTTTTAAAGTTGTCATCCGATAATAGTCCTCGATTAACAGCCATAGAGGCTAACTCTTTTGCTGCTTCGTCAGTTATAATGCTCATATAATTATAAAATTTTTGGTGCTACAAACATATATATACGATTGTATTGATCGGAGTCATCTCTTCGCTTAAATGCATTTCCTATTATTGGAATATCTCCCAATCCTGGGGTCTTTTGAACAGAATCTGCCTCACTATTTTTATAGACCCCTCCAATAATTACTATCGAATTATCTGCAACTAATAGTTTTGTATTGATTGCTACAGTATCAATTGAAAAATTGCCATCAACTGTGTCAGTTCCTTTTTCGTCTGCATTTAATGAAATATTAAGAATTATATTACCATCTCCAACTATGCTTGGTGTGACTACAAAGTTAAGGGCAGCATCTTTAAAGGAAACTGTTTTCGATCCATCACTGCCAGTTGTTGTATATGGAAGTTGAACACCTTGCTTAACTGATGCTTCTTGGTTATTTAGAGTAAATATTTTTGGATTTGAAATAGTTTTTACAACTCCTGATGTTTCCAATGCTTCAATTTCTAATTGTAAATCAAAATCTTGTGCATCTAAAATTAAACCGAGCCCACCAGCAGATGCAAATTCGTTAAGTGATCCAACGGTGTTGAAACCACCAGCCATATCTGCAGCCATATCTTCACTGCCATCCTTACCTTGAGTACCTCCAATTGCTAGTCCTTTTCCATCTGGAGCTCTTCCTCGAAATAGAGTAGCTAATCGAGTACCCATGGCTTTTGTAAAGGTATCTTTTACAGTAACGACATAAGCTTCTATTAAAATCTGTTTAGTAGGAATATCAATTTGATTGATTAATTTTTCGATAAAATTTAGATCATCAGAACTACCTAAAACTATCAAAGATTTCAACCTATCATCTATAGTCATTTTTACTCTATCGCTTGAGCCTTGCCCTCCTGATTCACCACCTTCTCCAGCTGAAACAGTAGCATCCATATTTGCTAATACTTCCATAATTTGAGATTTTACTTTAGCTGGTTCAGCATAGTAAAGTTTAAATATTTCAGATCTTACTGGCTCAATAGACTTAGATAACTCCATTGATAGTCTTACTTCTGATTTTCTCTTTCTCTTATATTCTTCTTGGGCTGTTAAGACTTCTTTTGAATGAACTCTAACAATGTTAGCTGTTGGATTTAAAGTTAAAGCAATATTTTTTATTTCTAAAATTGCCTCTAGAACATTATCCCAATTTTCTTCAACTATTCTAGCTTTAACAGTTCCACGAACTTCATCACCAACTAAAATATTTTTTCCAGTAATGATTGAAAATGTTTGCATAACACTTCTAATGCTTACGTTGTCAAAATTTATTGATATTGGAAATGTTTCAGAGAAGTTTTTAGCTACGATTTTGGTATAATCTGTAATAATATTTTGATCTATAAAAATTCTTCTTGCTTTACTCTCATCTGTAAATGTATTTACTGGTCCATATTTAGAAGTTTCTTCAATTTGAGGCTGTTGCTCAGCAATAAATTCAGATGGCTGAAATGAATCAATTGCTGGAATTGGATTTGACGCACAAGAGTAAAGAGTCATACTTATCAATAAAGCTATCGATAGTTTTATTATACTACTCATTTTATGCCACCCATTGTAGCAGTCTGAGCGAGATTCGAAACTGGAATAGATATTTCGTCACCCGTGCTATTACCTAAAATAATATAGTCTTGTGAAATATCTCTTATAGTATGAAGATCATTACCTAATGGATCACCTAGAAAAACAAAAAAATCTTTATATCCCGGTAAACTTACAATTGCTATCGCGCCTTTAGCTGAAGTAATGACACCTTTAACAAAATACTTAGTAGGATCAAAACGAACCAATGGGTGAATATTATCATCAGGATTTGGCGAAGATGTTAAAGACATCTCTGACGCAGTACCACTACCATTAGCTGGTGAAGAAAAACTTCTAGAAAAAGGATCCTCAGCAAATGCAGAGGAGTTAAATGCTAAAACTAAAATAGATACTTTAATTATAATCTTGATCATATCTGTATACGTATATAATTCATTTATTTAATATTTTTTACCAATGAAACTGTTGCAACGGCAGTAACTCTACCACTTCCATCGTCAGTTTTCTTGATATCCTCTAATTCAATATTAACAATTTTTTCTTTTTTTGCTAATATATTTCTAAATTGTAAGTAATTTCCAAATGATCCATCAATTTTATAAGAAACGGTCATTTTATAGTATGCAATAGGATTACATTTTTCTCCTTGGCAGTCTGGATCTACTAAACCTATTTCCGGGCTTATCCCATCATTTGCATAATTTGAACCTTTTTCACACGGAATACTTGCTGATACTGGTGTATAATTGTAATTACTCTCTTCAGTGCCGTCATTAGACAGCCTTACCGGTATTTCTTCACCTCGTGTAATATCTAATATTCTTAATCCACTATTAATTGTTGCCTCAGTAAGTTCAGCATAAAAATTTTCAAATTCATCACTGCTCACAAAAAGACCACCTTTAAGAGTGCTTTCACTTTTCAAGACACCAATATTTTCCTCTAAATTTACAATCTCTGATTTGCAACTTTGTATTTGTTTTTTCCATTCAGTTACTTGGATAATTTGATTTTCCTGCTTATTCAAAACTGGTTTAAGTAAGAAAAAATAAGAACCAAAAACGATTACAGATAAAACAGACACAATAATGATTCTTTTAATAACCGTTTTATCTATCGGAGTTTTTTCTCCAGGCTTACCGTCTGGTCCTGAGGAATCTTTTTTCTTAAAAAGATTTCCAATATCAAAATCTAACATTCCAGCCAATTAATTTGCCTCACTTTCTGGATCTTGACTATCTTCATCTTCGAGTTGACCATCAATTTTTTCTATTTTTTCTTCTAAGTTTTTAGCATTCATTAACTCTGCTTTAACGCTTATGCTAATAACAAAAGATTTAATATTTGTACCTTCACCTTTTATAAATGATTTTTCTAAGAATACCTTACTAAAAACATCGGTTTTACGTATTCTATTTAAGTAGCTGATTACATCATTATCAGAAAGTGCCTCACCTTCTACTCTATAGCTTGAATCTCCATCAAAAGATATCGAATCTAGAGCGATATTAAATCCAGCCTTTTCTGCTAAATCAATTAATACTTTAGATGCTGTTCTTTGATTAGTAGTTGCTGTTTCAGATAGCTTTAGGCCACTTATTAGGTTGCTATTTTCACTTTTTAATTTTGCCATATCCATTTGAAGTTGGTCTAATTCTCCTCTAACGGAAGTATAGTCTACAAGTGAATCATTATTTGTAGATTTGTTATAAAAGAATGAGCCGGCAAACCAAATTGAAACAAGTACTAAGAAGCCAATTATTCCAATTAGGACAAAGCCTGATAAAAATTTTGCTTTTTGTGATCTTCTAACACCATCGCGATTTGGAAGCAGGTTAATGTTATTAACACCTGTAACTTTTTGATAATATCCAAAAATATCTAGTTTTCTTGTTGCAAGTCCGGCAACAGCCGTAAAGGCTGATATATTATCTGTAGCAGTAAGCTTTGCTTCAATATTATCAGGCACTTTCATGTTATTGAATGGATCTAGTAAAACAATAGTAAGATCCTTCATCTTTTTCGACAACTCTTCTGTAAGTTTTTCAATGCTTGCTGATGCTGAAACAATAAATAAATTTTGTACTTTTTCTGTTTTGAAACGAGACGAATAAGATTCAAGGTTTTGTTTAATTTGCATTGCAAAACGATCTACCACTTGATCAAGCATTGCTTGGTCAGTCACATCACTTGCCATAAATTCTTTGTCTTTTGCGCCGACAAAAATATCATTAACAAATGGATTTTCACCTTTTAGGATCAATAAATAATTTTCATAATTACCAATTTCAAGAATAGCAAGAGGAGCTTCCGTAAAGGCTTTCATATTTTTTGTTTCAAATGCATTTCTTAGAGCAAAACAACGAACATCTAGAACAACTGGGGTTAAATTTGCATTTTTAACAATATCTACATATTGATTTACATCTTCAAGTTTAGAGGCCACAAATAGAACATCCATAACGTTTGCAGCGTTATCTTTTCTAATGGTTTGATGAAAAATTGAATATTTATCTACTGCATCAGGAAGTTGTGTAAGGTTTTCCCATAGTGAATCATATTCAATAGCTCTTTTCATTTCATCTTCCGTCATTAAAGGCATTGTAATGACTTTGACAATTGAGCTGGATACTGGCAATGAAACAGCGGCATTGGTTGTTGTGAATTTACCTGATTTGTAAGCTTCTATTATTTCCTCTGAAATCTTGGTACCACCTTTTTTGATATCATCAATACTATCAAGATGTCTGTAAGATAGCTTTTCAACAACCCAATCATCATCTTCTTTTTTTGATAGTTGAGCTAGCCTAATACTTGTTGGAGTAATATCTACTCCTATAACCTCTTCTTGTTGTACAGAGTACTCACTTAGCATTGATATTATCTGTGAAGATACCCTAGATATTAATGAATCTGATGCAGAAGCTTTATTTTTAGAAATACTATTTGAATTTTCTGACTTACCAAAAGGCCATAGTTTACCAAGATTGGATAATGGTTTAGTTATTCTAGAAAAGTCAGCCATAATAATAATTTACAATACTATCTTCTTAAAAATATTACTTACTTATTTTAATTAGTTGTATAATATGAAGGTGTTATTTTATTTTTCAAGATGAATTTATTAATTTAAAAATTAACATACAGTTTTTTTATGCACGATACCATAGTTGAAATATCTAAAATTGACGGTGTTTCTGACATCCACATACATACTGGACTTCCAATAGCCGTAAGAAAACATGGAAATATCGAGAAAATTGAAGATAAAATCCCTAAAAAAGCAGAAGTAGAAAAGTTTATTAAGGAAATATTATCTCCATCTCAACAAGATGCTTTAGCTAAAGACCTTAGTTTTGACTGCAGTTTTGCTGTAAATAACATTCGTATACGGTGTAATATATTTAACAGTTTACATGGGCCAAGTTTAGCTCTTAGAGTTTTAGAAGAAAACATAAGAGAGTTTGAGGATGTTGGCTTTCCTCCAGTTATTGAAAAAATATTGAATAGCGATAATGGTTTAGTGCTAGTTACCGGTCCTACCGGATCAGGTAAATCTACAAGTTTAGCTGCCATGATCAACTATCTTAATCAAAATAAATCTATGAATATTATTACAATTGAAGATCCAATTGAATATATTCATAAAAATAAAACTTCTATTATATCTCAAAGAGAAGTTGGTGAGCATACTTCCTCTTTTGCCTCAGCGTTAAGAGCTGCGCTTCGTGAAGACCCCGATGTTATTCTTGTTGGCGAACTAAGAGATATCGAAACCATTACCCTTGCTTTAACTGCAGCAGAAACAGGTCATCTAGTTTTGGCAACTCTTCATACTAATGGTGCCCCTAATACAATTAATAGAATTATAGACGTTTTTCCAGGAGATCAAAGACCTCAAGTTCGTCAGCAACTAGCAACAACTCTAAAACTTGCAGTTACTCAACGTCTAATTAAGACAATTGATCAAAATGGAAGAGTTCCCGCATTTGAAGTTATGGTATGTAATAATGCAGTTCAAAACCTTATTCGTGAAGACAAAGTTTTTCAAATTCCTAGCATGATGCAAACAGGCGCAGCTGAAGGAATGATACGTATGGATGCTTTTATTGATCAACTTAAAGCGAATGGCATCATTGGGTATGACGAAGTCTAGAAACACGTCAAAAGGATTTACACTTTTAGAACTTTTAGTTTGCCTTGCAATAATAGGTATAGTTGCGGCAATTTCAGCTCCTAATTTTGCAAGCTGGACCAAAACACGCATTGTAAAAAAAGAATTGGCGTCTCTTGAGTCTCTTATTGATTACAGTAAAGTAACAAGCGTGAATAAATCTAGAAAGTTATTATTAGAGCTATCTTCCCCTAATACGATTCAAGTTTTTCAATTAAAGAATAATACCGCAGCTCTTGAAGAGGAGAATTTAAATACAGCTTCTTGTTCAGCAAATGCTAATTATGAAGCAGTGACAGAATATCCTACTCCAATTACGTTCGAGTCTACTTTAAAAGCCAAGCACACAAATACTGCTGCAGCTGGAACGGTAGGTTCCTATCCAAACACGGCTAGTATCATGTGTTTTTTTGCAGATGGAACTTCAACAGCTGGTGGATTTGAATTAGAAAAAGATTGTTACGAATATCGAATTGATGTTTGGCTCACTGGATTTTATAATAAAGAAGTAAATACAAATTCAACATGTTCAGGAGCCGACACATGGATCGAACGAAATTAAATAAAGGTCAGCTTGGATTGAGCTTGCTTGAAGGTATGGTTGCCGCAGCTGTTGTTGGTATTGGATTTGTAGCGGTGTTTAGTCTATCTACATTTTCTACCAATATTTTAATGAGCTCTATAGATAGAGAAAAAGCAAGAATGCTTACTTCAATGATTATGGAAGATTTATTAACTGACCAAAGTACTATCAATAGCTGTGCTAATGTATGTCCTTATCATGACATGGATTTTAGAGTAACAAACTCTGCTGACACAACTTCTGCTAAAAAGCAGACCAAGTGGCATGGTCATGCTAATAAACTTTTTGGTGCACCTTCTGTTGCAGATAAACGTCTAATTAGTTTTGAAGAAACTACGGCTGCAACTGGTGTCTTTGTTGTAACTATTGAAATTAATTCAAGAAATGGAAGAGCTAAAAATACTTTTAAGAGGACTATAAATGCCTGGGCACCTTAAAAACGGTTTTAGTTTAGTTGAAATGCTCATTGCACTTGCCGTGAGTTCCATCATCATTGCAGCAGCGTTTGGATCTTACACTATCGTTGCCCGAAATTTTGAATTTCAAAAAGATATGAAGTACATTGCCCAATCCGCACGTGCGGTAGTGGACATGATGAACGCAGATATTCGTCTTGCAGGCTACACCGCCATCAATAATACTTCTATCAACGATGCTGTATTAATGTCTGATAGTGGAGCTGCTGATTGCTGCGATGCCATTTCAGTAATCTACGATCAGTCACAAACTCAACGGCGCCAAGTAACCTATTGGACCGAACAATTTATTCCCGGGGGTGGTACAGCTGATCCCACGCGTAATCGTTTGTATAAACAAGTGTGTAATATTTCAAATCCATACACTATTGCCCAAATTCAAGCGGGTGGTTGCACTAGTAATATTCTAGAAAAAAATCCCATTGCGGATTATGTGCAAGATTTACAGTTTAGTGGATACAATAGTAATTGCACTGAGCCAGGAGGTGTAGGGTTTGGATGTGGTACCATGCAAAATATAACGCCAAGTTCAGTTTCTTCGTTATGTCAAGATCCAGTCACTAATGTAGTCGGCTCTGATGTTGATGGGGCTCTGACTTCAAGTGGTTTAGCATCTTATGCCTTTGATGGAAATCATTTAACATCTTATGCCTGCAAAAGAACTAATCCCCAAGCAATAAGACCTTTTGGAGCATCTGCTTCTGGAGGTAAAATTAGTCTTACTTTTTCAAGCCCTGTGAGATTGACACAAATTACCGCAAGAACTGTTCCAGAAATTGATGGTGGTACTGGCCCTGGCCTTACTCAATCAGAAATAGCAAACTTTGCAAATTTCGTAGAGCCCTATGGAAAATATCGACCCTTATGGGCAGAGATGGCTTTAGGATATGGTAGACCTGGACAGCAATGTATCAATACTTGCAATGACGGAGCAGTATCAGGAAATAGTTGCACTAACTCTCATTGGACCGGTGGACAGCAATGTATTTTACAATCATCAGCTAGGTTTGAAGGTCTTAATGTTTGGGGTACTACTGTACGTGATATGAGAAATGAAACTAGAGGTGGAATAGATAAGCAAGTAATTACTGAGTTAGATATCTATGTTAATGGCTCTCAGGTTTGTAGATATGTCTCTGGGTCGTGCGTAGACAGTGGCTATAATGACTCAAGTGGATATTTAGAAATTGCTGAAATACAATTATTTGGCGAGGTATATGGAAGTACGCCAATAATTGAAATTGAAACGAGTATTTTAATTAGAAGTCCTAATGAGCATGGTAATGTCGATCGTTCCATCGGCTCACCCCTAACTCTTGGTAATCGGACCAATACGTGGAATGACAAGCGTTTGCGCGATAGCTATACAATTTCCACCGTTGTGCGAAATATCTTTTATGCAACACAATAATTTAATAATTATATAGGATTATGTGTGCTATATTTTAGCAGTTTTTAAATATGAAAAATAATAGTAATAGTGAGTCTGGCTTTGTTTTAGTGATAGCTCTAATGTTGCTTTTAGTAACAACATTAATGGGTACTACCCTAATTATTAGTGCTACCAATCAAAGTAAAGTGGTTCGCGAAAATCAGCAAAGAGAACAGTCTTTTCTAGGCAGTGAGTCCGGCATACAAGCGAGTATGAAGTATTTGAATAAACAAATTACCGATAATAATGATTATATGACCAATGGCTC
>Ga0075445_10000557_pt1 | contig 20124 bp, 19 predicted proteins | sample CoawatmetaG02DNA_FD_72350 | JGI IMG/M metagenome (GOLD analysis project Ga0075445, IMG submission 72350) | Marine microbial communities from the West Antarctic Peninsula - Coastal water metaG029-DNA | ecosystem: Environmental > Aquatic > Marine > Coastal | place: Atlantic Ocean: West Antarctic...
ATCTAAAGCACTTGTTGACTCATCAAAAACTAATACCGATGGTTCATTAAATAAAGCTCTAGCTATTCCAATTCTCTGTTTTTGACCTCCTGACAATCTAAGGCCTCTTTCACCCACAAAAGTGCTAACCCCATCATCTAAACTTTGTATAAAATCTTCTAAATTAGAATATTTTATAGCATTCATTAATTTTTTTTCATCGATCTCACTTTCTTTAAGTCCAAATGCAATATTATTTTTTAAAGAATCATCAGTTAAAAAGATATTTTGTGGAACATAACCAATTTGTTTTTGCCACTCATAGAGATTTTGATTCACATCAAAACCATCTACGAAAATAGTTCCCTTTATAGGTTTTAACAAACCCAGCATCAAATCAACTAGAGTACTTTTACCTGACCCCGTATGACCTACAAGGCCTATTTTTTTTCCTTTTTCAATTTTAAGATTTATACATTTTAATATTTGAGACCTGTTCGGATAATTAAAGGACAAATCTTTAACAGTAATATTTTGGGTAAATTCAAAATTTTTTGATGGTGAATTTGGAAACTTTATATTTTTAACTAAATCTAATTCTTTACTTATTAAATCTATAACAGGCTTATTATATCTTAACGCTTGAAAACTAGATAATATTTTTGTTATAGATGGCATTAATCTAAAGGCAGCAACGCCGTAAAGTCCAAGTGTTGGTATAATATCTGAACTATAACCTGTTGATTGTCTTATAGAAAAAATAACAAAAGCAGACATTATTACAATTAATATAAATTCAAAAAAAAACCTTGGTAAGGCTCCTAAAAAACTAATTCTTTTACCCATTTCAGAAGATCCAACAACTTGATTAAAAAATTTATCAATAAAAATATTTTCTTTTTGATTAATTTTTAATTCCTTAATTCCACCAAAACTTTCCTGAATAAATCTTATTTTTTTTTCATCAAAAACTTGTCTTTTATTACCCCAAGCTAATATTTTATTTTTAAATAAAAAATAAAAAAAAGATCCAGCACTTGTAAATACTATGAAGCTTATAAAAAACCCTAAAGGCTGATAAATTGTTAAAAAAATTGATATACCGGCAAAAACTAAAATTTCTGACATTAAAATTATTAGTGAGGTATAACAACTAGTAAGTGTATCTATTTCAGTAATTATATTTCTAATTAAGGTTGATGAATTTTTATTTAGATGGAAATCATAGTCTTTTTTTACATAACCAGAAAATAGTCTTTTAGATATATTTGTTTTAACACTAAAAACAAATGAAGATTGAACCCAATAAAAAAAAGCAAGATAAATCGTTTTGAATAGATAAACTGTAACAACCAATAACATCAAAATAGTTACAGTTTTTTCCCTAGAAGGATTGTCAAATAAAGAATAAATATAAGACAAAAAAGTATATTTTTCAAAAGCACTTTCATCCAAAAGAACAGAAATTATTGGCAAAATCATAGCAATACCCAATGTTTCTAGCATCATGGCCAAAAACATCATTACAAATAGTGTTAAAAAGAAAAATTTTAATTTTCTATCTAAAATACTTATAGCACTTTTAAAAAAGGACATATTACAATTAATTTATCTTTTTTTCCTCTACTAATGATGCTTGCAACATCTGTGAAATTAATTGATCTAATTTTATTTTAGGTTTCCAGCCTAATTTTTTTTGTGCCTTTGAAGGATTTCCTAAAAGCTCATTCACTTCTGAGGGGCGATAGTATTGTTTGTTAACCTTAACAATTATTGTATTTAATTTAAAATTATAATTAGACTTTCTTGTTATGCTTTTAACTATAGCTTTTTCTTGTAAACCTTTACCAACCCATTCAATTTCTATACCTAATTTTTTACATGTTAATTCAACAAATTTTCTAACCGTCGACTGAACTCCTGTAGCAATCACATAATCATCTGGAGTTTTGCTTTGCAACATCATCCATTGCATTTCCACATAATCTTTAGCATGACCCCAATCTCTTTTTGATTCTAGATTCCCTAAGTATAAACATTTTTCATTACCTAATGCTATGTTTACAAGGCCTCTAATAATTTTTTGGGTCACAAAAGTCTCACCTCTTCTTTCTGACTCATGGTTAAACAAAATACCATTACATATAAACATCCCATATGACTCTCTATAATTTTTACATATCCAATATGAAAATAGTTTTGCTACCCCGTATGGGCTCATAGGATGGAATGGCGTTTTTTCATCTTGTGGAATTTGCTGTACTTTTCCATATAATTCTGATGTAGACGCTTGATAAAATTTTATTTTCTTTTCTAGTTTTAAGTTCCTTATAGCCTCAAGTAACTTAAGTGTCCCCATAGCATTCACCTCAGCTGTATAAATGGGAATTTCAAAACTAACAGCAACATGACTTTGAGCAGCTAAATTATATATTTCGTCTGGTTTATACTTAGCTATAATTCGTGTCAAACTACTTATGTCCGTTAAGTCACCAAAATGAAGAAAAAAATTTTTCTTTTTTTCATTTGGATGCTGATAAATATGATCAATTCTTTTTGTATTAAAAGATGACGACCGTCTTTTAATGGCGTGTACAATATATTTCTTTTTAAGTAACAGCTCGGCAAGATAAGATCCATCTTGACCAGTAACACCAGTAATCAGCGCTACCTTACTTCTTGTTTTTTTTGAATTTTTCTTCATATATTTTTTTTATTCCTTTTTGCAAAGAAACCTTTGGTTTCCAACCAAGTTTGAAAATCTTATCAACATTTAATACCTTTCTAGGTGTACCATCTGGGAAACTAGCATCATATTTAATTTTCAAATTTATATCCATTATTTCCATAATTTTGATAGCTAATTTTTTAATTGAAGTTTCTTCTCCAGTTCCAATATTAATTAAGGATCCATTATACTTTTTTTTCAAAATTAATATACAAGCTTCAACAAGATCATCGACATAAAGAAATTCTCTTTTTGGTTTGCCCGACCCCCATAATACAATTTGTTTTAGTTTACTATTTTTAGCATTGTAAATTTTTTTCATTAATGCAGGAAGGACATGAGAATTTTTTAAATCATAGTTGTCATTTGGTCCATAAAGATTTGAAGGCATAACACTTATATAATTTCTATTTTTATACTCATTCTTTATGTATTCGCATAATTTTATTCCTGAAATTTTTGCTAAAGAGTAAGCCTCATTTGTGGTTTCAAGGGCACCAGTTAACAAGGATTTTTCTTCAATTGGTTGTTTTGCATATTTTGGATAGACACAACTTGAGCCTAAAAAAAGTAATTCTTTAATATTTAATAAATGACATGAATAAATAATATTATTTTGAATTTCTAAATTTTCATATAGAAAATTAACTTTATTAAGGTTATTAGCATTGATCCCCCCTACTTTAGCTGCAGCTATTATAACTATATCCGGTTTATTTTTTGAAATATAATTTTTAACTTTAGAAAAATTTAATAAATTAAGTTGATTTCTTTTTGGAGATAAAATTCGTTTATAATTTTTTTTTTTAAAAATTCTTACAAATGAACTCCCAACCATACCTGAGCTTCCTAGGATTAAAATTTTAGAATTATTTTTCATTAAGTTTTTTTTCAACACGTTTTATGTCTTTTGGAAAGTCTACTGCAATAGAGTTAGATGAAACATTAATCATTTTTACCTTAACATTATTTTCAATAAATCTAAGTATTTCTATATCTTCATTTTTTTCTAATCGTGATTTTTTATTATGAGGTATTTTTTTTTTTAAAATATTTTTTGGAAATGAATATATACAAACTTGTCTATAGCCATCTTTATAAATTTTATTTTTTGAACCAGGCAAAGGTGATCTGCTTGCATATAAGAGTTCCTTATTTTTATTAAAAACAATTTTTGGAACAGCAACATCTTCATAATCCTTTTTGGATTGAATTTTGGTCATAGCATTTAAAACTAAATTTGGATTTTTTTTTGCCTCTTTTATAACAGTCAAAATATCACTTTTTTTTATTAATGGTTCATCACCTTGAACATTTATGTAAAAGTCAGCTTCTACTTTTTTGGCAACTTCAATTATTCTATCTGTTCCAGTTAAGCATTTGCTACTTGTCATTATGTATACCATTCCCATGTCATTGCAGTGATTCGCAATTTTTAAATCATCTGTTGCTATAATAATTTTTTTTTTAGGTAAAACTTTAGTACAAATCTCCCAGACTCTATTTATCATTGTTTTCCCAAGTATTTTTGCCAAAGGCTTTCCTGGAAACCTTGATGATTTATATCTTGCTGGTATTACAATTATAAAATTTTTAGGTTTTTTTTTTATCATTGTTCTATTTCAATTTGTAAAGGATAGGATGTTGGTGTTATTGATTTAATTTCTAATTTTTTTTTTAACTTATTATAACAATTTATTGTGCTAATCATTTGTTCTTGTAAAACTAGATCATCATATCCATCAAGACCGGCAACTAAAATTTTTTTTGCTTTTCCCATATTAACTAATGATAAAGCATAACTGAAAGCTAAATTATTTGGCGTGTATGAATAGTTTTTGAAAAAAGCAAATTTTTTGTCTTTTATATTTAATCCATAATTAAATATAAATTTATCAAATAAATGAATATTTGGATCATCTCTGTAAATTGACTGACATATGTAGATTGGTTTTTTTAACTTAGGATAATTTTTCGAGTCCATCATGTATCTCGGTTTATTAGCAACAATAATACCATGAATATATTGATCTAGTTGACTAATATAATTTAATGAAAGTATTAAAACAGATTTTTCTTTTGAGTATTGAATAATATTGTCTTTATATTTGATTATATTTGATCCACCTCCCACAATTAATACTGTTTTATTCTTACACCAACCTCTAGCATTCCATTTGCCTTTGTTAATATTATTTAAATTTTTTGACATAAGCTCAGTTATAAAATTTTTATTGTAAGAAGTGCTTGGGATGTTTTTAATGTGTTCTATGGTTTTTAAGATATCATTTTCATCATATCTTTGATCTAAAATCATTTCCTGAATGTATGAAGGGTGAATATTGTTTTTTGCAGCAAGATAATAATATAAGCTTTGTCCCCATTGATATTTATCTCTTAATTTTCTAAATTCTATTGAGGATAATAAAAAGATTTTATCCATTGTATATTTATTGGAAAACCTATTGTTAATTTCAGACAACAAGATTTCTGTTTCAGCATTTCCTGCTCCTCTACCCATTCCATTTATTGTAGAGTCAACCCATTTCACCCCACAATCGATAGCTGCGAGTGAATTTGCAACTGCATTACCCTTATTATTATGTGCATGAATTCCAAGATCTGCTGACCAAAACTTTTTAAAAATTTTTGTAATTTTATTAACATCATTCGTATCCATATTACCAAGTGAGTCTGCAAAATACAGGACGTCAATTCCCTCAAGTTTATTAAGATATTTTACAATTTTTTTTATTTCCATTTCACTTTTGTTGGAACATTGCATTATATTAATTGCAACCTGATAACCTTTTTGACGAGTAATTTTAATTATATTTTTAAGACTTAATGCATCTTTAAAATGAGTTGCAAATCTTACTAGTCTAACTGGTGATTTTTTTTTATCATTTAGCAGGATATCTAAAGTTTTTTTGATACCTATTTTATTTTCTAAAACTTCTTTTGTATCAATCATAATTGCAATTTTAGATTTAATATTTAGTTTTGAAATAAAGCTATCCGATGAATATGCGAATGAACCCATAAAATTTTTACTGGGTAAACTTCTAAAACCTATTTCAACATAATCAATTTTTGAAGAGTTAATAGCTTGAACATATTTCTTTACTGTTGAGCTATCAAAATCCCAATTATTATAGTATCCACCATCACGTAATGTGCAATCTAATGAAATTATTTTTTTTTTATTTGCATTCATTACAATTTAAAACATTGTTGAATATCCCTCTTCAGTAAAAGGAGATACTAGCTCTTTTAATTGAGGATTTTGATCTAAATATTTTACAATTTCTTTAATGGGGATTATTGGAGCAAGTTTTTTGAAATTTAAATATATATTTCTACAGATTACCAAATCTTCTGGATAATCTACTGTTAATCTTAAATCTTTTCTAATTAGTTCATTGGGTGATTTAAAAATTTTTGATTTAAATTTACTCATATTTTCCCGAATATATAAATGACAAAATTCAGATCTATGTTTTCTCTCACCATTTTTATGAGAATATTTAAGTGCTTGTAGTTTAGTAATAGACCAGCCAATTCCATCAATTAACTCATCTTGAGTTGAAAAATCTAAATCATTTTCTAAATAATAATTCCAACATTCTTCAATTTCTTCAAAATATAAAAATGGACATTCACTTGTTACCCTAAATATATCTGTTGCATCTGCATACTCACCACCTTGTATTAATCTACCCAGCACATCTATTTCATCTCCAAAAACACATTTGATATTATTTTTTTGAGCAAATTTTTTATAAATTAAATTTTCTTCTTCTTTTGATACAGTTAGACAAATTTCGTCAATAAACTTTAATGTTTTAATGCATGAAACAAGGTTGTCTAAAATTGTAATATTATTTTTAATATCTAAATTTTGTATGGGCTTACCATACAATCTTGAGCCAGCATTCCTACAGGCAATAACTGCAACTAATTTTCTAATTTCTTTATTCAAAATATTGTTTTTTTAAAACCTGATTTGCATTGATAGTTTTATTTAATTTTTTTCCAATAACTAATTTAATATCTTTAATACCGTTATTTTCAGACGCTCTTTTTAAAGCAAGATCTTCATATTTAATTATCGTTCCTTTTTTTAAAGTTTTAGCTGTTAATACGTGTCTACGAATAGTATTTCTATAATTTAGTTCTTCCTTACTCATTCCAAAAAAATTATTTTTTAAAGGAGTACCCAGACTTAAAAAGCTTTTACGCAAAGAATCACAAAATATTTGAAAGTCTTTTGGATATAGGGCCGTTTCTGAGTCCTCTAATTTTTTTTTTATTTTTAACGTAATGTGTTTTTCTATATATAAAAAACCAGCTCCAACTGCTGTTGCAGGAATCATATATCTTAGCATTGAATTTGTATGAACATGATCAGCAAATCCATAAATTATATTATTTCTAAATTTTTTTGATATTTTTTCTTTAATTAAATTTATTCTATTGAGTTGATTTGTTTCAGTTGGTGTGGGGTAATTTTGAAAACCAAACATCAAAATGATGTTTTTTTTTTTGAGTTTATTCAAAGCAAAAATTATTTCATTATAATTTGCACCACCAACACCAAGAATAATATTTTTAATTTTTGACCCTGATAGTGAGACCAGTAAACCATTATTATTAATATCTGTCGGGTGGATTTTAACTGTTTTAATATTTAATTTTTCACACAACTTTAAACTTTTATTTCCAAAGATATCAAATTGTAATTCTATATTATTTTTTATTGCAATTTTTTTTAAAGATTTCCACTCAGCATCTTTTAACTCTAGAGATTTAAATAGCTTATAATGATCATAATCTTTTGTACACAATTCATCTGCATAAACTAATTGATATTTAATAGAGTCTGATTTGGCATTAATTGCTGCATTTAATAATTGTTTTGCAATATTATATTTTCCTTCAAATCCCTGAGCTGCCTCTGCTATAATTTTTAAATTCATCATATATTCTTACTGGTACATTATATTTTATATAATAATATAATAAAAATACACATTTTGATATATTAGGTTGTTAAATAAAATGGAATTATATTAATTAATAATAAAATTACTATCTATGTAGTCATTAGTTTTTTCATTGAGTCTAATTATTGTATCCAAGGTACTTAAACCTGAAAAACTACAATTTTCATAAGGTTGATAATTAAAATCATAATAAAGAATTTTATATTTATTATCTTTAATTCTAGATAAATAATCTTGACTTCCAATTGTACTAACATATTTTGTGCAATTTAATTTAATACATAAGTTATGAATCAAAATTTCCTTGGAACCAGATAAATTTAAGTCAGATAAAAGAACAATTTTAGTTTCTATTTTTAATAATTTACAAAAATATTTAATCAATTCAATATTCAAATCAGACAGCAAGTGAAAGTTATTATTATAAATATTTTTTATGTTTTCAAATATTATTTTAAAATTAAGGTTTTTTTTATAATTTAATTCAATAGTTTTTAAATGTTTTGAGATATAATCTGAAGATTTATCGATAATTACTTGATTTATTTTTTGAGTAGACTTTCCTTTAACAAGTGTGGGTACTGTTAAATATTTTTTTTGACCATTAATAATAAAATAATTTCTCTGTTGCCAAGATCTTTTGTCATATTGAACACTATCTAGCATGACAAATACATCAACATTTTTTAATAATCCAAAATATCCAGCAGCAGGCATAAAATGGGGTTGCATAGCACCTATAATCATAATCTATATTTAAATTATACTTTCCACTTAGTTGGGTTTTTCAGTTCATTAGTAATTGCGAATTTTGGGAAGTAAATTTTTTTTGAAGATTTATAAACCTTACATATTTCTTTTAAATGTTGAACACTATCCACTCCAACTATTACCTTGTCAATTTCTTTAATTCTTTTAACAAATAATAAACAAGCTTCTAGTGCAGTTATATTTTGATTATTTAACCACTTATCCCATTGATTAAAAAAGTTATTTTTTTTTATGGGTGAGTTTTTGAGATATTTATAATTTAACAACAATCCTTGTAAAAAAATTGATCTTACATGAATTTTAATTTTTTTTTTTTTTAATAACTTTAAATAGTTTTTTTTTATAAAATCTCTATTAATAATTGATAAAGGCAAATTAACTAAATCTATTTTAAATTTTGAAATAATTTTATTTAATTCTTTGACTGTATAGACCGAAACTCCAAAATTTATTAGGTATCCTTCTTTTTTTATTTTTTCAATTGAGTGAATTATTTTGTCACCTAGATTTCCTCTTAATTGGCTTGGGTCATGAAGAAGTAAACAAAAGATTTTTTTTACCTTTAGTTTATTACAAGATTTCTTTACTTGATTTCTAATCCAATTTTCTGGGCTTTTTATTGCATAATTAGGTATTTTTGGGAGTTTAGTAACAATTGAAAATTTACTTAATGAAAATTTCCCTAAAACTTGTTCACTTTTTCCATATCCAATTGCCGTGTCTAAATTTTTTATTTTGTTTTTTTTACAAAATCTTATTATTTTTTCAATTTCGCTGAACTTAACTTTGCCATCAAAATTTGTAATACCATAATTAAACCCAAACTGTGCTGTTCCAATAGAAATTTTCATTTTGAAATATAATTATGCTTTAAATTAAATTAATTATTTTAAATTTTTTTTTATGACATTATTGTAATCTTCATTGGCATATATCATATGTTTATTGCTATTAATTGGCCATGTAATTTGTCTAGGAAATAAAAAATTTTTTTCATTTTTAAAAAATTCTACTGTCTCATCAGAAATTTTTTTAATATCATTTTGATTTGGAGAAAAAAAATTTCTTATAAATACATATCCTATATTAACAAATTTTAATTTTTTATTATTGTTAGATTTTAATATAACAAATTTTGACATTAATTGATTAATTTTAATAATCTGTTTTTTAACATCTTTAATTGAGTTATGTTCTGAGAATTCATATTGATAAATCTTTTTTTTCAGACCTGTAATTTCAGAAAAAAGTGAAATTCTTCTAAGACCCGGTGCTTCTTCAGATGAAACTATAATTTCAGAAAATTTATCTAAAATATTTTTTTTTAAATTTTTTATTTCCATCAACCCTGTAAAATATTTAATAGGTTCTAATTTTGGTAGTTTTTTTTTGAAATTTTTGATACAGCGTGTTAATGGCACTACAGGAATACATAATATTTTAATACTTTCTTTTTCATTCAACTCAGAATTACCATGGAAAAGTATTTCATTTTTATTTTTTTTTTCAAAAGAAATGGGGGTTTTAAGGTTTACTGTTATATTTTTTTTCTTTAATAATTTTTTTAATGCCACTGAAATACTCTCAAATAAACCATTTTTTGGAAAAACAAATGAATGTTTTAATCTTTTATCTCTTATCTTTTGATTAAAAACAAAACCTTCATCATGATAATTAATTTTATAATTTGGTGAAAAAAACCATGGATATAGTAAAGAAATATTTTTTGAAACTGAAATTCTATCATCTGTAATATTATTTTTTAAATAAGTTAAATACTTGTTATCTATTTTTTTTTTTATCTGGTTTGGTTTAATATTTATTTTTTTTTCGAATAATTTAAAATTTTTTTTTAATATTAGTGGCCATTTTGAATATTGATCAGTATATGATATTAAATTTTTTCCAATTAAAATTCCTCTAGTTTTTTTAATTTTTTTAAGTTTTAATATTTTGCTAAAAAGACTTATTAAGTTCTTAGATCTTATATTTTCTAATGCGTGAAAACCTGGATTACATTTGTAACCTTTTATCTTTACACTTGAATAAGCATTTAAAAAGTTGCCCGAAGCTTCTAGAATATTTATATCTATGTTTTTAAAATCTTTTCTAATTTTTAGAGCTAATATTATGCTATAGAGATTTAGACCAATTAAATAAATTTTTTTCTTCATGAAAATATTTAATTTTTAGGAAAATTTTCGCTTATTGCAACACCAAAACCATTCTTCCCATATTCATTACCGTTATAAAACATAAAGTATTTTTTTTGATGACAAATAATATTTGGATAAGCAATCATTTCTGAGTCCCAACCTTTTTTTGATTTATAAATACCTACTTTATTATCTGCTCTTTTCCAGCTAATTCCATCTTTACTGATTGCAAAGCCCATATTGTATTGTCCAACTTTATTTTCTTTACAATACCACATATAAAATTTTTTATTTAAATATATAACAGATGGTCTAGCAACAGCTCTTTCATTTTTTTTCAAGTTAATTGATATTTTTCCAGTTTGTTTCCATTTTAAACCATCTTTTGATGATGCGTATTTAATATTATATATTGGATAGTTAGGATTTTTCCACTTTTCACATGACACATACCATAGTTTCCAATCATTTTTTGTTTTTAATACATATGGTGCTGTCATAATCTGAAAGGGCTCTTTGTCATTATTTTGAAAAATTGAAGATCTAGAATATCGTTTAAATGTTTTTCCATTATTTTCAGATATCGCCAAACCACCCATTAACGAATATCGCGTCGTTGATTTGGGTTTCCAGCCAACATAATATAAATAAATTTTTTTTCCAATTTTTATAACTGAAGATGGTGTTACACCATTGTCATCAAAACAACCTAACTGACCCGGTTTTAGTACAGGTTTTTTTGCGTGTTTTATAATTTTAATTTCACTTGAAATCTTTATGTCTGTAAATGTTATAAATGATTGATTTTTTTTATTTCTACTTGTGTAAAAAACCCTAAAAATGTTTTTTTTGATTTTAACAGGTGTGGGAAGCATACAATGACTTTTTGTCCAATAGGAATTTTTTAAAGGTGAAACAATTTTTCCAATTTTTTTCCAATTAAAAAAGCTTTTCATATTTATTGAAAGTTAATATTCTTCCACATTAAAGGTGAGTTTTTTTTTAAAGTATCTTTTAATTTATATCCATAAAGACTTGATAAAAATCTTATCTCTATACCTCTAGAATCAGATTTTATTACTAAATTATTTTTTGATAATATTTCGTTTTTCTTAATATTTTTAGATATAAATATACTCTTCCTTCTAGCATTTTTTTTAACTTTAGTATTTATTCCAATTGTGCCATCACCTAAAATATATTCTGTTTCTCTTATATCTTTTATATACTTTTTAAACTCATTTGGTTCGGCTGCATAAAAATGGTCAGGACCCTTAGATTTTTTATCTAATGTTATGTGTTTTTCAATTACTGTGGCCCCTAATGAAACAGCAGAAATTGCAGCTGTATTTCCTAATGTGTGATCAGAATACCCCACTGGTAAATTAAATATTTTAGATAATTTAATTATATTACTCATATTCACATCTACTGGTAATGTTGGGTAGAGTGAACTTGAGTGGAGAATACATATTTGTTTGTTACCTGAATTTTTGCAAATTTCTACAGCTTCTGAAATATCTGCTAAATCAGCCATTCCGACTGATATTATTAGGGGTATTTTAAAAGACGCAGCATAACCCAGCTCATGTAATTTTGTTATTTCTGAAGATGCTATTTTTATAATTCCCACTTTTAAGCTTACTAACATTTTGATTGACTCTTTATCAAATGCTGAGGCAAAAAATATGATTTTTTTTTTTTCTGCATATTTTTTTAATTTGGGCAACCATTTCGGATTTAATTCAATTGATTTAAAAATATTATACGCAGTAGGATTTTTTTTTTTTTCATACATCTTATTAGCTTTAAATAATTGAAATTTTACAGCATCCGCACCGCACGTTTTGGCAACATCAATTAGTTTAAATGCTTTATTAATATCCTGATCAAAATTAGATCCTATTTCAGCTATAACAAAAACTCTTTTATTTTTGATCTTTTTAAAACTCATTTAATTTAATCTTTCAAAAGGTGAGTAACAAACTTCATTTTTCAAAAAATTATTGATAGGCTCTCCTTCTTCACATTTTTTTATCATTTTAAAAACATAATTTAATTGTTCAATATATTGATTAATAACTTTTTTATCATGCAATATAGACATAAAGATTACATTTGAAACTAAATATTTCTTTTTTAACATTTCCTGAGTCATTAATGTTTTGTATTCTAGATTTTTATTTTTAAATTTAAAAATTGGGAGAGCATCAATGCCTGAAATATCTAAGTCTATTTTATTATGAGTAGAAATTTCTTTCCACATTTTTTTTACATAATTTCCATTTTTACTAATAATTTCCCAAGATTTAGTCCTCTTCATCTCTGACAAAGTCGCTAGAGATGCCGCATACCCAATTCTTTCTGTAAAAAACGTACTACTAATAAATGTCTTTTGAGCAACCTCCATAACTTTTTTCTTTCCTAAAAGTGCAGTAATTGCATACCCATTGCCAAGTGCTTTGCCAAAAACAACCATATCTGGCTCAACATTATAAACTTTGTGTAAACCACCAAAAGATTGTCTAAAACCCGAAGTGCATTCATCAAATATTAAAACAATATTATTTTTTGTGCAAAGATTTCTTACTTTTTTTAAAAAATCATTTTTTGGTTTTTGATCTCTCTGAACTTCCATCATAATAGTTCCTATTTTTTTTTTATTCACAATTTCCTTTAATTGGTCAAAATTATTGTATGTGAATGGAAAAACTGTATCTTTTAATGATTTATTTACACCTAAGGGATCTAATCCCTTTAAGATGTGTTGGTTAAGATTGCTTTTATCTTTAATATTTGCTGCTAAGTACCAATCGTGCCAACCATGATAACCACAAATTGCTATTTTATCGTTTCCCGTCGCTGCCCTAGCTACTCTTATTGCAATAGAATTAATTTCTCCTCCAGTTCTAGCAAATTTAACCATACTAGCCCATGGATGCAGTTCTACTAATTTTTCTGCTAATTTAACTTCCTCAACACAGTTTAAACTGCTCATATTACCATTTTTACAGGCTTTAATTACCTGTCTATCAACAGTTTGGTTGCCGTATCCAAGTATATTTTGACCAACACCATAATATAAATCTTTTAGTTTTCTTTTTTTTAAATCCCAAATATTTAAACCCTTACATTTTGTGTAATACGTTGGCCAGTTATCAGGTAAATATAGTTCTGGTTTTTTGGAAAAAAGCATAGTTCCACTAGGAATTAGTTTTAATGCTTTTTTATATAGTTTTTTATGCATAGTGAATTTTTTTTAATAAGTTAATCTAGCAATTCGTTCAGCAAGCTTATCTGTAGAATTTAGATTAATCTTAGTTTTGTTATAAATTCTATAATTATTTATGAACTTACTATTTTTTAATACACTATCTAAAACTTTATTTAAAGACTTTTTTTTGGGAAATGCAAAATCTTTGGAGTAAAAAAATTTAAAGTGCTTAGAGAAATATTTACAAAAAACCTTTGATTTTTTATCATTTGCAAATAAAAAAAATGGCACACCTAAAGAAGCTAGTTCATATTTTATATTTCCACTATTTATTATGCCAAAGTTACATTTTTGTATAATTTGATAAAAATTTTGAGGATTATCAATTAGATAAAAATTTTTTTTGGAATTTAGCAATTTTTTTATTTTAATTTTATTATCTCTATTAAATAAAGGTCCAAGTATTATCTTAAATTTAATTTGACTTAAATTTAATTTCATTAAAATATTCACTATTTTTAAAGTAAGATTTTTTGGATCACTACCACCCATACAAATCAAAACAGATTTATTTTTATCTATGTCTATTTTTTTTGATGATAATTTTTTTAAATTATCATCAAAAATAAGGGCATTCACTCCTGAAATAATATTTTTACGTTGAGAATTTTTTTTATCAATATATGGTATGATTGTTAATCTAGCTTTGACAGCTTCAATTACCTTATCGGATATAATTATTCTATTTTTTATACCAATTCTATCTATAAGATTTAAATATTTATTATTAACATTTTTTAAATCAATTATTAGTGAAGAAAAATTAATTTTATCATTTAAGTTTTTGATTGAAAAATGATTATAACTATCATTAAGTAAACTTTTATTTTTTAAAAAAAAATACACATTAAAAAATTTACTTAATTTATCTGATAAAAACATACATCTTTTTAAATGGCCTAAACCAACTGAATGTGAAGCTTCTGTTAAAATTAATATATTTTTTTTTAATTTCATATAATAAAATACAATTAATTTAAATATAAATTACAAATTTTATTCCAATCCAAAAACTTGAAAAGAGCTTATCTTTAGTTTCGGATTTACTTGCAGGTTATAAAAAGATTTCAATTTTAGCTTTTTAGATACATACTGATTTGCATCAATGAAGCAGAAACTATTAATAAATATACCATCTTTTGTGCTCGAATTAACTCCAAAAAAGCAGTTATTCAAAATTTTACAATTGCCCGAAATAGTCGAATTACCACTAAAAAAATTATTATTTCCTATTTTATTATGGTGGCCAATTATTGAGTTAGACCATAAGATATTATTATTACCAATTGATGTAAATGGGTTGATAGAAACATTATCCATTATAAAATTATTTTTACCGATTTTATTTTGAAAACAAGATGCATTAGGATGAACAAAATTTGTTAACTTGTATTTTTTTTCTTTAAAAAAATTAAAAAAAAATTGTCTTCTTTTATTTAAATTGGAATAACCTACTGCAATAAAAATTGTGAAATCTTTTTTATTTAATTTTAAAAATGTTTCTAAAGGAAGAACTCTGATGTTTTTAAGTTTATTCTTTTTAATATATTTCTTTTCACTCACAAAACAACTAATTTCATAATTAGTAAATTCTTTAAAATAATAATAGACGACCTCAGCCATTAAAGAATTTCCAAATATAGCAAGTTTTTTTTTTATCATTTATTAAGTTTTATTCTTATCTTGCTGATTTTGTCAAAAGTATGCTCTTCATTAATTTTATACATTTTATCATTTATTTTTTTTAAATAATCTGATTTATCAAAAAGATTTTGCACATATAAATTTTTCATATTTCTATTTATAGAAACAAAACCATTTTTTTTTTTTGTAATTTTACTTTGTAAAATATATCTAAAAATAAAATCTTCTACGTTTCTTTCAAAAACTCTACAGCTTTGTAAAAAATTTGTGATGAAAAAATTATTTTTTTTTAATTTAATAGAAAATATAGCTATTATACCATAATCTCCAAATTTATCAGACATTTCTGTTTCAAAAAAAAGTGTGTTTCTTTTTATTAAATTTTTAATTTCTTGAATACTAATTGGATTATGTGAAATATTAAATTGATTAGTTCTAATAAACATTTCCTCAGCACGCTTGTAATCTTTTAATTCTCTAATCTTTAAATTTATTTTTAGTCCAGATAGCCAATCTGATTTATCAAAAAAATTTTTTTTGGAGCTCATTCTTTTTTTTTCATCCAAATAAAGTTTAGTTCTTTTTTTATCTGTTTCTGATATTGTATTTTTATTAAGATCTTTTAATTGATTAAATTTTTCATTTAAAATCAAAACATTGCTTGGAAAATCAAATATTTTAATATCCTTTAAGTCAGAACCAACTATATTTCTTTCATACTTTGTATCATCTATAAACATTGAATTTTCTTGTCTTAAATTTAATTCAGATAAAATTTCTCTAATATTTTCATTTTTGTTATTCCAGTTTACTCTATAAGCTGAAAAATCACTTAGCTTTAAAATCATATTTTTATTCAATTTAAATACTCTCTGAACATTTGCTAGATCATTCTTTGAGCAGATGGCCAGTACAAATCCTATTGTTTTAAGTATTTTTAGTCTTTTTTGAAATTCTTGAAATACTATACCTTTGATTGAGTTTGGCCCCAATTCTAACAAGTTATAGTTTCTCTCACCAGCCTCACCTCCCCATAAAGTATTATCTAAATCTAATATTATTAATTTTGTTTTTTTAATTTCATTTATCTTAGTTGCTTCACAAATCTCATTAGATAAAAATTCTAAAAAATCTAAACTATAAAAATTATCAACTAAATATTTTGTTTTATGATCGTGAATATCAATTTTTTTTTTATATTTTAATAATTTATTATTTGGATCAATTAAATAAACATTATCCAAATTGCTTAAATTTGAAGCAACTTCTAAGTTAATAAAATTAATTAACCAACTTTTACCAAATTTTTTAAAGTTTAAATTTTCAAAATAATCATCTTTAATATCTTGTGGCCACAGAAAAAAAGTTACTTTTTTGTATTTGTTTGATAAAATTAGTATTATTTTGGATAATTTTTTAACTATTGATTTAACTTTATTAATCCGAAAACTTTCTTTTAATAAATTAATATCTTCTAGATTAAAAATTTTATCAATTTGAGTAATTAAAAAAAGGTCTTCTTTAACACTATCATGGTCAAGAATCTGGTCGAAATTTACCAGTAAATTATCTATTTTTTTACTTTTTATTTTAATTTTTTTATTTTTTATTGCTGATTTAATATTATCTACAATGTAATTATTTGTAAAATCTGTAACTATAAACATTATTTATTATGATTTTTTTTTTTAATAATATCAACTACGTTTTTTAAGCTAATATCATTTAATTTAAAAAAAAAATTCTCGTTTAAAAATTCTGGATTCTTTAAATCATTTTTTTTTAGGTTGTCCTCAAGAATGGAAAAAAAAGTAACAGTATCAACTGAGTCAATTGAGGATTTATTTCCTTTAATCTTAATATTTATGTTAAATTTTTTTAGCTTTGTGTTAATTTTTCTTAGTTTTTCATAAGAATTTTTTACAAAATGTGTATAATTTAAAACTTTTTTAGACATTAAAAATTTATAGCAGATTTTAAAAAATTATCATAATTTGATTGGTTGTTGATTAGGCCTTTGGTTGTCCTTGTGGGAAAAGACTCTAATCTTGGGTTATAAATTGTTAAATTTTTGTAAATTTTATTAAATTTTTTAATAATAGTTTCTTGTGTTAATTTACTACTATTATACTCAATATTATTATCAAAATTATTTAAAAGCTTGGTGGAAGGAACATATAAAATATGCTTTTTATTTGAGCTTGCAAGAGTCTCCACAACTTTTAATAATAGATTTATATATATTAGATTAAACTTAGAAAAATGCTTATAATTAAAGTATTTCTCACTTAAATTGAATATTTTTGGGGTAGGAAAAAAATATATAAAATCATAATCCTTAATTTTCTTTAATATATCTAATTTTTTTGTATTAAATTGAAAAAATTTTACCCTCTTTTTTCCAAAAGTATTTTGGATTTCTTTTGAAGATTTTAAGCTATTATTATAAGTAAAATCCACATTAAGATTTTGGCTCAACATAAAGCTACAAAGAACCCGTCCAAGCCCTGAACTACCACCTAAAATTAATATATTAGAATTTTTAAATTTATTATCTTTAATTTTGATATTTGTTTTAAGTTTTAATTTTTCTCTAAAAATTTTATCGTAGCTAAGAAAGAATGTGTTAATTGAAAAATTTTTGTTAGTTAAGTTGAGTTTAAATAAATTTTTAGATAGTGCAAAAACTTTATTTTTATTTTTTGAACCAAGATTGATTGAAATTGTTGAAATCAAATTTAATTTTTTTTCATAATTTCCAATTTTTTTTGAAATTAAACGTAATCTTGATATTAAATCTTTAAAATTACTTTTTTGATCAAAAATATTGTGCCTATTAAAAATTTTTTTCTCTTTTAACAAAAACTCAACTCTGATAATAATTTTTTCTTCAAATAAATTAGAGCCAACAATTTTGGACTCATATTTATTTTTTTTTATGTAAAAGTTTATATTTTCGTTAATAAAAATTGGTTTTTTAAAAATAATAAACACTGAAGAGGCATTTTCAATTTCTCTTTGAATTAAATCTTTTATTAACAGGGTTTCCACCACTAGCGTGCCTTGAACTATTGGTTTTTCAAATTGTGAGATTTTTTTTACATTTTTACTTAAATGTAAAATATTGATATCACCAGTTTTTTTTGAGTATGCTATGCAATCTTTAATATTAAATTTTTTAAATAAAATATGTTTCATATTTTATAAACTTTTGAAATAAAAGTATTATTAAGTTTTGAAACTACTGTAGACCAGCTTAGACCAGCACCAAAACCACAAAAAAGGAAAGTTTTATTAAAAATTTTTTTATTTGGAAAATTTTCACATATTGAAATTGGTATTGATGGAGAGCTTGTGTTGCCATATTCGAAAGTTCTAATAACTTTATTAAAATCTATATTTAGTTTCTTAATTATATGATCATGTATAGTTTTATTTGGCTGGTGAAAGCAGTAATAATCTATTTTAATTTTTGTTTTCTTTAATATATTATTATATGTTTCTGGTACTCTTTTGGCTGCAAATTCGAAGACTTGCATACCATCCATCTTAAGTTTTTTTGTTTCTGATTCTATTCTTAACATTTCATTATTTAGCCCATCTACCCCATAATCAAAAACAGTATTACTTTTTTTTCTTTTTATTAAGATACAACTAAGACCATCTCCTACAACTGGTAGAAGATTTTTATCAAGATTTATACTATGAGCATCTGCACAAATCAAAAGAACATTCTGAGTAATGCCTGAGTTTATAAAGGCATAAGAGTGAATAAGACCATTCGTAAAACCAGAACAGCTACCCGGAAGATCATACGCAATTATATTATTTCTTAAGTTGAAATTACTTTGTACTTTAGAGGCAAAAATTGGCATTTCATTTTTTCTTGAGTGAGATGAAAAAATAACAGCATCTATTTTTTTTATTTTAATTTTTGAAATTTTAAAAAAATTTTCAATAGCATTTAAAAAAAAAGTCTCTCTATTTTGTTTTTTTTTTAATACGTGTAATTTTTTAAAACCAGTGTAATTATAAATTTTTTTGAATTTATTTTTTCCTAGTTTTTTTTGAAGTTCATTTTTAGAAATAAAATTTTTTGGAACGTAGGAGTGTATTGAATTAATTTCAATCATTTATTAACTTAACTATATCTTTAAACGTTTTGATATTCTGAATTTTTGATAAATTGATTTTCTTATTACTATTCTCATCAATAAATCCCATTAATTTAAGTTGATTTAACGAATCAAGTTCAAAATATTTTTTAATTTTAGATTTGGAGTCTATTTTTTTAGCTTTAATTTCAAATAGAATTTTAACCTCTTCTATTATCTTACTGTCATCAATTAAACTCATAATTTTAATATAACTGTAGAGAACAATTTTTATACAAAAAATTAATCAATTTTGAAATATCAATTACTTGCTTTGAATAATTTATAAGGATCTATTAAAAATTTTTTTCAGTGCATAAATCAAGCCAATTGAGCTATTAGTACTGGTCAGCTACACGCATTACTGCGCTTCCACATCCAGCCTATCAACGTGGTGGTCTACCACGGCTCT
>Ga0075445_10000577_pt1 | contig 19731 bp, 18 predicted proteins | sample CoawatmetaG02DNA_FD_72350 | JGI IMG/M metagenome (GOLD analysis project Ga0075445, IMG submission 72350) | Marine microbial communities from the West Antarctic Peninsula - Coastal water metaG029-DNA | ecosystem: Environmental > Aquatic > Marine > Coastal | place: Atlantic Ocean: West Antarctic...
AAAAAACCGTCCAAATCGACCGGCCGCTTCGATAATCGCTCTATAACCAGCTATATTTGCCATAGAGCTTAATGCATCCATTTTCTGCGCGCGAGAGATCCTGGGAATAGTATCCATAGCAAGTACGGTCGCCCCAGTTTGAGCCAACTGCTCTAGTAGTTCTGCATTTTGACCAGGCCACACAAAACTAATTAATGTCTTAGACGGCCCCAAGAAAGACACCTCATCAACACCTAAATTAAGATGCATTTCAGGTGCTCTAACTTTCAAAACAATATCAGCATCACGCCACAGCGCTCGCGTGTCATGCACTATTTCAGCGCCGGATTCTATGTACGCTGCATTCGAAAAACTTGCCTTTATTCCCGCATCATTCTCAACTGAGACAGTAAAACCCAACTTTATCAACTGACTGACAACATCAGGGGTAATAGCGACCCGACACTCGTCCTCATGAACTTCACACGGCACAGCAACTCTCATTAGAATGTTCCTCGTTAATAGGTGACAAAAAATGATTAAAGAAAAAGCTAGTAAAAATCTGTCTCAGATATCAATATAATCGTTCAGCGACATAATATCGACACTCACGGAGTAATACAAAATGCCAATAGTCCCAAAAGTAATCTTCAAAACCGAAGCTGAATTACGAACGTTCATCGACAAACCTATCGACCTAGCCGTAGCGAAAGTAATCAAAAAGCTAGATCATTATTGTACCGATTTTATCGCTCGCTCGCCTTTTTTATGTATCGGTACCAGCAGTGGAGGCCGATCAGATGTGTCACCCAGAGGAGATCAACCTGGTTTCGTACAAGTTCTAGACGAAAATACTATTTTTATTCCAGAACGCCCAGGAAATAATCGTATAGACACACTCACCAACATTATAGAAAACCCATCCATCGGGGTTTTCTTTATGATTCCGGGCTATGAAGAATGCTTAAGAGTTACCGGTAAGGCCACGTTAGTTGGGGACCAAGATTTGCTAGAGGCCGCAAAGGTCAATGGGAAGATCCCTAAACTAGGTATTCTGGTACAAATTAACGAGGCAATGCTTCACTGTGCAAAGGCCGTTCGCAGATGTAAGCTGTGGGATCCAGCCAGTGTCCAAGATCGCAGTCAAATGCCCACGCTAGGTAAAATGATTCTAGAACAGACTTCCGCTGTGGATAATCCTCCCTCTGAAGCCTTGGTCGAAGAAGTAGACAATTATGTAGAGCACATTAATAAAAACGAGCTCTACTGATCTAGTAGAACTATCTAACGCTCATAGGCATCGGAAGAGCCTGTCCTACAGGCTCACACGCGTCACTCGTGGCGCTTTAAATCCGCCCGGCATCGAGAACACCCCCACTTAGCAGTCCATGCGACGGTTCAAGTTACCCCAGGTATCGTGAACTAGGTGTCAGTGAGCTTCGATAGACACTCCAAGTGTCAAACATCTTATGCATGACCGCAAACACCCTCTATATCTTAACGCAACAGCTGAAACGCAACTCCATCTGTGAACGGTAAAATGGTAAATCCTTTGACTCACGGTGCATCGTTGCACGAATAGCAGACACAATCTCCTCATTAAGATTTGAATGTATGAATCTAACATCTTTACATTCACTCGTTGAAGCTAGATATTAAGTCTCATGAGAATATTTTGGCCCAGTGCAAAGATTCGTTTATAGGTGACGGTCGCAAAAAAAATGAGGGGAACCAATTGAGACAATCAGAACAAATCAGAGTTGGGGAAAGCCTGCTTCACTACATCGACAACAAAACAACCGCACTAGCTGATAGCATCTACTCCCAGCCTACAAAAGAATATATCTGTCAGGACGTCGCCCGGAAAGAACACGAGCTGTTTTTTAGAAAAACACCCATCTGTGTCGGTCTCAGTGGACTATTGCCTGATAAAGAAACCTACTTCACCCATGATCTCAGCGGGCAGCCTTTTCTTCTCACCAGAGACAAATCGGGCATTTTTCGGGCATTTTTAAACGTTTGCCGACATCGAGGTGCGCGTGTGGCCGAATCGTGCGGGAAAAGAAACTCATTCAGTTGTCCTTACCATGCATGGAAATACGGACTTGATGGCAAGCTTATAGCCCGACCCGAAGAAGTTTCTTTCCGTTCTTCTCCAAAGGAAAACCATGCATTAACCGAATTAAAAGCAATCGAGCAGAATGGTATTCTTTGGGTTATGCCACAACCTGAGAGAACGATGGATCTTGATACGCACTTAAACACAATCGATACTGACCTGCAAAATTTCAAGCTAGATAGCTTTCATCATCACGAAACTAGAACGCTCACGCGCCAAATGAACTGGAAACTAGTCATGGATACTTTTTTCGAGTCATATCATTTCTGCGTCTTACACAAAAATTCTATCTGTAGTATTTTCCACGAGAATCTAAGTACATTTGACACTTCAGGCGACCACTTTAGACTCATTTTTGCGAGACGAACCATAGAAGAGATACGTTCGGATGCCAAAAGCAGTTGGGACGTCCTACCTCATGTAGTCTCTATATATGTGCTTTTTCCAAATACGGTTCTTGTTTGGCAGGCAGACCATATAGAGCTATGGCAAATTTTTCCAGGTAAAAATGCCCCCGAAGAAGCCGTCATACAATTGTCTTTTTATACCCCAGAAAAATCGGTAGATGAAAGTTCTAAACGTCATTGGGACAATAATTTGGACTTAGTGTTACATGTCGTAGAAAATGAGGACTTCCCAGTGGGCGAAGGGACCCAAAAAGGTTTCCACACCGGCGCACAAAGCCACATAACGTTTGGTTCTAACGAGCCAGCTCTAGCACACTTTCACAGAACCGTAACAAACAAGATCAAACACGAATGAGAAGTTTTTAGGTCTCCCCTTTCTCTACTTTTTTACCGTACTCTTCCATGCTCAGCAGACCTCCTTCCGCTTCGAACTTCCCTTGATCTTTTTGAGGTAAAACATCTTGGACAGCATCAAGTCTTTTCCAAGCAGCGAAAGGTGTCTTGTTTTGTACTCCAGGTGTCGACGATGAGGCGCTTAGTTTTTTATATCTGTGGATATACCGTGGACAGTTAACCCAAGTCCTTTCAACCTTAACCCGTACTACAAGATCTGCTTCAGGATAGAAAGACAACAGGGGATCATTCTTGGTAATAGAAGCCTGTCCTTGCAGCCGCATTCGATTAGGTTTTTCAAAATCGATAAATAATAACCCGACACTGGGGTTGGCATCTAAGTTCCCCATTGAGTAAAACATGCCGTTGCCGTCGTAACTTGGGAACGCTATTGTTTTGTCGTCAACTATCTTTACAAATCCTTCATTGCCACCTTTGTAAGAGACAGTTGGTCGATTTTCATGATCGACTGTAGATAGGAAAAACATGTCTCTCGTTGCAATGAAACCTTTGTCATGTTCATCTAGTTCAGACTTGATAATCATTTCTTCAAGTCGACTTGCGAGAGCCGTTGAATCAAATTCTCGTTGTAGCTCTCGATGATTTTTCCCGTAGAAATCACTCATTTATTTTCCACTCCTTAGTCCTCGACAAAAATGACAAAATGAAACCTAATCAGTCATCGTTACCTTAGATCAGAAAAAAATGCCCTGATGTCTTCCACTAGGAGATCAGGCTCTTCTAAAGCCGCGAAGTGGCCTCCGCTAGGCATCTGAGTCCATCTTTGAATATTGTACTCTTTTTCCGCCCAAGCACGTTTGGGCTTAGGAATGTCTTTAAAAAGCGCCACCCCTGTAGGAGTCGACACATAACGATCGAGCGGTCCAAAGGTTCCAGTGCGTAATGATTCACAATAAAGACGAATAGCTGAAGGTATTGACTGAGTAAACCAATACAACATAACGTTAGTAATTAACTCATCTTTTGTGAAACGTGACTCCAAATCGCCTTCAATATCACCCCACATATAAAAACACTGGATAATCCAAGCAGCTAAGCCCATGGGAGAATCATTTAGAGCAAAGCTCAGTTGCTCAGGTTTCAAACTTTGAATCACTGCATAACCTTTTTGCTCTCTTGCATACTCAATGCTGATTGCCGTCCTTCCAGGCACAACCCCTTGCTCTTTCGCCTCCTTTTTATCCTGAGTCGAGCGGGTAGAGCACATGTTTAAATGCACACCAACAACGCTGTCAGGAGCTAAAAGAGCCATCCGAGGACTTACTATTCCACCCCAATCACCGCCTTGGACGCCGTAACGGCTTATTCCAAGCTGGCTTAAAAGCGCAACCTGTCTTTGAGCTACTTTCTCAACGTCACACCCTTTCTCGTCCCAAGCCTCTGACCAACCGTATCCTGTCATCGAAGGGCAAAGAACATTAAACGCATCACTCTCCCTACCTCCATGTTTCTCAGGTCGAGTTAATTTATCGATGACTTTATGAAATTCCAAGAATGAACCTGGCCAACCATGCGTCATCACCAACGTTAGTGCATTTGGATTGAGTGCTTTTGCGTGCACATAGTGTATTTTTTTTCGATCGATTTCAGCTATGAACTGGGGAAAAGTTTTATTTAAATAGGCCTCCTGCTTACGCCAACTATATCCGGTCAACCAATAGCTCAGAAGCTCCTGCATATAGGTCGAATCAGGTCCATAACTCCAGTCTGTATTTGCTACCTGCTTAGGTATCCGTGTCGAGGATAAGCGACGCGTTAAGTCATCTAAGTCCGACTGCGGTATATCGATGTGGAACGGTTTAATATCCATTATATATCTAAGACTCCTTTAATCCTGTCAGGCGCTCCCACTATCGTAGGAAAAAATTTAAAAATCAATTTTGAGTGCTCGATTACAAGTTCACCGCTGAGTGTACTTCCAGTGTACCCTGTGTTTACATTAATGAATCGATGTAATTAGGAACAATAACAATGGATGTCTTTGATACTATTTATAGCATGCGCGCCATGCGACGACTAAAGCCAGATCCTGTGCCAAAAGATTTGCTGGAAAAAATATTGTCTGCTGGAATTCAAGCGCCTAGCGGACAAAACACCCAACCATGGGCATTCTTAGTGCTCACCGAGACAGCAAATAAAAAATTTTTTGGCGACCGTTATAATTACTGGCTGAAAGAACGTTTCGGTGATCTACTCCTGAAAAATGATACCAGCTCACCTTACGGCAGAACAATTAAGGCGGCACGCCACCTTGGCGATCATATGCATGAGGCACCTGTTATTTTAATGGTGTTTGGAAAAAGAGACTGGCCTTTCAATGTCAAAGAAGGTGATAGAAAAGGAAACGCACCACCCTCTTACGGTTCGATATATCCATGTGTACAAAACATTTTGATAGCAGCAAGAGCATTAGGATTGGGCGCAAGTTTGACCACAATGCACCAAATGTTTGAGGATGAAATTCATGACGAATTCAACGTCCCTCGAACCCATGGAATAGTTGCCACGATCCCGATAGGATATCCTGAAGGCAATTTCGGCCCTTTGACGCGAGAACCACTGAATAAAAAAGTCCATTACGAACGATGGACTTGAAAGCTTTTGACCAAGCCAATAACAAAATAATATTACTATTATCAAGGTAGGAGAAGATCGATTGAGTTCTGAAAAAAACGAAAAAGGCAGACAATTACTGGATAAACTTTGTGGCAACCCTGATGGCGTTAGTGGTCTGCCTGAACAGTTTGGCAATTACACTCTAGAACATCTTTTTGGGGATGTCTGGCAAGGAAAAGAATTGGCTCTAGAAGAGCGCTCACTAATTACATGCACTATTCTCACGGCGCTTGCCAGAGAGCCTGAGCAATTATTTCATTTTGCCGCAGCCAAACGGCTTGGTGTGCCAAGAGAAAAACTTCTTGGAATGATCACACATACAGCCCACTATGCTGGTTGGCCAAATGCCATGGGCGCCATACGAAGCTTAAACAAGGTCTGGCCTGAGGAAGAAACATAATATCGAGAGTTGCGATACTACGGGGTATTTCCTAGCTTCAACTCAAGCTCGGGGTCTTGTACCCATTCAGACATCGAGCCGTCATAGACGGCAATATTTGTCTGACCACATTTCACCAGCGCCAAACAGTCGACTGTAGCCGAGATCCCTCCGCCACAGTAGGTGATTACCCGCTCCGCATCAAATGCACCACTCTCTTTGAAAAGAGACTTTAATTCCGGCACGGAAAGAAATTCGCCTGTATCAGGACTTAGAACAGACCCATAATAAACATTATGTGACCCTGGTAAATGACCTGGCCGACCGTACTGATTTTTCTCTCCTGTATAAACAGCAGGAGATAAAGCGTTGATAGTAACCCAACCAACTTTCTGATCAGCGACTAACATATCCGCTTTATTCACCCAAAGCTCTGGTCGTGGATCGGCAGAAATAGTCCCCGCGGGATACGGATTAAAAATGTTAGTCTTCGGTCTATCTTCAGCAATCCATTTATCCCAACCCCCATCAAGTACCGCAACATTATCGAAACCAATAGATCGAAGCATCCACCATAATCGTGTCGCCCACATTGGGCTCCCAACGCTGTAAAGAACCACAAATGAATCCTGGTTGATTCCTTGAAGAGCTACTAGATCGGCAAATTCTTGGGGTTTCGGCATCATAAAAGGAACAGCATTAGTCTGATCAGACAAATCATTTATCAAGTCTAGAAAGCCTGCGCCAGGAATATGTGACTTTTCCCAACCAGCCATACCGCTTTGAGGACTATAGCCTTGTTCAGAAGGATTAGATCTCAGAATGACGGTAGTATCAAAAACTCTCAACCCATCATCGCTTAGATGCTGCTCAAGCCACTCACTGCTTACCAAGATGTCACTGAGAATCAAGGGTTTACTCTTCGAGCAAATACGTCTAATTCGTGGTTGAATCGCGCCGCGTCCTCTATAAAAGGTCCATGGGCTACTCCTTCATACCATGAAGCTTCTGATAATTCACAGTGCTCCAGAATACAATGTCCCATAGAAGGCAAGACTGTTGTATCCATTTCGCCATGAGTCACCAACACTGGCACCTTTAGCGTTTTCAAAACATCTATGTTGTCAAGATCGCGGGCAGCAATGCTTCCACGAACGTCAGGCCTAACCGCCATATTAAAGCAGAGAAATCTTTCGTATTCTTGGCGCGACAATTTTTTCCTAAAACAGGTGTTAAGAAAAGCTCGTATTGCATCAATACTTGCCACCAAATCATTTGAGACAGCCGCTTCAAAAGTCTCATAGAAGCCTGGGCCAATGAAAGGTCCTATAGCTGCTTCATTTAGTTTGACCGCAGCACCTACAAAGTTAATCCCAGCTACTCTTTCTGTTCCATAGATTCGAACAAAGTCCGAAATCACTAGGCCACCGTAAGACCATCCCACCAGAGTTACTTTCTGCAACTGAAAATGGTTCAAAATTGCATCAATATCCCCAGCCCAAGACTCACTGCTGGTATAGGCCTCTCGTGCTAAAGGAGCATCCGATAGACCATGTCCTCTCAAATCTAAAGCTATCAATCTGAAATCTTTGGCTAAATTAGAATCTAACTGGTTCAGCCAACACATGTAAGACTGCGACCATCCGTGGATAAAAACAATCGCGGGCCCTGATGCGTTGCCATACTCTAGTACGTTCAAATTGACGCCCCCGGCACCCACCACTGTATGCTGTGTACTCAAAACTACTCTCCTATCTAGCCTATTGTTCCTGATGCATTAACATTCGCTCAATTCATCACTGACTTACATCTATCTTACACTTTTCTCTGTAAGTCCTAAAGACTATCCAACTGGATATCTATTTAAGATTAGTATAATAATGCTGCTGTTAATCATGTTATGGGGAGGACTATCAGTGACCTACGTCAACAGCGCTTGTCCGCACGATTGTCCGTCCACGTGCGCGTTGGAAGTGGAAATTCTATCCCCAGCGAAAATTGGAAAAGTAAGAGGCGCGAAAGAAAATTCTTATACCGCAGGGGTTATCTGCAGCAAAGTAGCCCGTTATGCTGAACGTATTCATCATCCCGACCGACTGTTAAAACCATTGCGTAGAATAGGACCAAAGGGCTCTGGCCAATTTGAAGAAATTTCTTGGGATGCGGCACTCGATGAAGTATCAGAAGCATTTCAAAAAGCAGAGATTGAGCACGGCTCAGAAAGTGTATGGCCCTATTATTATGCAGGCACAATGGGACTATTAATGCGCGATGGCATCAATAGGCTCCGACACACAAAGCGCTATTCAGGTTATCACAGCACAATTTGTGTATCTCTTGCTTGGAGTGGTTATCTCGCGGGCGCAGGGAAAATGGGTGGTGTAGATCCGCGAGAAATGTCTGAGTCAGATGTAATCGTAATATGGGGGACAAATGCCGCTGTCACGCAAGTCAACGTTATGGACCATGCATTGAAAGCACGTCGTAATAGAGGAGCAAAAATTGTAGTCGTAGACACTTATAAAAATGCCACGGCGAAACAAGCTGACCTGTTTATCCAAGTAAAGCCAGGGACAGATGGCGCATTAGCATGTGCGGTTATGCACTTACTTTTCAAAAATAATCATGCCGATAAAGATTACCTGTCCAAGTATACAAAGGATGCAGAGGACTTAGAGGACCACTTACGAAAACGCGATCCTGATTGGGCCAGTGAAATAACTGGAGTGCCTGCCGAAACAATCGATCATTTTGCTACGTTGATAGGAACAACTCCCAAGACTTACTTGCGCCTAGGTTATGGTTTTACCCGGCAAAGAAACGGTGCGACTAACATGCATGCAGTGGCATCAATCTCTGCGGTAGCAGGCCATTGGCAGCATCTTGGTGGGGGTGCTTTGTTGTCAAACAGTGGCATATACCATTGGGATAAAACGTTAATTGAAGGTTTAGACGAGATAGATCCGGCTATTAGATTACTTGATCAATCCAGGATTGGGGAGATTCTGACGGGAGATAAAAATGCGCTTGGTAACGGCCCTCCAGTAAAAGCTTTGCTTATCCAAAACACCAATCCCATGTCCGTTGCACCTAACTTGAATTTAGTAAGAAAAGGGTTTGAGCGAGAAGATCTGTTCGTTTGTGTACATGAACAGTTCATGACCGAAACTGCGAAAATGGCGGATGTAATATTGCCAGCCACTATGTTTTTAGAGCATGACGACATTTATCAAGCTGGAGGCCATCAGCATATCCAATTCGGCCCTAAAGCTATTAGTCCACCAGGAGAATGTCGCTCCAATCACGAAGTAATCAGCGAACTAGCAACGCGTCTAGGCGCTAAGCACCGAGGATTTTCTCTAACCGCCAAGGAAATGATAGACGAAACATTAATCAATTCTGGTTGGGAAAACCTTGAGACATTAGAAAACGAGAAATGGTTCGACGCACAGCCAAATTTCAAAGAATCACATTTCATTTCCGGTTTTGGTCATCCAGATAAACGATGGCACTTTTCTGCAGACTGGAGTGCGCAGCAATCTAAATGGGGCCTAGGGAGTAATCAAATAGTAGATGCCTCGCTTGTGAATTCCATGCCCGCACTCCCGGATCATTGGAATGTACTAGAAGTTTCCACGCTAGATTTTCCGTTCCGATTAATCACCGCGCCAGCGCGGCACTTCTTAAATTCGACTTTCTCTGAGGTTCCTACTTCTCTCAGAAGAGAAAAACGACCCAGCGTGCTGATCAACCCGTCCGATGCACAATCGCTCTGCGTCACCGATGGAGACTTCGTTCGTGTAACAAATGAAAGAGGAGAGCTGGAGATAATCGTTGAAGTATTTTCAGGGGTCTCGCCAGGGGTTCTCGTTATTGAAAGCATCTGGCCAAATGACGCATTCAAAGGAGGATTAGGTGTCAACGTGCTCACAGGCTCTGATCCCGCCGGGCCAGTTGGTGGTGCCGCATTTCATGACAACCGAGTTCAACTAACTCCTCTTGAGAACAAAACTTAAGATGATTGAATTTTATACTGATGCCACTCCCAATGGCTGGAAAGTATCCGTACTCCTTGAAGAAATAGGTATGGCATACAACACTCACCACATAGATATATTGAAAGGGGAACAAAAAGAAGCTTGGTTCCAGACCATCTGTCCTAATGGCCGTATCCCTGCAATAGTCGATACTGAAAACAATCTCAGCATCTTTGAATCTGGCGCAATTATGCTTTATCTAGCGAAAAAAAGCGGACAACTTATTCCTGCTGATGTAAAAGGTGAGTCTCTAGTTACCCAATGGTTAATGTTCCAAATGGCTGGTATAGGCCCGATGATGGGACAATCAAATGTTTTCTACCGTTACTTCCCAGAAAAAATACCCTCCGCAATAGCCAGATACCACAATGAATGTCGGCGTCTCTTTGAAGTTTTAAACCGACAACTTATTGGAAGGGATTTTATTTGCGACAAATATTCTATAGCCGATATAGCTAACTGGTGCTGGGTACGCATACATGCCTGGGGTGGAACGGACGTCGAAGGATTGGCCAACTTGAAAGCTTGGATGCAGCGACTTGAAGACAGACCTTCATGCCAAAAAGGTGTGGCAATCCCTTACCTTCAAGACTGGGAAAAACTCGAAGCGGATCTAGGAGAGAAAAACAGCAGTGTACGCGGTTTGGTAACAAAGTAGAGGTCTCTCTAGTAGCCTGGACGATGCTTTCTAAGAAACAGAAGGAGCAGGCTTAGAGCTGGAGGAAGTCATATCAACTAATATGTCAGTGCCTTGATGTGGCTGGCTATCCACCGAAATTCGCCACCCGAATCGATCAGTTATTCGTTTCACTAAACTCAAACCTATTCCATTCCCTCTTGCATTCTGTGGGTTATAACTGGAACTAAAAGCGTCATTCATGTTTTTCGCCGTCATCCCGACTCCACTGTCAGAAATTGCGACGCTATTTTCAGCAATGGTTACAATCACCTCCCCTTTTTCGGTATATAGGCAGGCATTTCGTAACAAATTGCCAAAAACAATCGCGACTACTTTTGGTGCTGCAAAGGTTACCAAACTGTCTAATTCTACAAATTTCAGAGAAAGATTTTTACTCTCGTAGGCGACTTTACATTTACTCAGCTCGTCTCTAACAATATCATTAACAACAACATTTTCTTTTAACAATGCCCCTTCATATTCACGAGCTAATAACAATAATACTTCAGTCAACTCCTCCATATCTTTTGCTGCTCTTTGCACTCGCTCCAACAACACCAGAGAACTAGCTTCAAGATTCCCACGTTTACTCAAGTTATCACATGCCATACGTATTACCGTCAATGGGCTTCTAAGCTCGTGACTGGCTTCTCGTGTAAAGGTACGCTCTCGTTCAATGGAATCATCGACTCGAACCAAAAGCTGTTGTAGGGCATTTGCCAGTGTACCGATCTCCCCATCAACCTCCTCGTTTTCAAACTCATCGAGCACCGTTTGTAGATCCGGCTTATCTAATTCGATATTTCTCACGCTGCGCGCCAACCTCACAACCGGAGAAATCGCTTGGCTAGTGATACGATATGCAAACCACGCAGATAGGTAGAGCACAATAAGTATCAGCACCAAAGGAAATAATCCAAAAAAGTTAGCAGCTTCGGACACTAGATTCGCGTCAAACACCAAAAACAAACGACTATCATCACTAGCACTTACATGTACTACAGATTTTCCGGCAGGAGTTACCGTCTCATGAAAGCCAACTTCCAGATGCTCAAACTCGGACGGGATCGCAGCTTCTCCCTCTTTAAATAAATATCCGATTAACGTGTTGGTGTTGGGAGCAGGTGTATCCAGTTCAATTTTATTCCTAGCCCAGAAATAGTCAGCCTCACGCTCTAAAGCGGAATTAATAAGCAGTTCTTGTATTAAAAAAGATGAAATAGAGACACCCGCCACTGCTGTGACTGTGATTAGGAATATCTGAAGGATGAAACCTCGCAGAATCCTGGTGTTTAAAGGATGTTTAGTCTGCGCCTTCGTCACTTAACCGAAACCCTGTGCTATGAACAGTATGTATCAAACTATGAGAATAAGGCTTGTCTACAATCTTACGCAAATTATATAAATGACTACGGAGCGCGTCGCTGTCTGGCGGTAAATCATCCCAGATCACTTTTTCAACAGCCGACCGTTCGACAACATTTGGCGACTCCATTGTCAACAAGATCAATATCTTCATCCCCGTTGGGGACAAGTTCAGCACATTCCCCTCCCTAGTAGCTATTTTTGCATTCACATCCAGAACCAAATCACCCACCACCAAAGGTTCTGCTTTTGATCGATCTGTTCTTCTTTTCATCAGCGAGCGCAAACGGGCTGCCAACTCTTCCAAATCGAACGGTTTAACTAAATAGTCATCGGCACCGCTATCAAACCCTAGTAGCTTATCCTCCAGAGTATCTCGCGCAGTCAACATCAAAATAGGCGCCGTAATGCGCCCCTCACATCTCAATGCTTTACAGACGTCGATACCATCCATATCAGGCAGCATTAAATCAAGGACGATAGCATCGTAATTATTCTGTCTTGCCAGATTTACGCCCGCCGATCCAGTATCGGCATAGTCAACGCTAAACCCAGAGGTTTCAAGGTATTCATAGACCATTTCGGCTATATCTTTATGATCTTCAATCAGAAGTATATCTTTAGCTCGCACTATTTAACTCCGGCTTCAGTAGAATGATATTGTCGGCCTCGCGATTAAGCACAAAAGCGTAAGGCTTTTAAAAGTCGCATTAAGATTTTCTTTATCTCATAAAGGAAGTAAATATAGCAAGATAGGGATGGTAGCACTAGAAATCAGTGTAGAAACGACTAATGTAACCGATACTGTGGACTGCCTTATGTCATAACTCTCGGAGAAAATAAATGCATTGATGCCTACGGGCATCGCAGCAAACAGTACGGCGACAGTCAACCATGCTCCATCAAGTCCGAAAAAAAGTGCAACGCCCCAAACTAATAAGGGGTGTGCGAAATTCCGCAGTAATACAAAACAAAGCACCTCTTTGCCTGGTTTTTTCAATTCATAGGTTCCTAAAGAAGCCCCTAAAGCGACTAACGCACATCCAGGCGCCGCATCGCCTAAGATATTTAAGGTGTACAAAACCCCAACATTAAGAGGGAGCTGAAACATATTAAATACAAGGCCGAATATCAACGCCAAAACAATAGGGTTAGTCGCTAATCTACTGAACAATTCCTTGAAAGCACTTTTCTCTAGCCCTTTAAAGCCATTCAGGGTGACAATAGTTAGGGTAAAAAGAATAGTACTTTGGGTGGCGAGTAATACTAGTGCGGGCAGAAGAGTATCTTGATTATTTGACACAGCTAAAAGTATAGGCAGCCCTAGTAGGGCCAGATTCCCATAGCTAGAAACAATACCAGCAACCCCGAGTTCTTTAGCGCCCCAACCAAAGACACGATTAAACACGATCATTCCAACGAAAAAAACACAAATTGAAGGCACATAAAACGACAATAGAAACGTCAGAGGGATGCTTTCAGAGATATTTGTTTGGAACATGTGTAGGAAAAGCATCGCTGGAATGGCCAGCCAGTAAACAAACTGGACAAGCCCTGCGCCTACATTTTCAGAGAATAACCCTGATCGAGAAAACAGATAGCCGATCATAACAACCATTATGATTGGAAAAAATGCCAACAAGATTGAGCCCATTAGCCACCCTCCATCATTAAACAGTTATACAGTTCTTTGCCCCAATTTAGACTAAAAAAAACCTGGGCAATGAATTACCCAGGCTTGATTTGTATCGTTTAACTTGGCTAACTAGTAGTCAAATTACCAGATACGATTTTATCAGTATGGTTAGGCCACACTTTCTCCGTCAATAACTCCAAACTCTTCATCGACGCTTTCTGAGGTATATGGTTGTACATGAACATCCAAAAGTTATCTACCGGCAACTGCTTGAACAAAGTTTCTAATTTCCTGTTTACAGTATCTGGACTTCCGTGAATACATAAACCTCTCTCCACTAAAGACTCAAAGGAAGGCTCTATATCAAATGGTCCTTCGCCCGGACCGGCAATTGCTGCATTAAACCCAAAAGGAACAAAAAAGTTGTTCCAAATAAAAGACCCTGCCTCTCGTGCTATCTCTTCAGCTTCCGCATCGGTATCAGCGACGATTATCTCTCGACTCATCGCCATCCCTTCTCCAAACTTATAATTCATACCAGCTTCATTAGCAGCGTCCATCCCTGCTCTGAAATGCTCTTTTACCACATCATAATGCGTCATGATGGTCACAGGCTTAATTCCTCGAGCCATGCCCCATTTTATAGAACGCTCAGAGGTGGCGAACGGCATGAACATATCAGGAATCATATTGTTGAACGTAGGGGGTGCTATACCAATCTCTTCGATGATCCCGTCTTCATTACACCCTTGTCCATATTTATGCGCAGTCTCCGCTGCTGCCCACTTGAGGTCTTTCGTAGGGATCTGCCAATGCTTCCCCTTAAAGCTAAAAGTATCTTCTTTCCAAGCCTTCATTAAAATCTCAAAGTGTTCCTCAAACAACGAACGCTTTAACTCTTCATATTCCTCTCCAGACGCAGGATCAGACAAACCGACTTGCTGGCCTATTACGTTAACCCAGCGATTCTGGTAGCCCCTAGCAAAGCCTGCAAAAGTACGTCCCTCAAGCATTTGAGACAACATCGCTATATCTTCAGCTAAGTTAATAGGGTTTCTAGAGGGCAGAACGTTACCTAGTTGTCCGAATTTCATATTCTTAGTTTGCATACCAAAATACATATCAAGCATGACAGGGTTCGTAGACACTTCTTCACCTTCCACATGGAAATGATGTTCGGTAAAACCCGCTCCATAGTACCCATACCCATCCATGTACTGGACCTGCTCAGTGATCTCTCTAAGCATCTGCTGGTATAGCTTGGTGGATTTACCCGCTAGTCCTTTTTTTATGTCTGCTGGTCTTCCCACTGAAGGTAGGTAAAATGCGCCGATTTCCATGATGACTTCTCCCAATTTATTCCGAGTACGTTCCTCTGAGGTGCTTTCTTCGATCCACTCTCAGATCTTTTTTATCCACTATAGGTTACATGCTGACGAGGACTCAGTCCATCTCCCCTCAGATCAACAAGCTTAACATTTTAGTATTTCAAATGCTCGAGTTTTGCCCATCAAATTAGCTCATAGTTAAGTTCCTTCAACCATCCAGAGTTACCCGCAAGCTCTTGATAGTCTTCAAACTGCGGCCGCTACGACCTCAATTTCTACTCGCCAGTCTGGTGAGACCAATTGTTTCACCAAAATCGCTGTAGAAGCTGGCCGAGCATCACCAAGATATTTTTGCCGAGCTGAGGCATATGCTGGGTAATCCTTATCGTCCAAAAGATATACGGTAACTTTAACGATATCACTCACAGTCATACCAGCCTCTTTGACTGACTCAATAACATTTTTCCATGCTCGATCTGCTTGCTCCTCCATCGTAGCCGGAAGAGTCCCGTCTGGATTAAGACCGATCTGGCCCGAGACATAAGCTACGCGTGCACCAGAGGGAATAACGACGACATGGTGATATGCGTTATTAAAAGGTGCAACAATGGATTTAGGATTCAATTTTTCTAACATCTAATTTACCTGCTATATTTTATCTTCGTTGACTAAACGAGTGTATTTACGATAACTTGCTTACCGGACAAAAGTACCTCGAGGGACAGCACAAAGTAAAGCAGATGCCGTCCTCAGTCGAAGACTTAGAGTATAGACGAACGATTAAAGCGTGAAAGAATTTCCCATATGAGTAAAACCACAATAAAAAACGAACAAAACTTTGTCAAAAACAAACCTTACTATGAGCCTGTTGGAGATGAGGTTGCAATTTTTACGGCAGCTTATGAAAACCAATTGCCAATTCTGCTAAAAGGCCCAACTGGTTGCGGCAAAACCCGGTTTATCGAATATATGGCTTGGCACTTGAAACTCCCTATGGTGACTGTCGCTTGTCATGACGACCTCACGGCCTCCGACCTTATTGGCAGGTATCTTATCAAAGGAGGAGAAACAGTTTGGATCGATGGTCCTCTCACTAGTGCCGTCAGGCACGGGTATATCTGCTATCTAGACGAAATTGTCGAAGCGCGGAAAGACACGTCGGTAGTCATCCACCCGCTATGTGATGGCAGACGACTGTTGCCTATTGAAAAACTAGGTGAGCTTCTTGAAGCACCAAGTAGTTTTTGTTTAGCTATTTCTTATAATCCCGGCTATCAAAGTGTTCTTAAAGATCTCAAGCAAAGCACACGGCAAAGGTTCGTAGCCTTAGAGTTTGATTATCCTGACGCTGCTACCGAAGAGGCTATTGTAATAAAAGAAAGTGGTATTGACGAACCAATGGCCCATAAATTAGTCAAACTCGGACACATGACTAGAAACCTCAAAGGTAACGGTCTAGAAGAAGGAGCAAGTACAAGATTATTGGTGAATGCTGGGAAACTTATTCATAGTAATGTCGCCCCAGTCCACGCTGTAGATACCGCGATTAGTCAAGCTTTGACCGACGAGCCAGATATGTTTCAAGCTGTTCATGAATTAAGCCGTTCAATTTTTTAAAAATTCTGTGCTTGAATCTAGAAAAAAAGTTTTGTGCTACAAGTGAGTAATCAATCAAGGCAGAACTTACTCTACCGTATTCGAATACAAAAAGATCTAGAAAAAATCGTAGGCCCAGCGTTGAGTAGGCTCTTTAATCTAGATGCGATCATCTCAATGATCGCCAATCTTAATGATCGGCAACAAGTATTTATATACCGGTGGGCTGGACTAATAGCTGACTCTAATACTGAACTGGCTGCGCATTTTGTCTCTTTCGCGCCAGAAGCTTTTGATAGCATGATCGATGCTGACGTTCAAAAGTGGATAGACTTATTCCTAAAAAATTACGACAACCACGGTCTTGGAAAAGCGATTACATCACTAGAAGATATCAGCGGCTTTGCCATTGATCAAAAAAATAAGGGCGTTAGATGCTCTCTACAACAAACCAGTCTTTTCCTGCAGCATTTCATAAGAGGCCTCGGTGGAAGAGAACTCAAAATCTCAGGTAATGACGAAACATATACAAACACTGAAGGATTGTTTCTACCTGAAAGTATTTCTCTTTTCCCCCAACCCAAACAGAACTTCACTGTCTATAAGCTCACGGCAGCTCATTTATGGGCTCAAACTTGGTATGGGACTTGGCGAATCCAAGTGTTGGAAAAACTCACCGCCGAATATAACGACCAAAAGTCTCTTAATATCTTTAATCGTCTTGAATCTATCAGACTTAATTATTGTATCGCAAGAGATTTTCCTGGACTGAGTAGAGAGTTTTCTGAATTTGAAAACCGCGATCCTAAAGTCATAGCCTTATGGGAACTTTGGCAAGACCGAGCTAATGGCTTAAGAAGCCCAACTGCAACCGCCATCGACACAATAGAAAATATCCAGTATTTTCTAGATATTGACTTGCCAGTATTACAGCCTTATCAAGGAGAAATTTTTCTAGACCGGATTAGAGAAACTATGCTCTCTCGTATAGAGCAGGAACAGATCGCATTTCAGAAATCGCTAGATAAGTTAAGAGATGAAAATTCTCCCAAAGACGGAGCCGATGACGACGACTTCGTAGCCAAACAAATGCTAGAAGTAAGTGACGGAGATAGTGGCGACGGGGAGCCCAGTGAAACCAATTTCCAATTAACCTTAGATGGGCAGCCGATTGAGCTATCCGACGATCTCAAGAATCTTGCCGGCTCAATCATGCAAGACTTTGGTGAAATTCCTGATCAGTATATGGACCCTATGGAGCAAGGAGAATACTCCGATGCGTTACTAACCCAAAATGGAGAATCTGAAGGAGATACTGACCCTGATCTTAATGAAACAGGAACTTTTCAATACGATGAGTGGGACTGCACTCGGCAAAGATTTCGTGAGGATTTTTGTACGCTACGGGAGTTAGTTGTCCCACCAGGAGATGAAAGCTTTATTTCTGAAACATTAGAAAAATATCGTGGGGCACTGCGTGCAATAAAAAAATGCTTTGAAGCCGTACTTGGTGAATCTAGACCTCAGCGTAGACAGCCAGATGGCGATGATATCGATCTTGACGCCATAGTGAACGCTCATGTTGACATGGCGCTAGGTAAAGACATGAGCGACCACCTATATACAAAATATCGTAACCAAGAGAGAAATGTAGCAGTCATGTTTATGGTAGATATGAGTGGATCGACTCTCGGATGGGTCAACAATGCTGAGCGCGAATCACTGGTGCTGCTTTGTGAAGCACTACAGTTGCTCGGCGATCGCTATGCGATTTATGGGTTTTCAGGAAGGACAAATAAACGGTGTGAGGTCTACTCGATTAAAGACTTCAAAGAAAACTATTCTCTAGAGGTCCGACAGAGAATAAGCGGGATTAGACCTAAAGCATACACCCGAATGGGGGTTGCAATAAGACACTTAGGTCAAATGTTGCAGAAAACACATGCACGTACCAAGTTACTGATAACACTTTCAGATGGCCGTCCCGAAGACTATGGAGGCTATAAAGGTCAGTATGGCATTGAAGATACTCGTCATGCCCTCCTCGAAATGAAGCAAAGCGGCGTGCACGCATTTTGTATCACAATAGACAGTGAAGCGCAGGAGTATTTGCCTCACATGTACGGCACAGCTAATTATGCTGTCATCGACGAGGTAGAAAAATTGCCGCTAAAAGTCGCTGATATTTATCGAAGACTAACCACTTAGAAAAAAATCTCTATTCTGACACTACTTTATTTACAAGTGTCCCTATTCCTGAAATCTCTATGGTTACGGTATCATTGTTTTTTAAAAATTTAGGCGGGGTAAACCCAGCACCCACGCCTGCTGGAGTACCTGTCGCAATCACATCCCCCGGATAAAGTGTTATCCCAGCAGAAATTGTCTCAATCAGAGACGGCACATCAAAAATCATGAAAGCCGTGTTACCGTCTTGACGTAATTCGTCATTAACCCAACATTTTATGGATGTGTCTGTTAGATCTATCAGATTTTTAGACACGGCAAAAGGCCCCATAGGACAAAAAGTATCCTGAGATTTACCTAATAACCATTGTTTATGATTAGCTTGAACATCCCTTGCACTCACGTCATTAACAATTGTGTACCCCCATACGCAGTCCATAGCTTCTTTCGCTGACACGCACTTCACTTCTTTACCAATAACTACTCCTAACTCCGCCTCGTAATCAAGTTGATTTGTTACCTTTCGGTTGTGCACTATCGGTGCATTATGTCCAACAACACAGTCAGGTAGCTTTGAAAATACAATAGGAACCTCTGGAGCCTTCCCTCGACTATCAGCTATATCAAAACCCGCAGTTGCAATTTCTTGCACATGCGCAAAATAGTTTTTTCCCACACAAAAAATATTCCTTCGTGGATTGGGAATAGGGGCAAGAATTTCAACCGCTTCTAGAGGTGTAGGATCTTCGGAATTACGCAAAGGAAGGAGAGAAGGAGCGCTCTCGATTAGCGCTAAAAGTCCTGTTTTTGCCTTGGCTTCGGAGATATCAAAGGCGATAATTGAGCTCATATCGGCAGACAACATCCCAAGATGATAAGCGTCTTGATACCTATAACTTACAACGCGCATACTTAATCCCTTGATTAATTATCTAATAACCAAACATCACACCTGAACAAGTCTTGTCTGCTACCATCTATTCGCTGTT
>Ga0075445_10000597_pt1 | contig 19282 bp, 19 predicted proteins | sample CoawatmetaG02DNA_FD_72350 | JGI IMG/M metagenome (GOLD analysis project Ga0075445, IMG submission 72350) | Marine microbial communities from the West Antarctic Peninsula - Coastal water metaG029-DNA | ecosystem: Environmental > Aquatic > Marine > Coastal | place: Atlantic Ocean: West Antarctic...
AGAGCCGTGGTAGACCACCACGTTGATAGGCTGGATGTGGAAGCGCAGTAATGCGTGTAGCTGACCAGTACTAATAGCTCAATTGGCTTGATTTATGCACTGAAAAAAATTTTTACCAAATCCTATAGATAAATATAATTCCGAAAAAAACTTAATTAAATTACATTTTAATATTTTAGTTTAAATATAATTTACATGTTTAAAAATTTGACTCATAAAATGATTACATTTCAATATTCTTTAAATAAGAATTTATTCGTATCTGAAATATTACAAAAAAAGTGAGCTGATATAGACACAAGAGTTAATTTTAAAATAGCTGAAGCATTATAAAAATAACTGAAAAAAAGCCAATGAATGTTTTAAAAGAATTTATTTTTCTTTTAACGCAAGAGAGTAAAATCATTAAGTTTTGATAATTTTAATGTTTATTTTGCACATTTTCTCTACGTGTAAATGATCTGCTATTACTCTAAGTTTAGCTAGTAGCCTTTTTTCGTCTGCAGTGAGTTCTGTGCACTTGGATTAGGTTTTTCTAAATTATCTTAAAGTAATTTATGAAAGTTATCATTTGGCTTTTTATAACTATTGTACCACTCACTCATCATTAAACACCTAAACTATAAGACTCTTTACCAATTCTATTTCACACTCTCAACATAGACACTATGATCTTCTTGCTCATTCAAATTCAACTCATCAGGGTCAAGTATCTTTGTATATCCACCTTCACATATCTCAACTTCTTTAAATCCAGTTTCTTTAAGGAGCTTTGACAACGATTCGCCATCATACATCCACTGGTGATGTCTGTACCCAGATAAAAATAGTATTATCTTCTGCTTCAAAGATGAGATTGGTGGAGCCTGAACAAAAATTTCTTCCATGAATGAGTCTGCGTCACGAGATTTCAAATATTTTTCTATTGCAATTTTCAAATCTGGGATCGCAATACGTAGAACACCTCCACTTTTTAATGCTCGCTTCGCTTCCTTTAGAAAACTTCGTGCTCCAATTTGCGACAAGTGTTCAAACATATGTGAGGTGTATATACACTCAACGGAAGAGTCTTTCAGTGGAAGAGATTTTGTTGCATCGGTAAATTGAATCTTATTCAATTTATTCCATTCAATATTTTCTATCTGCTCAGGGTTTAGAAGTCTTAAGGTTCTGGCAATTTTGTATTTAAATGGAGAATTAGCTAGTTTAATGGCAGGACTGTTATCCATATTAATCCAGCCATTAGTAGGTGACCTCCCACAACCTATGTTTACTTTAATGCTCATTTTTTTTTTATTAATAAACAAAATTCTAAGTATTTAATAAATTAAGTCAAATTATTTACAGCCACTTTACTTTCTTGAGTATTTTATTTTTATTTATTTTAAATAAAATTATAATGTTTATAATCTAAAAACAGGTTTGATACCTAAAATTGAAAACCCCAAGCTATAAGCATAACTACCAAGGCCAAATATAATCTTAATTAAGCTTTAATGGATATAGAGAAATTTATATAATATAACAAATAGTGTAAATAAAATAAATCATATGAAAAAAGCTCTAATAACAGGAATTACAGGTCAAGATGGATCTTATCTTGCAGAATTTTTACTCAATAAAGGTTATGAAGTTCACGGTATTAAAAGAAGAACTTCTTTAATTAATACTGATCGAATTGATCATTTATATCAAGACTCTCATGAGGTTAATCGAAGGTTTATTTTACATCATGGTGATTTAACAGATTCAACTTCATTAATTAGAATAATTCAAGAAATTCAACCTGATGAAATTTATAACTTAGCAGCACAAAGCCATGTCGCAGTTTCTTTTGAAGAACCGGAATATACCGCTAACTCTGATGCATTAGGGTCTCTAAGAATTTTAGAAGCAATTCGTATTTTAAAACTTGAAAAAAAAACTAAATTTTATCAAGCTTCAACTTCAGAACTTTATGGAATTGCACAACAGTCTCCACAAACTGAAAAAACTCCATTTTACCCAAGAAGTCCTTACGGAGTTGCAAAATTATATGCTTATTGGATTACTATTAACTATAGAGAAGCTTATGGTATTTATGCTTGTAATGGAATTTTATTTAATCACGAGTCTCCAGTACGAGGAGAAACCTTTGTAACACGGAAAATTACAAGAGCCTTAGCTCGAATAAAGTTAGGGTTACAAAAAAATTTATACCTTGGGAACCTCAATGCATTACGAGATTGGGGGCATGCTAAAGATTTTGTAGAAGCGCAGTGGTTGATGCTTCAACAAGCAACCCCTGAAGATTTTGTAATCGCAACTGGCAAACAATATTCAGTTAGGGACTTTATTAATTTAGCTTCAAAAAATTTAGAAATGAAGATTGATTGGAAAGGAAAAGGTTTAAACGAAACAGGTTCTTTTAATGGTCAAGATATAATTAAAGTTGATTCCAGATACTTTAGGCCAACAGAAGTTGAAACATTGTTAGGAGATGCCAGTAAAGCCAAGTCCAAATTAAATTGGACTCCTAAAATTACCTTTGAAGAGCTCGTAAAAGAAATGACTGAAGAAGATTTTAAAATAGCAAAAAATAATCAACTTATTAACCATTAGGATTTATCTAAATTAATTAACAACTAGTAATGGCTAATCCTAGAATATTTATAGCAGGACATAAAGGAATGGTTGGATCTGCTTTGGTTCGTCTCTTGGAAAAGCAAGAAGTTGAACTTATCATCAAAGATAGAACAGAACTTGATTTATTAAACCAAGCTGCAGTTCAAGTATTTTTTAAAAAAGAAAAAATTGATCAAGTATATTTAGCAGCAGCAAAAGTTGGAGGCATTTATGCAAATAATACCTATCCTGCAGAATTTATTTATGAAAATTTGGTGATTCAAAATAATGTAATACATAACGCTTTTTTTTACGGTGTTAAAAAACTATTATTTTTAGGATCAAGTTGCATTTATCCAAAAAATACTAATCAACCTATAAAAGAAGAGGAATTATTGACTGGAAAACTTGAACCAACTAACGAACCTTATGCAATTGCTAAAATTGCAGGAATTAAGATGTGTGAAAGTTACAATCGTCAATATGGAAAAAGTCATGGCATTGATTATAGAAGTATTATGCCAACAAATCTTTATGGACCGGGTGATAATTATCATCCTGAAAATAGTCATGTGATCCCAGGTCTAATTTATCGTTTTCATGAAGCAAAAACTAAAAACTTGCCAAATGTCAATGTTTGGGGGACAGGCAAAGCAAAGCGTGAATTTTTATATGTGGATGATATGGCGAGAGCTAGCATAAATCTTATGAACTTAGAAAAAGTAACATTTGATAAACATACTTTACCAATGCGTAGTCATATAAATGTTGGAAGTGGTATAGATCTTACTATTATAGAGCTTACTGAAATTATAAAAGAAGTTGTTGACTATAAGGGAAAAATTAATTTTGACTCAACTAAACTAGATGGTATCCCCAGAAAATTTTTAGATTGTGAAAGAATAAATAGTCTATATTTGAATCCTAAAATAAGCTTAAAGGATGGTCTTATTAAAACCTACAAGGATTACTTAAAAGTTTGATGCAAATTGCTAAAAAAATTTTATATATACTTTCACCTCATGAGCGAAAACAAGCAGGCTTGCTACTAGTCATGATTTTGATAATGGCCTTGTTAGATACGATTGGTGTAGTGTCTATTTTACCTTTTATGGCAGTCCTTGCAAGTCCAGATCTTATCGAAACAAATATGATTTTAAATAAAATGTTTCAAACTTCAAAAATTTTTGGAGTCGAAAATAATAAACAGTTTCTTATTGCTTTAGGTATCCTGGTAATTGCAATGTTGGTTATCTCACTTTCCTTCAAAGCTCTTACAACTTATCTGCAAACACGATTTATTGTTATGCGTGAATATAGTGTTGGTAAACGATTATTAGAAGGTTATTTAAATCATCCTTATAGCTGGTTTTTAAATCGTCATAGTTCTGATCTTGGAAAGAATATTTTATCAGAAGCGTCTCAAATAGCCGGAAATGGCTTAGGTCCTTTATTGACAATAATATCTTGTGGCTTGGTTACAATTGCAATTATAGTTTTGTTAATTATAGCTGACCCAAAACTTACCTTAATAGCTGGTTGTTCGCTAAGTTTAATTTATGCACTTATTTACAAATTTACACAAAAATTTGTAAATAAATTTGGAAAAGAACACCTAGAAAGTAATCAGCTACGCTTTAGGGCAGTTAATGAAGCATTCGGTGCTGTGAAAGAAATTAAAGTGGCTGGTATAGAGCAAATTTACATTAAGCGTTTTTCTAATCCTGCGGAAACTCTTGGCAGAAGTCAGGCTTATGGATCAGCTATAGAGCAATTGCCTCGCTTTATTCTCGAGATTATGGCCTTTGGAGGTATAATGCTAATGCTACTTTATCTAATGACTCAAACAAGTAGTTTTAATAGTATCTTGCCAATTATAAGTCTATACGTTTTTGCTGGTTACCGCTTAATTCCAGCACTTCAACAGATTTACTCTTCTTTAACTAAACTTAGATTTTCTAGCCCTGCGCTCAATCTTTTATACAATGATTTAAAAGATATTAAACCATCTAACTTTAAAGAAGCCAGAGGCACCTTATCACTTAATAAAATGGTTAATTTAAAAAATATTAATTACAACTATCCTAACGCAGAACATGCAGCGTTAAAAAATATTAATATTAATATTTCAGCCAAAACAACCGTTGGATTAGTAGGTGCTACTGGAAGTGGCAAAACAACAATGGTAGATATCATTTTAGGATTGATTGAAGCTCAAAAGGGTACATTAGAAGTTGATGGAAAAGTTGTAACAAAACAAAACGCAAGATCTTGGCGACGCTCTATTGGTTATGTGCCACAAAATATTTTTCTTTCTGATGACACTATTATGGCTAATATTGCCTTTGGTGTAGATATTAAAGATATTAATCAACAAGCAGTTGAAAAAGTTGCTAAAATTGCAAATTTACATAGCTTTGTCATAGATGAGTTGCCTAAACAATATCATACAAAAATTGGTGAAAGGGGTGTTAGATTATCAGGTGGACAACGTCAACGTATAGGAATTGCAAGAGCTCTGTATCACAATCCACAAGTTCTAATTTTTGATGAAGCAACAAGTGCTTTAGATAATCAAACTGAAAAAGCAGTAATGGATGCAGTAAATAATCTTGATAAAGAAATTACTATTATCTTAATTGCACACCGCCTTAGTACAGTAAAAAAATGTGATAACATTTTTTTTCTAGAAAATGGAGAGTTGAAAGCACAAGGAGATTTTAATGAGCTTATTAAAATTAACAAAAACTTTCGCTCTATGGCTGGCAATTATTGATTTAAATGCCAATTTAGTATATAAAGTATTATAAATATGCAATAAGTCTTATATGCTCTTATTCTTAACCCAAAGTTTTTGTGCTTAGATAAAATTGCTTTAAACCATAACTGAATTACAAGAAGTAATGCACAAAAAATAATGAATTCACTTTTTAAAATTTTCTATGGAAATTATCTATTGTCATTATTTAAAAAAAAATGATGAAAAAAAATCCAATTTTTGTTACTCAGCCCAGTCTCCCACCTCTTGAAGAATTGATCCCATATCTTGAGCAAGTTTGGGAAAATAAAATTCTCTCAAACGGTGGTCCTTTTCACAAAAAACTGGAGGATGAACTATGTAAGTATCTTAATGTGCCTTATATATCGCTGGTTTCAAATGGAACAATGGGACTAATTACTGCTTTGCAAGCGCTAAATATAAAGGGTGAGGTTATTACAACACCTTATTCATATGTCGCTACTTCACAATCATTGATGTGGAATAAGATTAAGCCAGTGTTTATCGATATAGATCCAGTCACATTAAACCTTGACCCAAAAAAAATAGAGGCTGCAATCACACCAGATACCTCAGCAATTATGCCTGTGCATGTTTATGGACAACCATGCGATGTAGATGCGATTGAAATTTTAGCAAAGAAGCATAAGTTGAAAGTTATTTATGATGCTGCTCATGCATTTGGAGTAAAGTGCCACTGTGGTGGCCTATTAAAGCATGGTGATCTTTCTATTTTAAGCTTTCACGCTACTAAAGTTTTTAACACTTTTGAAGGTGGTGCTATTGTTTGTAAAGATATAAAGATGAAGCATCATATTGATCAAATCAAGAACTTTGGTATTACTAGTGAAACCACTGTAGAGCACATTGGAATTAATGGTAAGATGAATGAATTCAGCTCTGTACTTGGCTTATTGCAGCTGAAATATATTGAAAACAATATTAAAAAACGTAAAGTTATAAGCGATCATTACCGTACAGGATTAAAAAATATCAACGGTATTCGATGCCACACCGAGTCAAAAGTAGAATACGATAATTATAGTTATTTTCCAATTTTTGTTGATGATGAATATCTACTTACACGTGATCAACTTTATAGCAAGCTTAAAGACAGCGGAATAAATGGTCGGCGTTATTTCTACCCACTTATAACTGAGTTTCCAATGTATAAGAATATATTAAAGAAACAGGAGGTTGATTTGTCAATTGCTAAAGAAGCTTCAAAGAGAGTGATATGTCTTCCAATTTATTCTGAAATGGATTTTAAAACTGTAGAACAAGTTTTGGATTTAATAAAAAAAGGATAAACTTATTTATTGTTTTTAAAACAGAAATAAAGATATATTACATTAAAAAATAATAATATAATTTAGATTGTATAAAAAATCTATTAAAAATTTAAAAAACATTAAGTGTAATTAAAGCAATTTTTATGAAAATCTCAGTTATAGGATTTGGCTATATTGGCTCTGTCATTGGAGCTGTTTTATCAAGTAGAGGACATAGAGTTTTTGCTATTGATAATAATCAAGAATGTATTGAAAACTTAAATAAAGGTAAGTGTTCAGTTCCTGAGCCTTTGTTGAAAGAAATGATTTCAGAATCTGTAAAATCTAAATTACTTAGTGGATCTAACTCCTACGAAGGCATTGATGAAAGTGATGTTATTTTAGTCACAGTTGGGACTTCCCTTTCTGATGAATATGATGCAGATTTATCAGCTCTACGCCATGTATTTAAAGAGCTGTCTTCTCGTGTAGTAAGCGATCAAGTCATCATGATAAAAAGTACAGTTCCTCCTGGAGTGACTAGGCTTTTAGCAAGTGATTATTTTGGTTCAAGAAATGACATTTTTATAGGATTTTCACCAGAAAGATTAGCTGAAGGAAATGCTATTCAAGAACTCAATGAACTTCCTATAATTGTTGGTGGTATTAATGATATTAGCACTGAAAAATGTTCAGATTTTTGGACTGAGGCACTTAATGCAAAAGTAATAAAAGTATCTAGTTGTGAGACAGCTGAATTAGTAAAGTTGGCAAACAATCAATGGATTGATCTAAATATTGCTTTAGCTAATGAATTAGCAACTTTATGTGACTCTCTTCCTTATGATATCGATATTCTTGAAGTAATAAGAGGTGCAAATTCCTTAAAAAAAGGTCAACATTTTGTAAATTTTCTAACACCTTCGATTGGAGTTGGTGGATATTGTTTAACAAAAGACCCTTGGTTCGTCTCCACTCTTGGAGATAAAAATCAAAGACCAATGCAATTACCCCGAGTTGGACGAACTGTAAATGATAGCATGCCTTATTATTGTTGTAGTCGAATCATTGACGCATTAAACATTGAAAATAGAAATATTGCAGATGTAAAAATTTCAATACTTGGTTATTCATTTAAATCTAATTCTGGAGATACTAGATTTTCTCCAATGATCACATTTGTAAATTCACTGATAGACAAAGGCTGTAATCAAATTTCAGTTTTTGATTCTACAATAAGTTTTAATGAACCTATGCCTAAAAAAGTATCTAGAGTACAGACATGGGAAGAATGTGTTAAGAGCTCTGATTTTGTTGTTTTTGGAGCAGCTCATAAAGATATAATATCAATTGAAATCAGTCAGCTTAGTGAATTGATGAATAAAAATGGAACTATTTTTGATGGAAGACGTTATTTTACTAGAAGCGAAGTGAATATTATCAAAAAGTTAGGACTAAATTATATGGGTATTGGTCGTAAGTTTGTATAGACTTTTAATTTAAATATTAATTATAGAAATTTTATTATGAGAAAAAAAATAATGATTACAGGTGTAGCAGGTTTGATTGGAAGTCATTTGGCTGAAAAATTAATAAGTCTTGATCACGAAGTTTATGGGTTTGATATAGTTGATGTTGAATCTGATAGAAATCTAGACAATATAAAAAATCATGAAAATTTTATTTATTTTAAAGGTGATGTGAGATCCTCTGAAGATCTGAATCTATTTTTTCAAACTGATGCTACAGTTTTGTATCATTTAGCATCTGTAGTAGGTGTAAATAGATATATGGAAGACCCTTTGAGCCTAATTGACATAGGAATACTAGGAACCAGAACTTTGATAAGCATGTGTCATAAGAATGGGATTAGAATGTTATTTGCATCGACTTCAGAGATTTATGGTAAGAATTCTAATATCCCTTGGCAAGAAAATGATGATCGTATCTTAGGACCTACAGATATTGATAGATGGTCTTATTCTTCTTCTAAAGCTTTATGTGAACATATGTTGTTTGGTATGCACCACAAGGATAATTGGCCAATGTCTATAGTTAGATTTTTTAATGTTTATGGTCCTCGACAGAATCCAATTTATGTCGTTTCTAAATCAGTACATCGTGTCTTGAACGGTATAGCCCCAGAATTATATGATGGTGGTCAACAAACCAGGTGTTTTACCTATATTGATGATGTAATTGACGGACTTATACTTGCGGCAACTCTTGATTCTGCTATTGGTAATGCTATTAACATTGGAAATACTGTTGAAAATACTATGAGTGAGGTAGTTAACGCAGTTCTTCAATCTTCTGATTCAAATCTTGAAATAACTCATGTTAAAACAGAAGAGAGGTATGGAAATGTCTATGAAGATATTCCCAGACGTGTGCCAACTATTGATAAGGCATTTAATTTGCTAGGTTGGAAACCAGTTACAAGCATGCAAGATGGTGTTAAGAAAACTGTAAATTGGGCAAAAAAAAATGATTGGTACTTAACATAATATATATGATAAATTAATTAATTATCCATGAAGATAGATTTTTTGATAAGTACACCTACGTATATTATCAGAAAAAAATAATGAAGGGTTCGTATGAAGGGTGTAATTCTTGCTGGTGGGTCTGGGTCAAGACTATATCCAGTTACCAAAGGTATTTCTAAACAACTGTTGCCAGTTTATGATAAGCCCATGATCTATTATCCATTGTCGGTTCTTATGCTAGCTGGTATTAGAGATATTCTCATTATTACTTCACCAGAAGACCAAGCAAGTTTTCAAAAATTATTAAGTGATGGTAGTCAATTTGGGATAAATTTAGATTATGCTATCCAACCAAGTCCAGATGGGTTGGCGCAAGCTTTTATTATTGGTGAAAACTTTATTGGTAAAGATAGTGTGTGTCTTGCTTTAGGAGATAATATTTTTTATGGTCAAGGATTAACATCATTATTACAACAAGCAGCTTTAAAACCAAATGGTGCAACAATTTTTGGGTATCAAGTACAAGATCCAGAGAGATTTGGAATTGTAGAATTTGATAAACAAGATAAAGCTGTTTCAATTGAAGAAAAACCGCAAAATCCTAAAAGTAACTTTGCAGTTACTGGATTATATTTTTATGATAACGATGTAGTCCAAATTTCAAAATCAATAAAGCCTTCAGCTCGTGGTGAGTTAGAGATAACGAGTATTAACGAGATTTATATGCAAAGAGGATCTCTAAATGTTCAACGTTTAGGACGAGGGTTTGCCTGGTTGGATACTGGTACTTTTGAGTCTTTACTAAATGCTTCACATTTCGTTCAAACTATTGAAAAACGTCAAGGTTACAAAATTGCCTGTATCGAAGAAATAGCTTTTAATAAAGGTTGGATTTTAGAGAAACAAATTAAAGACATAGCAAATGCTCTAAGTAAAAACTCTTATGGTGATTATCTGTTATCATTAATAAAAAAAAAATGAAAAAATCTTCAATTTTTATTGCATACCTAAGTCTTATAAATCTTAAAATTTTAATTCCTTACCTTGAAAAAAATATTAAGAATAAAATTGCAAAAATAATACAGAGCAACATGAAAGACTAATAGTGCTATTTTTTATCTTAGGAAATAAAAGGTCTGGTACATCAATGTTTAGATTGATGGTAAATACACATTCACAAATTACAGTTCCACCAGAATCTGGTTTTGCATTATGGTTTGCCAAAAAATATGTAGATATTCATGTGTATAAAGAAAATGTATATAAAGAGTATGTAGAGGATCTTTTTAGTGCAAAAAAATTTGAAACTTGGAAACTTAATAAAGAAGAACTTTTAGAAATTTTTATGGAAAAAAAACCAACAACATATAACAAGCTGACAAAATTAGTTTATGAAGCATATTCAAATAAGCAAAATAAAAAATCTAAAATTTTTGGAGATAAAAATAATTATTATATTGATCATGTGGAGGATTTAGCAAAAATATTCCCAGAGACAAAATTTGTATTTCTTATCAGGGATGGAAGAGATGTTGCTGTATCGTATAAAGAAATTAATGAAACTAGCATTAATTCCCTATATAAACCTAGACTTGAGCAAAATATGACAAAAATAGCAAAAGAGTGGACAAAAAATGCCAAAACTTTAAAAAAATTTGTAACAGATGATAGGGTGCCAGCAATGTTTATTCGTTACGAGGATTTGTTAACTAATCCTGAAAAGACTATGGAAAAAGTTTTTAATTTTTTAGGCCTTGATTATGAACCGTCAATTTTAGAATTTTATAAATATAATGATGAGCCAAAAGAATTTTTACAGTGGAAAAGAAAAACAACATCAAAACTTGATACAACAAACTTTAATAGATATAAAAAATTTCTTACTAATGAAGAGATAAAGGAATATGAAGTTGTAGCAAAAGATATGTTAGAATTTTTTGATTACACCCTGTATACGCAACAATTAAATTAAATATAAATGATTAAAATCATAAAAGATAAAATTTTAATTCGTTTAAAAAAAATAAATGATCTAATAAAAATTTTTTTTCTTAAAAAAAAAATACAGCAATTAGTATTAAGTAATAAGATTAATTCTATAACGTTTTTTAAATTGATCTTAAAGTATATACAGTTTCAAGATAAAAATGAATTTGTTGCCATAGGTTATTTAAAAAAAAAAATTGAAATCGACCAATTCAAAAAGAATTTAAATCCAATAGAATATCTTCTGTCAAGTCAACAAATACCTTTACCAGGTTTTTTTAGAAATAATATTTCTTCTTTTGATATTAACCAATGTCTTGGGTTAGGAGAATTAGATAATCAAGAAGTCTATGATAAAAAGCTCAATAATTTGACTAGACAAGCTAACGATCTAGATTGTAGCTATTTTATTTCTCTTATTTCAGAAAAAAAACCTTTTCACTATTTAAAATATACCCATGGTTTTTGGGATAATTTAACAAAGTCTGCAATTAAAGAATATGCTTTAATAAATGGAAAAGATCTTGTGATGCAAAGTCATACTGCATATGTAAATCATATTTTTAATAATCAATTTATGAATGATATATTTCAATTAGTCAGTTCAAAAAAATTTTTAGATGCAGTTAAAAATAGAGATATTTATTTTTGTCCAACTACCAGTAATGGTTCTATAGGGTCAAAAATTGAATTTAAGATTATGAAAGAGTTGTCAAAAAAAAATTTTTTATATCAGTATTCACAAATTATGCTTATGGAGGAATTCTCAAAACATAAAGAAATTACACCCTCAAATATATTCAAAAAAATAATATGTACTGATTTGCTTAGAGATGTTTTTTTAGATAAAATTAAACAATATGATTTAATACTAGTTTGTAATCATAGAGCGGCATCAAAAATATCAAAAATTTACCCAAATTTTAAAAAAATTTACTGTCTTCCTGATCATCGACAAGATTTAAAACATTTTGCTAACCCCACTAAGTTTGCACAAGATGTCTGTAGATCAGTTTTAAGTCGTGGGTCAACTAAGCCAACATTAATACTTTCGCAATCATCCACTTTGTCTACATTTATTAGCTACGAAATTCTTAATGAATATCAAACAGAAAACATTTCTTTGATTGATGTAGGTAAACCATTACAAACCTTGTTTTCACCAGAAATTTCAGGTGGTGGTCAATGGCGAGATAAAGATCACTTAGGTCATGGATTTCAAAAAATGCCACATTTAATACCAAACGATCTATTTACTGAGCTTATGGAAGATACAAAAATTGAAACTGCAGAGATAAAATTTAAAAGAGATATGGATATTGAGATGGCGTCTATTTATCAAAAAAAATTATTCTAAACTTAAATAGTAAAAATTATAGGAACCATTGTTTAATTTCATTTTTAAAATTTTTTTTAAATAAATTAATAGACACTATTTTTTTTGAAAGCAGATTATTTTTTTTTCAATTTTATTAAATCTAAAACCAGCTTTGAGTGCAACAATTTGAGATTGTACATTATCTTTAAATATTATACATGAATACTTTATTTTTTTACTGTTTGTTGATTTTTTTAAATATTCATAGAATTTAATCTTACCCCAATAACTTTTTTCTAATGCCCAAGAAAGATAATTTTTTTCATTTATTCTGATATAGCCAATATTTTTTTTTATTATTTTTAATATAAAAAACTTATTTCTTTTATTTTTTATTAACCAATTTTTATGATCATTTTTCGACACTATTTCATTATTTAATGAGTTTGACCTTACATATGGAGCATTCCTTAATTTTCTAATATACTCAAAATCATCAAGACTCTTAATTTTTTGAAGAATTATTTTCATTTTAAGTCATTTTTAAATATAGGTGAATTTTTTTTTATTTTTTTTTTACTTTTTTTCCCCAATATATTAAAATAATTTTCTGCTGGTATACCAACGGCTGGTCTTAATGTTGTAATATTTTGACTGTTAATAACCTCATTCTTAAGAATTTCTTTAGATGCAAATATAGATCTTCTAAATTTAATATTGTAACTATTCAGATTGTTATTACTTTTTTTTGCCAAACTAAAAGTCAGTTCATCTATTTTTTCTTTTAGGTTTTTAAAAATTTTTGGTGTTAGAGAAAAATCATAATCTGCACTTTTTTGATTATCATCTAACCTAAAGTGTTTTTCTATTGCCACCACTCCTAGTGGCAAAGATGCAATAGATGAATATATGTCTTGAGTATGATCAGAAAGACCAATTAAATTTTTTTTAAATATTTTTTTTAAACTTAATATATTTCCTAAGCAACTATCCTTAAGTTTTGTAGGATAGTTTGATACACAATGCATAATAATTACTTTATTGTGAAATTTATTAATTTCCTTAATTGCTCTTTTTATCTCATTTAAAGAACTCATTCCTGTAGATATGATTATAGGTTTCATTTTTGAGGCTATGTAGTTTATGAGTTTATAATCAGTAATCTCAAATGAAGAGATTTTATAGATTGGTGTATTAAGTTTTTCTAAAAAATCCACAGCTCTAATACTAAAAGGACTGCTAAAAATTAGTTTCCTTCTTTTTTTTGCTATTTTAAATGCTTCTTTATGCCAACTAAAAGGTGTATGTGCTTCTTTATAGAGGTCCCAAAGATATTTATTCTTCCATAAACCCTCTTTTATCTTTAAATAATCTTTTTTTTCATTAACAGTAATATCTTCAGGTTCGTATGTTTGAATTTTAACCATATCAGCCCCACTTTCAAAAGCTGAATTAATTAATTTAAAAAATTTTTCTTTGCTTCCACCATGGTTTGCAGAAATTTCTGCAATTAATAGGGGTCTTTTTTCTGAGAATTTAAATTTTTTTGTTATATTCATTATTTATTTAGTTTATATGCTAATTTATGACACCAAGTAAATTAAAAATAATCAGTCAAATACAGAATGTGCGATCTAAAAATAATAAATATTGGATGGACGTATTAAGATTAGCATTTAAGCTTGCACCAGATAAGGCATCAGTGCTTATGAAAAAAATTAATTTAAATGATCAAAAAGTATCAAGATTAGTAAAAAAACTATCAAATAAAAAAACTTAATGGAAAAAATTTTTTATGGAAAACAATCTATAAATAAATCAGATATATCTGCTGCAGTTAAATGTTTAAAATCCAACTTTTTAACTGGTGGACTAAAAGTTGGAGAATTTGAAAAAGAAATTTCAAAAATAACAGGGTGCAAATATTCTTTATCTTGCAATAGTGGAACTTCTGCAATATTTTTAACAGCACTTACTTTGAATTTGAAAAAAGGAGACAATATAATTGTTCCAAATATTAGTTTTGTTGCATCTTTTAATATTTTCTCTTTTCTCGGTTGCAATGTTTATCTAGCAGATGTTGATATTTGTACCGGTCAAATAACCCCTGAATCAATAATCCAATGCATTAAAAAAGAAAAAATTAATAAATTAAAATGTTTCGTATCAATGCCACTTGGTGGATCAATAATAAATGCAGAAGGATTTTATGAAATAAAGAAAAAATATAAGTGTTTTTGGATGGAGGATAATTGTCATGCTCTAGGTTCAAGCTATTCTTTTAAAAATAAAATTGAAAAAAGTGGATCATGTAGGCATAGTGATTTTTCAATATTTTCATTTCATCCAATTAAGGCTATCACAACTTTTGAAGGTGGTTGTATAAACTTTAAAAGCAAAAAACTTTTTAATAAAGCTAAATTATTAAGATCACACGGAATAACTAAAAAAAAAAATTATTGGGAATATGATGTAATTTTAAATGGATTTAATTTTAGACTCAGCGATGTTTCTGCAGCTGTTGGGATTTCACAATTAAGAAGATTAAAGCAATTTATAGCTAAAAGACGAAGTATAGCAAATTTATATTTCAAACTGTTAAAAAATAATAAAAATATAAAATTTAACTTTCATAAATTTCCAATTCATAATAGTTGGCATTTGTTTATAATTTTAATTGATTTTAAACACTTAAAATTTTCAAAAAAATATTTTATTCAAAAATTGAATTCAAAAGGCATTTTTCCCCAAGTTAACTATGTTCCAACTTCTAAATTTTCAGTTTATAAAGGGAAAAAAATTTTTAAGTCATCAGAAAATTTTTTTAATAAAGCAATTTCATTACCTATTTTTTTTGATTTGAAAAATAAGCAAATAATAAAAATTTGTGATCATATCAATAATACGATTCTAAAAATTTAGCTTAGTTTAAAGATTTAATAAAAATAAAACATGTATAAAGAAATTATAAAAAATAATTTTTATGGATTTGACAATTTAAGCTTTATATTTCGAGCTGATGCAAAAAATCTATGGAGTAGTTTTTTAGATAATTTGAAGTTTGGTCCAACAAGTTATTCAAATCAAGAATTGGACTATCAAGAACTTTTTAGAAAAGAACAAAATTTTTTTGATACAGATTTATCTTTAATTATTTTACTCAAAAATATTCCTATATCAATATTTGCATTTACTATAAGCAACGATAATAACAAATACGATATTTCCTCATATGGTCTTCCAATTTTATGCCCACTTTTTAGTGATGAATTAGAAGACGAGATTAAAAAAAAATTAACAAAAAAATATTATGAGTTACTTCATGAGATTGCATCACACCGTAAGATTGATAGCTGGATAAGTGTTGAGGCTTTAAATGAAAATAAAAATATAAGTCAATGGCATGAAATTTCTTTAAATGAAGGGGATGAAGTATTTGCTATAGACGAAGGGTATATAGATTTAAGAAAAAGCTCTAATGAAATTGATAAATTTTATAAAAAGAAAAATGTTTTTAGAGAAATAAATCAAGCATCAAATTTATGGAATGTAAGCATTAAAAATAAGGTGAATATAGATGAATGGAATTGCTTCAAAAAACTACACATAGAAGTTTCTGGAAAACAAACACGATCAGATAAAACATGGGATAGTCAGCTTAATGATATAAATAATCAAAAAGCATTCGTAATTTTTCTATATGATATAAAAAAATTAATTGGAGGTGCAATGTATAGGTATACAAAAACCACAGCTATTTATGCCATAGGAGCTTATGATAGAGAACTTTATTCAAAACCTGTAAGTCACTTAGCACATTACACAGCTATAAATGAATTAAAAAAAAAAAATATAAAATGGTTAAGAATGGGCGCCATTCCAAAAAGAAATGATTATGGAATATCATCTGATAAAGAAGTTTCTATAGGTTTTTTTAAAAAAAAATTTTCAACAGATATTTTTAAAAAATATATTTTTATACATAAAAAAAATTAATAAAAATAGTGATAATATAATAGCTGGATATAGTTTTATGGCATTAATCACTGTTTTTTCTATGTAAAAAAATAATGATTTATTAAAAAGTATAGCTATAAGATAACATAATTTTAATTTTGTAATTAATTATAAACTTATTATAAACTTATTATAAACTTATTATAAACTTATTAAAAAATATAAAAAAATAAATTAAAGTATTGTGTGGACTATTTTTACTCAACAATAATAAATATTTAAAGAAAGTGATTACATGCTAAATAAATTTTTAAAAGATAAATCAATTTTAATTACAGGGGGAACTGGTAGCTTTGGTAAAGCCTTTGTAAAACACTTAATAGAAAAAAATATAAAATTAAAAAAAATAATTATATTTAGTAGGGATGAGTTAAAACAATTTAATATGTCTAAAGAATTAGACATAGATAAAAATAACAACTTGCGTTTTTTTTTAGGTGACGTTAGGGATAAAGAAAGACTATATAGGGCATTAGAAGGGGTGGATTATGTAATTCACGCTGCAGCTTTAAAACAGGTTTCAGCAGCAGAGTACAATCCAATAGAGGCAATAAAAACTAATGTTTTGGGAGCACAAAATATAATTGAGTCCTGTATTGATACTGGGGTAAAAAAAGTAGTAAGCCTATCTACCGATAAAGCTGTTTCACCAATTAATCTATATGGAGCAACAAAATTATGTTCAGAAAAATTATTTGTTTCTGCGAAAAATATAACTGGAAATAAGAATATAACATTTAGCTGTGTAAGGTATGGTAATGTTATAGGAAGTAGAGGATCTGTTATTCCTGTATTTATAGACCAGATAAAACAAAAATGTTTTACAATTACAGATCCTAGAATGACAAGGTTTGTACTTACGTTAAATAAAGGTGTTGAACTAGTACTATGGACGTTGCTAAATTCTATTGGTTCAGAAATTATAATTCCTAAGATTCCATCGGTAGCTATCACAGATATTGCAAATGCAATTGATCCATCCTGTAAAACTAAAAAAATCGGAATCAAGTTAGGTGAAAAATTACATGAAGATTTAATGACAGATACTGAAAGCGCTAATGGATTAGAGCTTGATGATAGGTATATTTTATTACCATCTATTGAAACAAAATATGTAAAACATTACAAAAAATTTTCAAAGAAAATTAAAAGACTTAATAACTTTTCATATTCATCTAACACCAACAATCATTTTTTAAATGTCCAGCAAATTAGAAAAATATTAAAAGAAGAAAACTTTATTTAATGGTTAAACTTTGTTTGGGAACTGCAAACTTTGGTTCTAAATATGGTCTTAGTAAAAATAAAATAGCTAATAACGAACTCTTAAAAATAATGCATTTAGCAAATAAGAATGATTTGTTTAATATTGACACTTCTTTTGAATATTTTAATAGCCACCAAAAACTAAGAGAGATTATAAAAAAAAAAACCAACATAACTACAAAAATATTTTTAGATAAAAAATCAAGTTTCATATCAATAAAAAAAAAAATATTTGATTTTAATAAAAACTCACCAGCAAAAATTAATAGTTTATTGTTACATAATCAAAATGATGCTCTACACCCAAAAAAAATTGAATTAGTAAAAAGACTAAAGACAGAAGGGGTTATAAGTAAGATTGGAGTCTCCGTGTATGACTTTTCTATTTTGGAAGACATTTTAAAGTTATGGACACCAGATATTATTCAAATACCAGTTAATCCATTCAATTTAGATTTTATTTCCAGTAAATTTCTAAAAAAAATTAAAAAAAAAAAAATATTGATATTTGCACGTTCTATTTTTTTACAAGGTTTATTAGTGAAAGAATCTAGTATTTTAGGTAAAAAATATAAAAAAGATTTAAAAGATTGGTTTAATTTTTGTAAGTTAAAAATTATTCACCCAGTTAAAGTTTGCTTAGATTTTTGTAAATCAATAAAAGAAATAGATTTTTTAATTATTGGCGTTCAAGATGCTGAAGAGTTAAAGCAAATAATAAAATTTTCTAAGCAACCAATAAAACTAAGTTCAAATTTAATCATTAATAAAAAGTATAAAAAAATTGACCTTAGAAAGATATAAACTAAAAAAAAAATTTGGTATTTTAATTGCAGCACGGTCAGACTCTTCCCGTCTTCCAGGCAAACATTTCAAAATAATCAACGAAAAATTAAATCTATCTGTAATTGATTATTGTATTAAGAGATGCAAAAAATCAAAAGTTAAGAATATAATTTTATGTACATCAAATAACAAAAATGATGACGTTTTTGAAAAATATAGCAAAAAAAATAATATTAAGGTATTTAGAGGAAGTAAAAACAATGTTTTAAAAAGATATATTGATTGTGCGGAAAAATACAAAATATCAGATATCATACGTATAACAGGTGATTGTCCTTTGATAGATAAGTATATAATCAATAATTTATTGAATATTTATAAAGAAAAAGATTATGATTATGTTGGTAATGTTAATCCATCAACCTTTCCTGATGGTTTAGATGTTGAAATTATCAAGCTATCAATGCTAAAAAAATCCTTCACTGAAAACAAAAGCCATTCAAATAGAGAACATGTTACTTTACATATTAGAAAAAATAATAAATATAAAAAATATAATATGACTTACAAAAATAATTTATCTAGAATTCGATGGACATTAGACACAGAGAATGATTTGAAATTAATTAAAAAAATTGCAATGACATTTCATCCCAAAATTCATTTTGAGTGGAAAGAAATTTATAAATTAAGAAAATTTAACTAAAATAATTTTATGAATAAGAATAAAGTTCTATGGAAAAAATCAAAGAAAATTATTTTAAGA
>Ga0075445_10000602_pt1 | contig 19178 bp, 23 predicted proteins | sample CoawatmetaG02DNA_FD_72350 | JGI IMG/M metagenome (GOLD analysis project Ga0075445, IMG submission 72350) | Marine microbial communities from the West Antarctic Peninsula - Coastal water metaG029-DNA | ecosystem: Environmental > Aquatic > Marine > Coastal | place: Atlantic Ocean: West Antarctic...
ATGGTAGTTAAAAAGAATGGAAGAAAGTCATCTTTCGATAGAGATAAGCTATCCAAATCTATTTATATTGCGCTTAAGAAGAGACCAATAGATACAGAAACAGCTGAAAAATTTATAAGTAAAATCTCAAGAGCTTTAGAGGAGCTTGGTCAGAGTGAAATTTCATCAAGTGTTATAGGAACAATGGTTATGGAAGGGTTAAAAGAATTAGATCCTGTAGCCTATGTTCGTTTTGCATCCGTTTACAGAAACTTTAGAGAAGAAAAAGATTTTGTACAATTTGTGGACAAACTAGATGTCTACAAAAAAAGATAAATTCACTTTTAAGGATCGTTTATATATGGAGCTTGCCTTAGATTTGGCAAAAGCTCGTGAAGGACTTACTGGATCTAATCCTTCTGTGGGATGCGTTATTGTTAAAAATGATAAAATAATTTCAATTGGACAAACATCATTTAACGGTAGGCCTCACGCAGAATATAATGCTATTAAAAATTCTACAGAAAATCTAAAAAATTCAACAATGTATGTAACGTTAGAACCGTGTGGTCATAAAGGTCTTACCCCACCATGCACTAAAGAAATTATTAAATCTAACATTGGTGATGTTATTTATTCTATTAAAGATATTGACAAAAGAGTTCATGGCAAAACTTATAAAATATTAAGTTCAAAAAAAATTAATGTAAAACATGGCTTATTGAAAAATAATGTTTCTCAATTTTATATTCCATATTTTTATAATAGAAAAAATAAATTACCATATGTTACTGGTAAAATTGCAATATCAAAAAATAATTTAATTTACAGTAAAAATAACAAAAAAATTACGAATAAAATTTCAGATAAATTTACTCAATTATTAAGATATAAAAATGACTCTATAATGATTTCATATAAAACTCTGAATATAGATAATCCTAAACTAAATTGCAGATTAAAAAAAATGCAGAAGTTTTCTCCAATAAGAATTGTTTTAGACAATAAGCTGGATACAAGTAATAAAAGTTATTTATTTAGAACTGCAGATAGCACTAATACTATTATTTTTTATAATGAAGCAAATAACTTAAAAATTCTTAAATTTAAATCTAAAAAAATTCAGTTAATAAAATCAAAAATTGATAAAGATAATAAATTTGACCTCAAGATAGTGATGAAAAAACTTTATAAACTAGGTTGTAGAAATATTTTGATTGAAGGTGGAAATGAATTAACTAAAAGTTTACTCAATATAAAAACATATAATCAATTTTATTTATTCAAAAGTCCCAAAAAACTATCAAAATTTGTTACACATAAAGTGTTTAATGGTCTAAGCATTCTTAAAAAAAATTACAAAGTTAAGATTAAAATTAATTCAAATTACGGGAAAGATGAAATAACACTATATAGAAATTAAAATGTTTAATGGAATTATATATAACCAGGGAATTATAACAAAAATCTTAAAAAGACCCAAAGGCACAAATATCTTTGTAAAAGGTGACTTCATGTTAAGTAATAAAGATATTGGTTTATCCATAGCCTGTGACGGAGTATGTCTTACACTTATTTCTTGTAAATCAAAAATAATGGAATTTTATCTTTCAAAAGAGACAATCATAAGGTCAAAATTTAAATTCTTAAAAATTAAAGATGTGGTTAATCTTGAATTACCGCTTAAGTACGGAGCCAAAATTTCAGGCCATATTTGTCAAGGTCATATTGATACAATTGGTAAAGTTTTTGCTATGAGTAAAATTGACCAATCATATCTTTTTAATTTTGAAATACCTAAAAAAGAAAGAAAACACTTAATTGAAAAGGCCTCAATATGCATAAATGGAATATCTCTTACAATTTCTAAAGTAACCAAAAAAGGATTTCAAATTTGGGCAATTCCTCACACATTTAAAGAAACTAATTTATCAACTTTAAAGAAAGATGGATTAGTGAATATAGAGATAGATATCTTATCTAAATACGCTAGAAATTATTTTAATGAAAAAAAATAATTTTGCTTCGATTGAAAGTATTATTAACGTAGCCAAAAATGGTGGCATGTTTATATTAGTTGATGACGAAAAAAGAGAGAATGAAGGTGATTTAATTATTTCCACATCAAGTTCTAACGCTAAAAATATAAATTTTATGGCCAAGTATGGTCGTGGATTAATTTGTTTGGCACTTGATAGTGTTCAGGCAAAAAGATTAAATTTATCTTTAATGTCTACAAATAATCAATCAAGAAATAAAACAGCTTTTGCAGTTTCTATTGAAGCTAAAAAAGGTATTACAACAGGCATATCAGCCAAAGATAGAGCCAAAACAATTAAGATCGCATCAAAAAAGAATGTTAAAAAAAATGAAATTGTTTCTCCTGGTCATGTATTTCCAATAATTGCAAAAGATGGTGGTGTATTGGTTAGAGCAGGTCACACAGAGGCATCTGTTGATATATCTAAACTAGCAAAAAAAAATAATTCTGCAGTTATATGTGAAATAATGAATGAGGATGGAACAATGGCCAAAGGTCAAGATTTATTTAATTTTTCAAAAAAACATAATCTTAAAATTGGTAAAATTGAAGACCTTATTGCTTACAGACTTAAAAAAGAAAAATTAATAAGATTAAAAAAACAAAGTAATATTGAAGTAAAAAACCAAAAATACACAATCAGAATTTATGAAAATTTACTTGATGGGTCAGAGCACTTTGCTTTAACAAAAGGCACAATTAAAAAAGATATAACCCCAAGAGTTAGAGTAATTTCATCAAACGTTGTTCAAAATTATTTAATCAATCAACAGCTGCCAAACTCATTCAACAAAACCCTCAATTATTTTAAAAAATTTAATAATTGTGCTCTTGTTTTTATTAAGGATACAAATCTTAAATCAGTTACACAAACATTGAGAGACTACAAAAATAGAGATTTTTATAAAAAAGGAAAAGATAAATTAATCAGAAACTATGGTATTGGTGCTCAAATTATTAAAGATTTAAAGATTAAAAATATGATTTTAATTACCAAGTCTCCTAAAAAAGTTATTGGTTTAGAGGGTTATGGTATAAAGATTACTAAACAAGAAATTATTTGATGAAAAATAAATATTTAATAGTTATTGCAAATTATTATCAAGAAATTTCTAATGGACTTCTTGATAGTGCGTTAAGTTTAATTTCAAAATCAAATTCTATTAAAATAATTAAAGTTCCTGGAGTATTTGAAATCCCAGTCACAATCTCAAGAAATATAAAAAAGTATGACGCTTTTCTTGCATTAGGTTGTGTTATTAAAGGTGAAACACCTCATTTTAATTTTATATCTCAAGCTTCAACTAATGCTATTATGAATTTATCAGTTGTAAGTAAAAAGCCGATTGGCAATGGCATCATTACATGCCTTAATATGAGTCAAGCAAAAGCTAGAAAGAAAAAAGGTGCTGAAGCCGCAGAAGCAGTAATTTCTATTTTATCTCAAAAATGAGAACTCATTATAACCCAAAAAATAATCCAAGAGTTATTGTAATTCAAAAATTATATGGAAAATTTTTTAATGAAGATGATGATTTGGATTTTCCAAAACATAGGTTTAAGAAATTTATCAAAGATATCGTTTTAGGCACTATTGAAAGAAATGATTTAATACTTGTTGAGTTAAATGATAAATTAGGAGATGAATTTGTTTTAGAAAATCTTGATAAAGTTTTTCAAACTATATTAAAAGCTGCTACGTATGAATTTTTATATAAGCCAAACATATCTATAAATATTATAATTAAAGAGTATTTAAATTCATCAAATTTCTTTCTAGAAGATTCACAAACGAAATATTTAAATGCCTTACTTGATAATGTTGGAAAAAAATTAAGATCTTCTAATGCATGAATTTGAATTAATCAAAAAATATTTTTCAAAACTATCCAAAAATAATAAATCTTCTTTAAATTTAAATGATGATGTTTTTTTTGACAAAAAAAATCAACTTATAATATCAGTTGATACTTATAATGAAGGTAATCATTTTCTTGATTTTAAAGAACCAGCTCTTGTCATTAAAAAGATTATAAGATCATCTATATCAGATTTAATTTGTAAGGGTGTGCATCCCAAGTTCTATTTTATGTCAGGATCTGGTAATAAAAGATCATTTTCAAAGACTAATTTATTAAAGATTTCAAATTCTCTCAAGCAAGAGCAAAAAAAATACAACATCTCTTTGTGTGGTGGTGATACAACATTTTCTAATAAATTAAGTTTTTCAATAACTTCTGTTGGTTTCTCAAAAAAAATTATTTTTAGAAATAATGCTAAAATAAATGATGACATATATATAACAGGTAATTTAGGTGATAGCTATATTGGTCTCCAAGTTTTAAAAAATAAGATTAAAGTTAAAAAAAACTTTTATGAATATTTTATTAACAAATATTACCAACCTGATATTCAAATCGAATTATCTAAAAAATTATTAAATTTTGCAAATACATCTATTGATGTTTCTGATGGATTGATTGCTGATTTAGAAAAAATGATAAACACTCAGTATTTATCATATGAACTGAATCTAGATAAAATTCCAATATCAAAACAATTATCTAGTTTGATTAAAACAAAGAAACTTATTAAGTCTAAATTGATTTCAAATGGAGATGACTATCAAGTATTGTTTACAGCGAGTAATGATAAATCAAGAATCATTGACAGCACATCTAAATTTCTTGGTACTAAAATAACTAAAATTGGTAAAATTAACTCAGGTATTAAAAAATCCTATATAATTGACCATAAAGGTAAGCAAATAGAGCTTAAAAACAAAGGTTATCTTCATCAATTTTAGAAGTTAATTATTGTCTTTTTTAGCTTTTTTTGTATTGTCCGAGCTTAAAAATTAACAACCAACAACCTTAAGGTTTATATGAGCACAACAATTGAGACTATTCTATTATACACTATTGCGGCTGGTTTCTTATCTATAGTTTATGGATTTTTTACTGGAAAAAATATTTTAAATCAAAGTCCTGGTAACGCTAAAATGCAAGAAATTGCAGCTGCTATACAAATCGGAGCAAAAGCATACCTATCAAGACAGTACAAAACAATAGCAATTGTTGGTGTAGTTGTTTTGGTTATTATAAGTGTAGCTTTTAGTCCTTTAGTAGGTCTAGGTTATCTTATTGGCGCAACTTTGTCTGGTATTGCTGGCTATGTTGGTATGCTTGTTTCTGTTCAAGCTAATGTAAGAACTGCTGAAGCATCTAGAAAAGGTCTTGCTCAGGGATTATCTGTTGCTTTTAAATCAGGTGCTGTAACTGGTATGTTGGTTGCTGGTTTAGCACTTTTATCTATAGCGGTTTATTATTATTATTTAGTAAAATTTAACATTGATGAAAGAGAAATTGTTAATGCACTTGTTGCTTTAGGATTTGGTGCTTCTTTAATTTCAATTTTTGCAAGATTAGGTGGTGGTATCTTTACAAAAGGTGCTGACGTTGGTGCAGACTTAGTTGGTAAAGTTGAGGCTGGTATTCCAGAAGACGACCCAAGAAACCCTGCTGTAATAGCAGACAATGTTGGTGACAATGTTGGTGATTGTGCTGGTATGGCTGCAGATTTATTTGAAACATATGCTGTAACTATTGTTGCAACTATGGTTCTTTCTTCAATATTTTTCCAAGGTGACATGAATATGATGATTTATCCTTTAACTATTGGAGGTGCGTGTATCTTAACTTCAATATTAGGAACTTTTTTTGTAAAACTTGGAAAAAGTAAAAATGTAATGAATGCTTTATATAAAGGATTTGTTGTTTCTGCTGTATCATCGTTAATTATTTTATATCCTGTGACTGATTATGTAATTGGTTTTGCAAACGAATATACTGTCAATGAGAAAACATTTAATGGCATGAGTTTGTATTACTGCGGTGTAATTGGTTTAGTTATTACTGGTTTATTAATTTGGATTACAGAATATTATACTGGAACTGAATATAGACCAGTTAGAAGTATTGCAAAATCTTCTACAACTGGACATGGAACAAATGTCATTCAAGGATTAGCTGTTTCTATGGAGGCTACTGCTATACCTGCATTAATTATTGTTGCGGGAATTTTAGCTACAAATTCAATTGCAGGAATTTTTGGAATTGCGATTGCTGTTACTACTATGCTTGCATTAGCAGGCATGGTTGTTGCCCTTGATGCTTATGGTCCGGTAACAGATAATGCAGGTGGTATTGCTGAAATGTCAAAATTAGACAAGAAAGTAAGAAAAACTACAGATGCACTGGATGCCGTTGGTAACACAACAAAAGCAGTTACAAAAGGTTATGCTATAGGTTCAGCTGGTTTAGGAGCATTAGTCCTATTTGCTGCTTATGTTGAAGATATTAAACATTTTTCTGGTGTGGCAGGATCAAATTTAGAGGGGATAGTTGTGACATTTGATTTATCCAATCCTTATGTTGTCGTTGGTCTTTTAATAGGTGGAATGCTTCCATACTTATTTGGTTCAATGGGAATGCAAGCCGTTGGCAGAGCAGGTGGAGCTGTTGTTGTTGAGGTAAGACGACAATTTAAAAAATTTCCCGGTATAATGAAGGGTACACAAAAACCTGATTATGCCAAACTTGTAGATTTATTAACACAAGCTGCAATTAAAGAAATGGTAATCCCTTCTTTATTACCAGTTTTATCTCCAATTGTTCTTTACTTTGTAATTTTATCTATTGGTGGTCAGGTTGCAGCTTTAGCTGCAGTAGGCGCTATGCTTTTAGGAGTTATTATTACAGGCCTATTTGTTGCTGTATCCATGACAGCAGGTGGTGGGGCTTGGGATAATGCTAAAAAGTATATAGAGGATGGTAATCATGGTGGAAAAGGTTCAGAAGCTCATAAAGCAGCTGTTACCGGTGATACTGTTGGAGACCCTTATAAAGATACAGCTGGTCCAGCTGTAAACCCAATGATTAAAATTACCAATATAGTTGCTTTACTTTTGTTAGCAATTATCGCTGGCTAATTTCTTTACGTTTTTTGGCCCTCTGACCAAGGGGGTCATTAATCTTTTGCCTCAGACTTGAAAAAAAGTCATATACAAATGAATTTTTTTTAAAAATTTTACCTGTTTTACTATCTGTTATTTTAATTTCATTCATATTATCTTTGTTGTAAAACTTTTTTTTTTTTAAAATCCCATAATTATCAATCTCTAATACAAGTATATCGTTTTTTGCAATTTTCATTTTTCCAAAGTTTTTTATTTTTGGTTGTATTTGGTTTTGATCGATATAAATCCATACATCATTATCAAATTTGCTTGTTGTAGATGGATTACCTAATATTTTTATAATATCATTTTTATTTGTTTCATTAGGAATTAATGATTTTTGTTTTTTTTCTAAAAAAGGTACTCCATGATGTTTAACAACGTTTTTTAGTGTGCAATTTGCAACTATTAATGAAAGAAAAATTATATATAATATTTTAATCATGGATAAAAAATACGTTCATATTTATAACAATTTAATAAATTACACTAGAAATAAAGATTTATACAAGTCTTTAAACCGTAAAGATAATTTTTCAGATCGTTTAACCCTATTTTTATTACACTTTTCTTTTTTTTTAAAAAACTTTAAAAATGATGAAAATAAGATTGTTTTACAAGAAATTTATGATTTTAACTTTAGACAACTAGAATTAAGTATTAGAGAAATAGGCTATGGAGATCAATCAATTAATAAGAAAATGAAAGACTATATCAATCTATTTCACTCTATGGTTTCAGAAATTCATTTTTGGGAAAGCCTGAATAAACTCGATAAAGTGAAAAAGTTTTCTTTTTTTTTGAGTGATTTTGGTAAAATTGATGATTTGCTTGATTATTTTGAAAAATTTAATGATAATTTATCAAAAAATACTTTGAATTCTTATTTAAAAAGTGTAAATAATCCGTAATTATGGCTGTACCAAAACGAAAACAAACCCCATCCAGAACTGGAATGAGAAGAGCTCAGACTATGAAGTATTCAACTAAAAACATTGTTGAGGATAAAAAGTCAGGAGAATATAGACTTTCTCATCATTTAGATTTAAAAACTGGCATGTATAAGGGTAGACAAGTTTTAGACCCAAAAGAATAATATAAAAATTTAAATGTCAGATCTGATTAAAATTGCAGTAGATGCAATGGGCGGCGACGATTCTCCCAAGAAAGTGATAGATGGTATTATATTAAACCATCAATCAAATAAGAATAATTATTATAAAATTTTTGGTGACCAAACTAAAATAACTAAATTAATTGATGGAAAAATAAACAATCAGTTTTATGAAATAAATCACACTGACAACATAGTCAAGAGTACTGATAGTCCCCTTGAAGGAGCTAAAAGAGGCAAAGAAACTAGTATGTGGCTTGCTATAAATAGCGTCAAAAATAAAGAGGCTGACATTGTTGTGTCAGCAGGTAACACAGGAGCATTACTAGTTATTTCCAAATTAAATCTGAAAATGATAGAAAATATTGATAAACCTGCATTATCAGCTCTATGGCCAAATAAAAAATCAATGAGTGTAGTTTTAGATCTGGGTGCAAATATTGAATGTAGTTCAAAAAATTTATTAGATTTTTCTATAATGGGCGCCTCACTTTACACTTCATTATACCCAAATGATAAACCAAATGTTGGACTATTAAATATTGGATCTGAAGAGCTTAAGGGAAATGATATTATAAAAGAAACATATCAAATTTTAAATGATAAAAAATCCAATAATTATGATTTTGCTGGATATATTGAGGGCAATCATTTAATGGATGGTGAGGTAAATGTTATAGTGTCTGATGGATTTACTGGAAATGTTGCTTTAAAAACAGCCGAAGGCACAGCAAATTTTATAACTAGTGAACTTAAAAAAGCCATGACTGGTTCTATTATTGGTAAAATTTCTTCACTTTTAAATATTTCAAATCTAAATAAGTTCAAAAAACGTCTTGATCCAAGGCTTTATAATGGTGCAATTTTTATTGGATTAGATTCCCCTGTTGTCAAAAGTCATGGAGGTACTGATTATATTGGTTTTTCAAATTCATTAGATGTTTGTCATAGAATTGTAAAAGGTAATTTGATAGAAAAGATTAAACAGAATATTTAGATAAATGAGAATAAATTTAACTAAAAAAGACTTAGTTAATTTAGTTTATATGCAACTAGGTTTTTCAAAGCAAATATCAGAAAATCTTATTGAGGATTTTTTAACAACTATTGTTTCTAATATAAAATCTGAAAAAAAACTTAAATTATCTAAATTTGGCACATTTTCGATCAGACAAAAAAAATCACGTATTGGAAGAAATCCAAAAACTAAAGAATCTAAAATAATATCTAGTAGAGATGTTGTTTTATTTAAACCTTCCAAAGAATTTAAAGAATTTATAAATTTAAAAGATAATGGATAAAATTGACAGTGCTTATAAAACAATAGGTGAGGTTGCTAAAATACTAAAACTTAAATCTAATAAAAAAGGTCTTATTCCAACTCACGTAATTAGATTTTGGGAAACTCAATTTAAACAAATTAAACCGAGAATCTTAAACGCAAATAGAAGATATTATGATGAAAATACTATTAACCTTCTTAAAAAAGTTAAATTCTTACTCAAAGATCAAGGTATGACCATTAATGGTGTTAAAAAGATATTAAATGGAGGGGAATCTTTAGAACTTGACGAAATGGCAAATAATTCTATAAAAGCTGATAATTTAAGAAATAAATTAGTTAAGATTTCTAAAATTGTTAAAAACTTAAAAAATTTAAAATAATATGGCTAAAAAAACACACGTAAAAGTAAGACTAGTTCCAGAAAAAAAACCTGATAGTCCTTTTTTTTATTACGTCAAAAAACCTGCGGGTGGTGAAAAAGCTAAAGTTAAACTAACTGCTAAAAAATATAATCCTGCCACAAGAAAGCACGAAACTTTTGTGGAAAAAAAACTTCCACCACATAGCAAATAACTATTTCTTTGTAAAATTACGTTTTTCGTAATCTATGTAGGTCCAGATCATGTTTTTCCAAATACGATTGGTGATTATTGGGTCAATATTTAGTTTTTTTGATTTATCATTAATCTTATTCAAGATAAAATTAATTCTTTTTTTATCCACTATCTCTTTTTTGAATTCTTTTAGTTTAAGTACCTCTTTTACAAGGTTGGTCCTATATTTGATCAAAGATAGAAGCTTATTATCTAGTTTATCTAGTTTTATTCTAATTGTATTTAATTTTTTTTTATTATTAGGCGACATTTATTCAATTGGTTAATAAAATTATTATTATATGTATTAAATATGTTTGTAAACATTGAACCTTATACAAAGTTTATTCGATTATGGCTATTATCGATATTTATATTAGTAATTATAATAATTACTATTGGTGGATTAACCAGACTAACAGATTCAGGATTATCTATAACAGAGTGGGAGTTATTTAAAGGTATCCTTCCACCTTTAAATATAGGTAAGTGGAATTTTTACTTTAATGAATATAAAAAAATTCCAGAATTCCAATCTATAAATTACAATATGACTTTAGATGAGTTTAAAGTTATTTACTATTGGGAATACGCTCATCGAATATTTGCTAGATTAATTGGTTTAGTTTCATTTATTCCATTAATAATTATTTATCTTAAATATAGAGATAAATTTTTAAAAGATTTTAAATACTTTTCAATATTTTGTTTAGTTTGTTTCCAGGGTTTTCTTGGGTGGTTTATGGTGAAAAGTGGATTAATTAATAATACAGATGTAAGCCATTATCGTCTTGCTTCACATTTAAGTGTAGCTTTAATTATTCTTTCATTAACATTCTGGTTTATTCTAGAAAATTTAGGAACTAATAAGTTTATTATCAAAATCAATAATAAGTTTTTAAATTTTTTTTTAATTATAATTATTATTCAAATAATTCTAGGAGCTTTTTTAGCAGGCTTAAATGGGGGTTTATTATATAACTCTTGGCCTGATATGAATGGTAGCTTTCTGCCTGACGATATTTTTAAAAAAGATCTCTACAAACCTAGCTCACTAAATAATGCTTCTGTAATTCAATTTTACCACCGTTTAGTAGCTTATTTTTTAATAATATTTTTAATAGGTCTAAATTATTTTTTCTATGAACAAAAAAAAAAATCAAGATCTATTATAATTTTGAACTTTGCTATATTATTTCAAGTAATTTTAGGAATTATAACTTTGGTAACTGGTGTAAAAATTTATTATGCTTCATTACACCAGTTAGGATCAGTTTTTGTTTTAACTAGTTTCCTTTTTATTTATTACAAAAATACTAACTAACTGCTTTCAAGTTACCTTTAGAAGATTTAATTAAAGCCTGATCTAAATCATCAATGATATCGTCAATATGTTCTATACCTATGCATAATCTAACATAACTCTGAGTTACACCTGAGGCAGCAAGTTCTTCTTCATTTAACTGACTATGAGTTGTGCTAGCAGGGTGTATAGCTAAACTTCTTGCGTCACCAATATTTGCTACATGATAAAACATTTTTAAAGATTCAATAAATTTTTTACCAGCTTCAATACCACCTTTTAATTCAATGCCGACCATTGGCCCATTTCCACCTTTTAGATATTGTTTGGCTCTGTCTGCTATATGTTTGTCATGTTCGGTTGTGTAAATGACCCTAGCAACGTCATTGTGTTTTTTTAAATAATCAACAACTTTTTGAGCATTTTCACAATGTTGTTTCATTCTAAGGGCAACTGTTTCAAGTCCTTGAATGATAGCAAAAGCATTATCAGGAGAACATGCTGAACCAAGATCTCTTAACAGACAAACTCTAGCTCTAACTGCAAAAGGAATATTTGCACCAGTAAGTTCTGGAACAACTTTTCCCCAAACAGCTCCACCATAACTAGCATCAGGTTCATTAAATAATGGTTGTCTCTTAGGATCTGCTGTCCAATCAAAATTGCCACTATCAACTATACATCCAGCCACAGCTGTTCCGTGTCCTCCTATATATTTTGTTAAAGAGTGAATTACTACAGCTGCTCCATGTTCAATTGGTTTGCAAATAACTGGTGCAGCAGTGTTATCCATTATTAAAGGAATATTATATTTTCTCCCTATATCTGAAACTTCCTTAATTGGAAAAACTCTTAAATATGGGTTTGGCAGTGTTTCTCCATAAAAAGCTCTAGTTTTATCGTCAATTACTTTTTCAAAGTTTTTAGGATCACTTGGGTCAGCGTATCTTATTTCAATACCAAGTCTACTTAGTGTGTGAGTAAACAAGGATACAGTGCCCCCATAAAGATCTGTTGAACTAATAATGTTGTCACCAGCTTGAGCAACATTTAATATTGAAAAAGTAGAAGCAGTTTGTCCTGATGCAACTGTTAAACAAGCCAATCCACCCTCTAATGCTGCTACTCTTTTTTCCAAAGCATCATTGGTGGGATTCATGATTCTTGTGTAAATATTACCGAATTCTTTTAAAGCGAATAGGTTGGCAGCATGCTCGGTACTATCAAATAGATAAGATGTAGTTCTGTATATAGGTACCGCTACGGCGTTTGTAGCAGGATCACTTCTGTAGTCACCACCATGTATTGCTATAGTTTCTGGATTATTTCTTTTTGTGCTCATTATTTCTCCTTTTTTAGTGCTTTAACATAGTGTAAGGCGCACAATAAAGTTCAAATGCCTACCGATAAAGTAATATAAATTTCCTTTTTAGCAGTTATATGCCTGCAATAGGATCAAATCGGCAAAATTATTTTTATCAGATTTGTATTATTTTACAAGCCAAATATCAAATTGACTTTGTAATTAATAATAGTATTAATCCTGTCACAATGACAAAATTCATAAAAAAAGATGATGTATCTTCATCATGGTATGAAATAGACGCTACTAATGCTGTAGTAGGAAGACTTGCTGCAGTTATATCATTGATTGTAAGAGGAAAGAATAAAGCTACGTACACTCCTCATATGGATCATGGTGACTTTGTTGTAGTTAAAAATATTGAGCATGCAAAATTTACAGGCAAGAAATTTAAAGATAAGATTTATTACAGGCATACTGGGCACCCAGGTGGGATTAAAGAAACTACACCTGAAAGGTTACATGAAAAAAAACCAGGCGAAACATTAAAACTTGCTGTTAAGAGGATGTTACCAGGAGGAGTTTTGGGAAGAAAACAATTAACAAAACTAAAAATTTATTCAGGAAGTGATCATCCTCACACTGCTCAAAATCCTGAAATTATAGACCTTGCTAAACTAAATAATAAAAACCTAGTTAGAAATTAATATGGAAAATATTCAAACAATTGCAAAGACTCCAAAACTTAAATTAGATTTTAAAGATAGTAAGTATGCTACTGGCAGAAGAAAAACTTCAATAGCTAGAGTTTGGTTAAAAAAAGGTACCGGCAAAATTTATGTTAATGGAAAATTGTTTAATGAATATTTTTCAAGTGAATTCCATCATCTTCAAATAACAAGGCCATTTGATATTATTAATCAATCTACGGATTACGATGTGAGATGTACCGTAAATGGTGGTGGTCCCACTGGTCAAGCGGGCGCCATGGTTCATGGTATTTCTAAGGCTTTAGTCATGTTTGATGAAAACTTAAAAGCTGTTTTAAAAACAGAAAAGCTTACCACTAGAGATTCTAGGGCTGTTGAAAGAAAAAAACCGGGCAGAAGAAAAGCTAGAAGAAGCTTTCAATTCTCAAAAAGATAATTTTTTTTTAATTTTTAACTGTTATAATAAAGAATGCCCAAGCTTAACGCATTAGTTGCTGGATCAACTGGATACATTGGAGTTCAATTAGTTAAACTATTAGTCAAACATAAATACATTAACATTCAATACTTGTGTGGAAATAGCTCTGTAGGAAAGAAAATTTCTAATTACGATAAATCTTTAATAAATAAAAAATTACCTAAAATTATTAAATATAGTAAAAATCTCTTAAAAGACGTGGATGTTATATTTACAGCCTTACCCAATGGAGATGCGCAAGATATATCAAAACATTTAAACAAGAATAATACTTTAATAGATTTGTCTGCTGATTTTAGATTAGAAAAAGGATCTGATTATCTTAAATATTATAAACAAAAACATAGAGCAAAAAATTTAATTAAAAAAAGCCTGTACACACTTCCAGAAATTAATGGAAAAAATTTAAAAAGATATCAAATTATTTCTTGCCCAGGATGCTATCCAACATCAATATTATTACCTTTAATACCTTTATTTAAAGATAAATTAGTAAAAGTTAAAAATATTATTATGGACTCTAAATCTGGGTATTCTGGAGCAGGTAGAGATGTGCATAACAAATATAAAGATAAAAATCTTTATGAGTCTCTAAGTGCCTATGGAGTTGGATTTCATCGTCATAACTCAGAAATAGATCAAATGTTAAAAAAGTTTACTAAAAATGAAATTAATTTTCTTTTCACTCCTCATCTAACACCAATGTTTAGAGGGATCTTAAGTACTATTTATATCGATTTGGAAAATGGTATTACACAGTCAAAAGTTATTAAAAGATTATCTAATTTTTATAAAAAAGATAATTTTATTAAAATTTTAAAAGCAGATAGCTTAATAAGTACAAATGATGTGATTAACACTAATAATTGTTTAATATCAGTTTGTAAAACCAAGTATAAAAACAAGGTTATTATTCTTTCTGCTATAGATAATCTAATTAAAGGTGGGGCAGGTCAAGCGATTCAAAATTTAAATATTAAATTTAATTTTCCACTAAAAACAGCTTTATAATGAAATTTTTTACCTTCTTATTTATTTTTTTATTCTTAAACAATTGTTCTTTAAATAATGATTTTAAGTATTGGACTGAAGATGTTGAAAAAAGAAATGATGATCAAAAAAAATTAACAGAGTCGCTAAAAAAGTCTGATGATATAACAAAAATGACACAAGACGAATATGAAATTTATATAGATGACTATACAAAAAAAAGTAAATATCCAGATATAAGTCAATGAAAAATAAAATTAATATAGCTGTCGTAGGCCTTGGACAGGTAGGTATTTATTTACTTAATGAATTAAATACAAAAAAAAAAGATATTGAACTTAAAACAGGTAAAAAAATTAACGTTGTTGCTATTTCTGCAAAAAATATTAACAAAAAAAGACTATTTAAGATTAATAAGAAAATATTTTTTAAAGATCCGTTAGAAATATTTAATAAAAAAAAAATAGATATTTTATTTGAAGCCATTGGTTTATCTGATGGTATTTCTAAAAAAGTTGTTGAAACAGCTTTAAAGAAAAAAATACACGTTATTACTCCAAATAAAGCATTAATATCAAAACATGGTGATGAATTAGCTAAACTAGCAGAATCTAATAATGTTAATTTAGAATTTGAAGCATCTGTAGCAGGTGGCATTCCGGTATTAAGAGCTATTAAAGAAGGACTAGCAACAAATAAGATTTCAAAGGTATATGGAATTTTAAATGGAACTTCTAACTATATTCTTTCAGAAATGGAAAATTCTAATGAGAGTTTTTCTGACGTACTTTTAAAAGCCCAAAAACTTGGCTATGCAGAACCAGGAAATCCTAAATTAGATTTAAATGGATTTGATGCCTTTGCTAAAGTTCGAATTTTATCTTCATTAGCTTTTAATAGCAAAATATCAAAACATAAATGTTTGATGGAAGGTATAGAAAAAATTGAATTAAAAGATATTGAGATTGCAAATCAATTAGATTTAAGAGTTAAGTTACTAGGAATATCAGAATTAAAAAATAATCAACTTTTTGAAACAGTTCACCCATGTCTTGTTAGTAAAAAATCTTATATTGGCAATGTAGGCGGTGTTATGAATGCAGTTATTCTTGAAGGAAAGCCTGTTGGTGAAAGTATATTGCAAGGGGAGGGTGCAGGTCCGGGTCCAACGTCATCATCATTACTTTCTGATTTGCTTTCAATTTTAAGAGGTAATATCAATAAACCATTTGGTGTTTCAGTTTCAAAACTTAAATCTTTAAAACCTTATAATGTTAATAATTATGTTAATTCTTTATATTTGAGATTTGAGGTTAAAGATAAACCTGGTGTATTATCTCAATTAACAAATAGACTAGCTAAGTACAAAATATCTGTAAAAAGACTAATTCAAACACCTGATAAAAAAAATAAGAAAGCAACTATAGTTATAATTACTCACAAAACTTCAGAACTTAATTGTAATAATTGTTTATCTATATTTAAGAATAATAAAAATATTCTTAAAACTCCTACGTTAATAAGACTATATAGTTAATGGATATTTATCTAAAACTCTTTGAAGTTTTGTTCCCAGTATTTTTTATTGTTGGAATTGGTTTTTTTCTAGGAAAAAAAAACCCAAATTTTGATACTTCTTTTATCACAACATATGCAGGAAATTTTGGAACACCTGCTCTAGTAATATTTGCTCTCACTGCTGGCGGTGTAACTTTTAATGTTTTTAAAGAATTTTTTTTTTATGCCTTAATTCTCCTAAGTGCATTTGGAATAATTGGTTTAATTTTTTTAACTTTAATGAAAAAAGATTATGTAAGGGAATTACCTACATTTTTTTTACCTAATACGGGAAATATGGGTATTCCAATTTGTTTATTTGCATATGGAGAACTAGGCATGGGTATAGGTGCTTCAATTTCTTCACTAGTCGTTCTTCTTCACTTTACTTTAAATATTTTTTTAGCCAAGAGGTCATTTGACTTTGAAACTATTTTTAAAAGTCCTGCATTATATGCAATAATAATTACTGTTTTATTTTTATATCTCGAGCAATCTGTTCCACAATTCGTAATAAATACTGTTATGTTGTTGGCATATGGTATGATTGTTATGATATTAATGTCTTTGGGTATTGCACTTACTCAAATGAAAGTTTTCTCCTTTAAAGATGCCTTAATAACTTCAATAGGAAGAGTAATTTTAGGTCCAATTATAGGATTTATTCTTATAAAAGTATTTGGTTTATCAGGAGTTTCAGCTGGCGTTGTGTTAATCCAATCTTCTATGCCCAGTGCTATATTATGTTATTTGCTAGCTTCAATGTATTCACCAAAAGAAATTGTAGACAACATATCAAGTACCATTGTCGTATCCACAATAATGTCATTAGTTACAATTCCAATCACACTATTCTTTGCTTTAAAATACTTTAATTAAGAAGTATTATTTTTTAATGAAGGCAATAATATTAAATGCATCTGCCTGGATGATTGTTCCTGTTATGGATGCTTTTGCTAAACATTTGAGCATCTCAATGGATGTCTTTCAGATAACTTGGGCTAGATATTTCTTCACTGTTGTTTTTACCTTGTCTTTAATGGTTTTATTTTACAGAGAAACCCTTGTTTGGAGTAAAAGACCAAAACTCCAACTTATAAGGGGTATAATTCTTGCTTTTTCTACTTTATGTTTCTTCTATTCAATATCAGTTATATCTCTTCCAAAAGCCTTAACTCTTGCTTTTGTAGCTCCAATAACATGTACAGCTTTATCACCATTTTTATTAGGTGAAAAAGTTGGTATTAGAAGGTGGTCAGCTGTTCTTGTCGGTTTTTTTGGAACTTTAATAGTTATTAGACCGGGTTTTATTGATGTTAATTTACCAACTTTAGCAGCTTTAGCTTGCGGTATTTGTTATGGCTTTTATTTGGTAATAACTAGAAAATTAAGTACATCAGATAATTCACTGTTAACACTATTATTTACAGGTGTAGTGGGGCTTATACTATTTAGCTTATTCATGCCTTCAGTTTGGGTTAATCCAACGTTAAATGAGTGGATTATGATGTCTATAATCGGCTTTATAGCCTCTGTAGCGCACCTTTTTATCATCTTATCACTGAAATATGCTGATGCCTCTAAATTGGCTCCCTTGGGCTATACTGAGATCATCACCAACATCATTATTAGCTATTATTTCTTTCATGAATTACCTGATAATTGGACTTATTTAGGTCTTTTTATAATAGTTCTTAGCGGTCTTTATATCTCCAGAAGAGAATACTACCTAGGTAAGTTAAGTTAATAGTAATTATTTATTTACTATATAGTAATGTATTAGATTAGGTTATATTAATTAAACATTGTAAACATTAGTTTTTTTTCAATATATATAAAATTGATATTAATTTTTTGATATTTAAAAAACACTATCTTGATTAATAACTTAATTTATTTTTTAAAAATCCTTAATATTTTTAATAAATTTTAAATTTTTAAATACAAACAACTTATTATTGGCTCAATAAATTAATATGGATTAAAATCGTTTAATATCAATGTTTATAGATAATTAAGTAAATCTAAATATCAATTTTGAATTTTATAGTGCTATAGGGGAGATAAAATTACCTTAGAAAACAACACTATTATGAATTTATAAAATATTGATGTTATTGATAGTTAGAGCAATGCAGTATGAGAATATAGGGTTTAAACGTCCATAGAGCACCTTATTTTAAGTAAAGATTGATATATAGCACAACTGAACGGTGCATAATACCATTTGTGAGAAAATATATTAAAATAGCTTAAAAGTGTTTATTTTAGGGGTTTTTTAGTGTTTGGAAGGGTAAAAAAACCTATTTAACTAAGACCTTCTCGGATCTCAACAATCTTCTTTTTTCTTGGATTCCACCTTTTCCAGAGTATCCGCCGAGGCTTCCGTCTGATCTGATCACTCTATGACAGGGTATTTTAGGAGGATAGGGGTTTTTGCCTATAGCATTAGCGACTGCTCTGACTGCTAGCGGTTTTCTAATGGCTTTAGCAACATCCATATAGGTTTTCACTTTGCCCTTGGGTATTTTTCTCAAGTAATTCCAGACTTTTAGCTGAAACTCAGTCCCCTTTAAGTTCATAGAGTTCAAAACCTGTGTTATTGGCTATTTTATCGTATAATTTCTTTGCATATTCATTGCTAGAGTGGGTGATCCAACGAACTCCTTGCCAATTATTGGCTTTAGATAAGGATTTTAGATGACTAATAAGTTTTTGTGCTATTTTTTGACCTCTAAAATCTGGCTCTACAAACAAATCGTCTAAAAACCCAATATATTGACCCTTAATTGGTCTTGGCATTGTTCT
>Ga0075445_10000614_pt1 | contig 18971 bp, 9 predicted proteins | sample CoawatmetaG02DNA_FD_72350 | JGI IMG/M metagenome (GOLD analysis project Ga0075445, IMG submission 72350) | Marine microbial communities from the West Antarctic Peninsula - Coastal water metaG029-DNA | ecosystem: Environmental > Aquatic > Marine > Coastal | place: Atlantic Ocean: West Antarctic...
CATTTAACGTAACAGGAAATACTGTTAATTTTGATGTGGCACCGGTTATAAACCTGTACATAACAGTACAGTTAAAAATATTAACTGGTGGTAAGTATGCAACAACTGAGCCTGAAAAAGCTTATGGTCAAGCCGTAGAAGATAATTACGGAAACTATGAATACATAAAGCTTAAAGATGTAATAAACAATTTTATAGTAGGTTATGTGGGTGCAGGTAAACTCATACAAGACGCTAAAAGAACTGATGTTATATTTCATGCTAAAAGAGGATTACAAGAGTTTAGTTACGATACTTTAAGAAGTATTAAATCCGCAGAATTAACTATACCTAAAAGTTTAACACTAGTGTTACCTCAAGACTATGTAAACTACGTTAAATGCTCTTGGGTGGATACGTTAGGCGTTTTACATCCTATGTACCCTACAAATAACCTAACTACAAGTCCTTATTATACTCAAGCACAAGATTCTGCTGGTATACCTACGCAGGATAACTTTGGTAATGATCTTGAGACAACATCGTTAACGCAAGAAAGATGGCATAAAGCTAACACTAATTTTATCAATGGATTTTTTAATTCAACTGATTTTACTAATGATATGTGGGCTTACAACTGGGGCATGATGGGTAGTGGTGGCAATTTTGGTAGACAATATGGTATGGATCCTCAGTTTGCACAAGCTAATGGTTATTTTAATTTAAATGAAAGAGAAGGTAAGTTATCTTTTTCAAGCACTCTAGTTGATAAGTTAATAATTTTTGAATATATTTCAGATGGATTAGCCACTGACCTTGATACTAAGGTTCCTAAGTTAGCAGAAGAAGCTATGTATTCTTACCTTATGTATGCTTTGATTTCTACTAGAATAAACCAACCAGAATACGTTGTTCAAAGGCTTCGTAAAGAAAAAAGTGCTAAACTAAGAAATGCTAAAATTAGATTATCTAATATAAAACTTGATGAAATAGTTCAGGTTATGAGAGGTAAATCTAAATGGATTAAAACATAATAATAAAATCAATGGCAGAAGTTAAAAATGCTTTTATAAAGTCCAAGATGAACAAAGATCTAGATGCTAGACTTTTGCCATCTGGAGAATATCGAAACGCTGTAAATGCTCAGATCAGCAGATCAGAAGGTGCAGATGTAGGTGCTTTAGAAAACGTATTAGGTAATAAACTTGTGTTTGATTTTGAACCTAGCGTGGCAAATCTTACTACCATAGGCTCTTTTGTAGACGAGGTTAATAATGCTATTTATATATTTTTAACAGACAATACTACAAGTAACTATAATATTACAGGTACTGGATCTAATCATTTTATATACAAGCTAGATCCCTCTACTTCACCCGCTACAGCTACAAAATTAGTTGACGGACCATTTTTAAATTTTTCTACAATTTCTCCTATACATGGAGTTAATTTACTAGAAGAATTATTATTTTTTACAGACAACAGGAACCAGCCTAGAAAAATTAATGTTAATAATTTCAACGTTGCAAATTACTATACTACAGAAGATCAGGTAAGTGTAGCTAAATATAACCCTTACGAGAGTATAAGTTTGTGGCAGGAAAATGCAAACACTACTGGTGAGTACGAGACAACAATGAAAGACGTTGTAAGCTTAGCTTACCCTGATGGTGGAACTTGTAAAACCGTAGCTATATCATCTTTATCATCTTTTCCAGTAACTGATGCTTCTTTTGGCGACGGCATATACATAAAAGCTGGTCAAAAAATAAGTTATATCAATAGCTCTGGTAATTTAGTTGCTTTTTCACCAGCTATTACAGTAGTAAGTTATACAAAAGCCACAAAAGTTTTAGTAGTAAGTTCGGCTATAACTTTAGCTGCAGCAACTACTTTAGTTATTAGTCCAAATCCTTATTATCAAAGTAGTTACAATGGAGATCCTAATTTTTTAACTGATAAATTTGTTCGATTTAGTTATAGATTTCAGTTTGATGATGGAGAGTATTCTATCATGGCACCATTTACTCAACCAGCTTTTGTACCTAAACAAGATGGTTATTTTTTAAATACAGAAACTTCTGTTGGAGATCAACAACAAACGTTTGAATCTACAGTTGTAGATTTTATGGAAAACAAAGTTAATAAAATTAACTTAAGAATTCCTTTGCCTTCTACAAAAAGTAGTTTAAAGTCTACATTTCACATAACTAATCTTGATATTTTATATAAAGAATCTGATGCTTTAGCTGTTCAAGTTATTGCAACGGTTCCTATTGATACTGATTTTACAGGAACAGAGACTATATTTGATTATGAATATCAAGCTCAAAAACCTTACAAAACTTTACCTGAAAAAGATATTGTTAGAGTTTATGATAAAATACCTGTTAAAGCTTTATCTCAAGAAATAATTAGTAATAGAGTAGTTTATGGTAATTTTCAAGACAAACATACGCCGCCTGCTACGTTAGATTACAACGTTAATGTTACTGAAAAAAGCGCTTTTAATCTACAGACAGGTTCAGCAAGTCAAGTTGGAGCTCTAGTAAGCGGAACTTCTATAAATATTGGTACTGTAGTTGGAAGTATAGTTGTTGGTAGTAAAATTACTGGATCAGGTATTCCAACAGGAACAACTGTTGTTACTACAACAAATTCTCCGCCAACAAACATAACAGTTAATCAAACTGTAACATCATCCGTTGCTACAGATTTTATTTTTACACCCGCTGGAGAAGATTCAGTAACCACAAGTATAATAGAATACCCAAGCTCTAGCGTTAAAACAAATAGAAACTACCAAATAGGCGTTGTATTATCTGATAAATTTGGTAGACAGTCTACAACTATTTTGTCAAACAATAAAACAGCTATAGTTACAGAGTCTCAAACCTATGTAGGTTCTACGCTTTATTCACCATATATTGATTCTGGTACAAACCCAGCTACTTGGCCTGGTAATTCTTTAAAAGTATTGTTTAACGAAGCTATTCAAGCAACTCCTAATCCTAGTCAAAATTATCCAGGTGTATATAACGGTGATGTTGCTAGTGTTGATTACAATCCATTAGGATGGTATTCTTATAAAATTGTTGTAAAACAACAAGAGCAAGAATATTACAATGTGTATACAGCAGGTGCTTTAAAAGGTAATCCAACTGCTATAACACAAGACTTAAGTAATTCGTCTATAGTTCTAATAAACGATAACATAAATAAAGTACCTAGAGATTTAAATGAAGTTGGACCCACTGATAGAACTTTTAGAAGTTCAGTACAATTATTTGGTAGAGTTGAAAATATATTAGCTCCACCAGTTGGCGGTACTCCATCTTACTCAAATACTGGTAATCAACAATATTACCCTGGACAAAGATCGTTTACTACAAACACTATAGAGGATTTGTTTGATTCTTTTGATGTCGCGGCTTCATTGGTTAATAAAATAGATTGTGCTATATATAAGTTTGAAGGCTCAATAGGTACAGAAGTGGCGTACGTAGCTTGTGGTAACGAACCTAATATAACTATATGGACAGCTGCTGTAGGTGATTTAGGAACTGAAGTTTGTGCTAACACAATTCCTGGTCCATTTATAAACTCTGGAACACCTACTATAACGCTTCAGCCAAATTCTTGTAAAGTTAACATACCTATAACCTCTACAGACAATCCGTTTCATGCCTTTTTTAGAGCTGAATCAGATCCTTTTGTTGCATATATGACTACCTCACAAATTGGTAGTCAACAATTTGGGGTAGTAAACACCGCGGCTAAACCTTTTATTACTGTAGAAAATTTAGCCATATTAGAAACAGAACCAACAGAATCAAGGTTAGATATATTTTGGGAAACTTCTACCGCTGGTTTAATAAGTGAATTAAATAATTTAATTTTAAATGACACAGGAGGTGGTTCTGGGTTTAGTGATTTTAACTCTAGTAATTTTACAGAAGCTGCTGGTGGTGCCGAAGCAACTAGAAATATTTTATCTTCTAATTTTAGTTTAGTTGATAATTTAGGTGGAGTTTTAGACCCTACTTCTTACAATTCGTTTGTTTTTGATTTAAATACTGTTACATCTAATTCTGGACAAAATAATACTAATTATTTTGAATTATATAACCCTATAGCTGGAGCAGCTAACGCTAATATTTGGAACATAAAAATAAATGACACTTTTTTAAATAATATTTTTTATAGACAAGGTTCTGGAAACGAATCTACTTCAACTAGTGTTTGGACTTTTGCGTTTTCTTGGACTTTAACTGATGCTGCTGGTGATGTCACTACTGGTTCTTCTAGTAAAATAGTAGACATGGGTAATGAACCACCTGTAATTTATGAGTTTGATGGTACAACAGTAGCGACAACTCCACAAAATATTTCTATAGATTTTGCTAGTACTGCGGTAATAAAAACATTAGTGGCAAGAAATGGTGCTTACGATGGGTCAACAGGTATTAAAAACGCAAATACAGGCACACAATTGGTTTGGTCTTTAACAGCTAAAAAAGCAGTTAATGGTACCGAAGGAGATTCAACAAGTTTGTTTACCTTACAAACACCTACGGTTACTTCCACTCAATCACAAGTAAAATGGAACTGGAACGCTACAGGTGCTAATATTGGCTACATTGTAACAATTAAAGTTGTAGATGCTAACGATCAAGATCCGGACGAAGCATCTAGAGAGATTAAATACAACATATCTTCGGGCACAGCTGCAACTGTTCAAAACATGAAATGGGTTGGAGAGTGTCAGGCTGGTGATGGTCAAGAAACATTTTTACCATGTATTATTACTATAACCGGAAATGCAACCGCTGCTTACAACGGTTTCTATATATTTGCAGATCCTTTTGAAGATCTTCCAGTTGTAAACGGTAATGTTACACTTAATTGGACTGGTGCCTACAAAGGTGTAGATACTAATGGTGTTGAATGTGGTAGAGAAGCTACTGGTTATGGTGGTTTAATGTTTTCTACAAGTTATGCAACAGTTTTTGATTATTGGGATGGTAATAATTCTAGTCAAGATTGTAGCGGGTGTGGGCAAGGAAGTGGAAGTGAAGTATTTGGTGGTACACCTTCATATCCAGTAACGGTAGATGTAACTAACATTTCATTTAACTTTATATAATAGATATGGAACAGTGTAATTTAAATCAAAAACAAGTAATTATTACTATATGGGAGCGATAATAGAAGTAAAATACTTTAACAGCTTTTTATTAAAAAAAATAAATGAAAGCAGTGCAGCTGAAATACCATCTTGGAATGGTTCTATAGGTATACCCGCGTCAAAAGGTGGTTATCCACAAATTGATAATGTATCAAATTCTGGTAACAATTGGGTTATAGAAGAAGCTAGAATTAGAGGTGGTTATAATAATACAAATGTAGATTATGGCGTTAAAGCCTATTTAGTGGAAGACGAACCTAATGCAACCATTAGATTTAATAGTCTTATATATTCAGGAATATTTAATTCTAGAACTGGTATAAACAATAGTAATGTTTTTTCAGTGGGAGAAGAAATAACTAAATCTGCAGATCCTGTAAATGGATCAATACAAAAACTTTATGCAGAAGATACTAATTTAATTATATTTCAAGAGGCAAAAGTTAGTAGAGCTTTAATAGACAAAGACTCAATATACACAGCTGAAGGTGGTGGAGCTGTAACAAGTGTTAACACAACGATTGGTGTTATACAACCTTATGCGGGTAATTTTGGTATAAGTAAAGATCCTGGAAGTTTTGCTGTATATGGTTATAGAAAATATTTTACAGACAAAGATAGAAATGCTGTAATGAGATTATCAATGGATGGATTAACAGAAATATCTACTTATGGTATGTATGATTATTTCCGCGATGAATTTGCCGTATCAAACAAAGTAGTAGGTGGTTGGGACATTCATAATAAACAGTATATTGTATCTACTCAAAACACTCTAAGCACAGCTTACAATACTTTATCATTTGATGAAACAGTTAAAGGCTGGACAAGTTTTTTTACATACGAACCTGATCAGGTTTTAAGTTTAAAGAATAACTTTTTTAGTTTAAAAGATGGTAGTTTGTGGCAACATTATGATACAAGCGTTAATAGAGGTAACTTTTACGGTAATGTATATTTAAATGCTGGGCAAACCTCACAAACTTCTATAACATTTATATTTAACCCTAAAGTGAGCATGTCTAAAAGCTTTCAAACGGTTAATTACGAGGGAAGTAATGGATGGCAAATCACTAGCTTTATTTCAGACCCTGTAGGCTCTGATAAATTAAACGGTACATACAGTACAAGTAACGATACAACTAATAAAATTTTTAGTTACAACGAGGGCGAATATATTATTAATCCAGCAACATCTTTGCCGGTTAAACAAGTAAATTATACAGCGATATTTGGAACACCAAACCCTCCATATAACAGAATTCACGCTGGATTTGATAGAAAAGAAAACAAATACTGTACAAACTTAGTAAACAGTAGTGTTGCAACACAAGGTGAAGTTTCATTTGGTCCAAACATTACGGGTATTAAAGGTTATTTTTCAACCGTTACTATATCTACAGACTTAACAACAGATTTAGGAGGTGCAAAAGAATTGTTTGCCGTATCTTCTAATTATGTAGAATCATCATACTAAATATTATGCAAGAAATTTTAAACACATTATACGAATTTATTTTTGGAAACTTACACGGTGTTAACATGGGTATTGCACCCGCACTTCTTGGACCTATAATTTCAGGTGGAGCTAGCATACTTGGTTCTTTGATTGGCGGTGGAAGTGCAAAAAGAGCCGCACAAAGGGCTGCTCAAGAAAAAGTTAGACTTCAAGGTGAGCTAGAAAGTTTAGAAAATAATAGACAAGATATAATAAATCCTTATGACGGTGTTACTGATTTGTCTAGCATGATAGACAATCCTTTTGATAAAATTGGTGTTGCTACACAAGCCGCTGAAATGCAAGCTGAAGAAGCTGACATAGCTCTAGCTAATACCTTAGATACTTTAAGAGCTACAGGTGCTAGTGCTGGTGGAGCCACTGCTTTAGCAAGAGCTGCTTTATCTAGTAAAAAAGGTGTTGCAGCTAGTATAGAGCAACAAGAGGCTAAAAATGAACAACTAAAAGCTCAAGGAGAAGCTCAGCAGCAACAACAGCAATTAGCCGAAGCACAGAGAATGCAACAATCAGATGTGTTAGGTAAAGAATTTGTTTATGGTCAACAAGAGCGTAGAGACACTCAAAAACTAAACAGATTACAAGCACAAATAACTGGTAGCGCAAGCGAAGAAGCTATGTATAATAATCAAGCAGCTCAAGGATCAAACGCAATGATGGGTGCACTTGGTCAATTAGGTGGTGCAGTAGGTTCTTATCTAGCTGCAGGTAAATAAAATAAATTATGGCAAAAAATTCACTACCAACATTTTCAGGAAATTACGGTTCCCAAGGTCAATATGAAAAAGTGCAAAAACCTGCGCAAGATCAATCATCTTTATATAATACTTTAGGTGCCGTTAAAGGTATAAATGAAATTACAAAAGGATTTACAGATTATTTTGCTAAACAAAGTGCTGCAAGTGCTGCCGCAAAAATGATTGTAGATGAAAATTATAAATTTGGAGAAACACAAAAAGATAAATTACTTTATCAATTAGGTAAGCAAGGCATAAACAATGAATCATTATACGCTTTAGGTTATCAACTTATAGATGCACAAACCCAAACTTCACTAAAAGTTAAGCAAGCAAAAAGCCCAGAAGAAAAAGCTGCTGCCATGAAAAACAAAAATTTTTATGGAAGAAAGTTAGGGGAATTTTTAGGTCTAGTAACTACTATGAAAGATTCTATGAATACTTATAGTACTGATGGAAACCTTGAAGGCAAGGTGGGTGATCAAGGTCAGGTTGCAACCGTTGGTTTACCTTATACTCCAAAGTATAATCTTGGTATGCCAGCTTTAATTGGTTTGTCAGATGATGCAAACAGTGAGTTTTACATGGATAAAGGTGGAGACTTTAGAATACGTATGAATAGTAGTCAAATTAAAAAAGGTGCTAAAAATGGATATTTAGATGAAAATGCTTCTGTTTTCTTAACATTTGATCCAGGTAGAGTTCCTAAATTAAAGAAACTTATAAACGACAAACTTCAAGCAGCAAAAGTTTTTGATAAAAATAACAAGCTTAGTGAGACATATAGTCAAAGAGTAAATAAATTAGATGGAGATTTCACTGTAACAGAGGAAGTAACAAACATGGATGGTATTAGAAATTTATCAAAGACCACTATAAATCCTCTAAGAGATTCTATGTTGTCTGATCCAAAAAATGCACAAATTATATGGAAGCAAATATGGAATCAAGAAGGTGAATTAGAAATAGCGGATGGCTCTGAAAACTCAACTAATAAAAGTGTTTTTTCCACAAAGTCTGAAGCAGCATGGTTACAAAAATGGGATGAATATGTTTATGGTTCAAGCTCGGGAGTACAAGGAATAATACCTAGTAGCACTGTTGTTGATAAAAAACTAACTGGTAGCGATTTAACTGATACAGAAAAGAAAGATAATAAAAATAGAACACAAGCTGAGGTTGAAGCAAGTAAATTAATTGCTGGTATAACTTCTGGTGATGGCAATAAAGTTAATAGTTTCTTAAAAGGAAAAACTATTGATGGTAAAAGAATTCAACCAGGTACTATAAAAATTACAAAAAAGCTGGGTCCTTTTGAAAATGAGGAAGCCGGTGGAAATATATTAGATTTTAATATAATAGAAGGAACTTCAGTTACTGCAGATGGAGCTGTATACGCAAGTAGTGGTAAGGGTATGAATAATTTTGATTTAAGTAAACCTGGTCAAGTATCTGATTTAATAAATAAAATTATTGAAAAAGGTACTTACGGTGTTGACAAAAAACTAATAATGCTAGAGGTAAACAAACTATTAGGTATTAATGAAAAAGTAGATAATCCACTTTTAAATAATTAAATAAATGGCTAAATATACTTATAACAACGAATCTATCTCAGAGGATTTCGTTACAGAAGCTGCCCAGGTTGGTGGTTTAAACATAGAAGAATACATAACTAGCAAAGATGGACTAGAAGTTGTAGACGAATCAATAGTAAAGAACTCTCCCACGTCTCTGGATGCGGATGTGGAGGTGACTGCAGCATCCGTAACAAATGGGGGATCACCGCAGGCAAATGGTTCTTCGGTATCTACAGATCCTGATCCAAAAAAGAAAAAATTAGATAACTCTAGAGAAGCTATATTAAAACGTAAAGCAGAAAGAAGAAGCAAAAAAAGAGATGATGAACTTTTAGACAGTATTAGAATGTCTGTTGATGAAAATGGAGATTTTATTAATGCAGAAGCTTTAGATGAGGTTGTTGTCACGGGAAAAGGACCTGCAAGAGAAACCGAAATAGCAGATGCTTTAGGTTGGACTTTGTTCGCACCTAATACCGTTGAAGGTAGATTAAGCCAACAACAAGCTCTTGTTCCTTATGTACAAACACAACCAGGTATTGAATTAGCAGAGCTAGAGACTTTTAATGCAAGATTAAATGAAAAAAATGCTCCTGGTCAAATTGGTTTAGGACCTACTGGTGATCAAATTAATACATTTTTGACTGGTGGAAATGATTTTAGAGAAGATGAAAACACTTGGGAAGGGGATTTTGCAGATGGTAAAATATTTGGAGGTTTTTCTGGTGTAGACGAACAGTTTCCTGATGGAGGAAACAAAGGTTTAGTTTTAGATTATTCAGGTTTAGGCATTGATACAGATGCTAATTTAATATCTAATAGCATACCAGCTTCTCGTAGAATTTTTGTTAACCAAAAAACAACTTTAGAATTAGAAAATCAATTAAAAAGAAAACCTTTACTTAGATTAGTAGATGAAACAATAGAAAGAGGTAAAGATTTTTTAAACGAAAGTGACAATGAGTTAATAAAATTACAAACCAAGTATGACTCTTTATCTGAAGGTTCAGCAGAAAGATTAAAAGTTGCTGAAAAAATAAATAGTTTAGTAGAAGACGAAAATTACGGTGGCAAGCTTTATGATGCGTTTACTGGAAAAGTTTATGGTTTTGACACAGCTCCTCAAGAAGTTTTAGAAATATATGGTAAAGCTAAAAAGATAGCTAAAAACACACCTCTTAAAGAATTAAAAAATGGTTTAAGCAAAAGCTATTATAAAGTTGTAGCTTTGGCTAAAGGAATAGAAAACTATTCTAAAGATGAATTAGAGGCTGCGGTACCAGGTATTCAAAATATAGCCGGTGGTATTGCTAATTTTTTTGGTTCTACTACAACTTTAGAAGCTGATTATAATTTCATAAATGAAATTGCACAAAAAGAATATATACCAAAACAAATAACAAAACTACCAGGAAAACATCCTTTTGCTTTAGAGTTTAACAAAGCTTTAGAAGACTATGTTGTTTTAAATAGAGCTTATCAAGTTAATAGAAATCCTATAACAAGTGAAAAAGAAGGGTTTGCTATGGCTGCTTGGGATTCAGTTGTTGAAAGATCAGGAGCTACAAGTATGGTAACCGGAGTTACAAGTGCACAAAAAGAAGTGCAAGCTTTTGCCGATGTAATGCAGGCTAATGGTTTAGTAGATTTAAAACCTGACGTTTTAAGCGAAAGACTTTCTGTTTCTATCCCGCAAATGATTGGTGGTGGTATGGTTGATTTAAGTTTGTTTGCTGGAGAAATACTTGCAACAAGAAAACTTAGTTTTAACATGTTTAAAAGAGGTACAGACGCGGTTGGAAAAATGATTGCTGCAACTAGTCTTTACAAAAAATCTGCACTTGTTAGGGGTTCAACCCCTATTATTTTAAAAGGTTTTGATGAAGCTGGTACTTTTGTGCTAAGTAGTTATGTTATGGGTAGAGATCCATCATTTGAAGAAAATATGGCTACCGCAAAGTTTGCTTTTTTCTTAGGAACTGGTCAAGCAGGTGCGGGGTTATTATTGAGAAAAATGCCTGTAAACACTTTTATGTCACCGATTACGGCTCAACTTGCTAAAACTCGTACAACAAGAAACTGGATACCCAGCCTTACAGGTGCTGGTGTAGGCGCCGCTTCTTTTGAATTTGCTTCAGCAGTTACAGACAGCGAAGAATATTTTAAACAAACACCTCAAGAAATGTTATATCATTATTTAGGTGAATTTGGTAAAATGGGATTATTAGGTTCAAAAAGTATTTTTTCAAAAAATGGAATGTATCGAGCATTTAAAAATGATATTAGGGAAATGACTGGAATGTCTACCGTTGAAATAAGAGATGCGGGTAAGACTGTAGGGTGGAATGATTTTGATAGAATTGAAAAACCTGATTTATTTACAACAGAAGATTTGGCTCAACAAAAAGGTCAAAAAATAGAAGATGTAAACAAAAAAATTCAAGATGGTAAAACAACAAAAGAAGAAGGTTTAAAAGAAATAAACCAGCTTGAATCAAACTATAGAGTTCTTGAAGCGCAAGCAGAGCTTAATATTGCTAAAGAAACAATAAAAGAAGAAGATAAAAGTGATTTACAACCTAAAGATTCTGAAATATATGTAGCTTTAGAAAGACTTAAGCTTGGTCAAGAATTAAACGCAAGAGACAACTATGTTCTTGCAAACACTCCTGTTGCTTTATTATTAAATAGATTTAGTGGTGATGCAGGTGCTACAAGCAGACCTACTTTAGATTATTTAAGATCTGTAAGTGAAAGATCTCAAATAATTGAACAGATTTTAGATGAAAACTACGAACTTAAAGCGCAGTCAGGTACTGAACTAAGAAAACAATCTTTTAAGTTTGTTTTTGATTCAATGGATGTTGGAGAAAAAATGATTAATCTTGATAGAAAAAAAGATAAAACAGATTTAGAAGAAAGTGAGTTAAAAGAACTAAGAAAAGAATATGAAAGATACCAACCTAAAGGAGATCTTTATGAAAATATTACTTCTAAAATTAAAGAAAATAGATTTAAGGTTTATGATGAAAACCTAACAGAGTCGCAAGACTTTGTAGACGCGGGTAAAGAAGGTACTATAACAGAAGTTGAAACCGCAAAAGGTTTTCAAGAAAAATATAATGAAACAGTTGGTGGTGATGGTAAAAATGTAGAAAAAAGCCAAGGATTTTTTGATCCTAGTACTAATACTATGTATGTTAATAAAGCTCGTAACATAGAAACTGGTGAAACAGCTACAGCAAAACATGAAGTTGATCACTTTGCATTAAGAAATTCTTTAAAAAGTAAAGATGGGTTAGTGACAGAGCAAGGTATTGAAATAATAGATGATGTAATTAACAGGTTAACCCCTAAGCAAAAAAGTATAGTAGAAGATAGAATTAATTCTGTTTATAAGTTTAACGAAGATGGTACTGAAAAAAATAAAAACGAATATTATGAAGAGTATTTAACTGTTTTATCAGAGTCTATAAGAAATAAAGAAATACAATTTAGCGAAAACTTTGGATTTGGTCTTACAAAACTTATACCTTTACTTGGTAGAAAAGTAGAAATGAACGCTGAAACTGGGGAAAATCTTTTTAACATGATAACAGATTTTGCTGGAGGAGGGAAAAAAGGTGCTGAAGCAATGCAGAAGCTTTCTCAAGAGGCAGAAGGAAAAGAACTTGGTGGTAAAGTTGTAGAATCTAGAACTGAAGAATTTAGAGAAGGAATTAAAGAAGGATTGTATACTAACGAAAGTTTAGTGAACATAATAAATTCTAAGTCAAAAGACAATAAAGATAAGTTTGCCGCTATAGATGCTATAATTGAGGAAAATTGGCCTGTAATAAGTAAAGCTTTAAGGTTTAATCCAACCGGTCAGATTTCAATGGATAATATTAAAGAAGCTGTTAGAGAGCAAATGCAAGGTATTTTTCCTAATAAAGGAGGATCTTTTAAACCAGAGTTTTTTAAAGATTTTGGTAAAACAAAAAAAGAAGATGGAACTAATTTTGAAGTTACAACGTTTTTAAATAGATTTAGAGACAGAACACCTGAAATACTAGAAAGAGCCAAAGCTTTACAAGCTGGTGAGACTATGCTTGAAGGTGAAAGTTTAGATTCAGAACAAGCTATGCAAGTTGCTGCACCTAAACCCACAAGTTTAAAACCTACTGTTGAGCCTACGCTTGATGTATTTAGTATAGTTAAAAAGATAAAAGGTAAAGGTAATTCAGTTGAGAATGCTAAAGCTTTTGAAAAAACCTTTACAACAGCTGTACAAGCATTAGCTAAAGAAAAAGGTGTAGATATTACTAAAGAAAATTTAACGCCTAAAGAAATAAAACAAATAACACCATACGAAATCTTAGCTGAAGAGGTTGGTATACCTGTCAACAAGCTAAGTACTCCTAGAGATAACTTATCTAAACCTGAGTCAATGAGAGCACAACAATTGTTGCTTGATTCTAGAACTTATATAAAAAACGTTGTACTTGGTCAGGCTAACAGAGAGGTTACTACAGAAACAAAAGAAAGTGGACTTCAAGTTAAGAGAGGTGGTGAATCTTTAGGTTTAGGAACTAAATTAGTAGAAAGATTTTTTAATCCAAAGAAAAGAGTTGGTAACAACTATGTGCGTACCCCAAAATTATTTGACAACAAAGTTTTTGACCAAGCTATTGGTACTTTAGACGGTAAGGTTGATCCTAATTATAAGCCTAAGTCAACAGAATCACAAATTATAAAAGCTTTGTTAAAGGCTGTAGCTGAACAAATGACTACTAAATCAGCTGTAAATGTTATTGACGCAAAAGAAGGTAAGGGCGAAATCACAGCAGATGCAGCCGCTACATCTAGAGGTAATATTCAAAGAGGTAAAAATCCAATAGTATTCAGCAAAACAAGTGGTCAAAAAGAATTAGATAATATTTCTGGAGTACTTAAAGGTACAAAGCCAGAAAACAATAGAGAAAGAAAAAGAATTTTAGTAGATGAACTATCAAAGTATTTTCCTATTAAACAAATATTAAGACCAACTAACTTTACTTCTGGCACAGCAATGTCAAGCATAGAAAAAAGAGGTTTTAACATGTTGAGCAATGTAAACAAAATTATTGATCCAAAACTAAGAAAAGAAGCTGAAAAAAAATTAACAAACGAAGAGTTATTAGATTTAAATGTTATAATAAAAGAAGCTATAGCTAAAGGAAATGAAAAATCTTTTAGTGAAGATGAAATAAACGCTTTTAAAGAAGTTGTTAGAGGTAAAAAAGGAGGTAATTATAAAAACAATGCTAAACAACAAGAACTTCATGACAAAGGTGTTAAACAAATTATAAACTCTCTTGTTGACATGATTCAAAATGGTGGACCAAGCGCGCTTGTTGTAGCTAGAGAAATGTTATATCACCCTAGTTTAAATGCTAATTTTAATAGAAACATGGCAACAGCTGTTGGTAGAGAGCTTGGTGTAGAAGATGGTAAAGGAAACTCTACTGATGAGCATGTTTTTCAAGCTATTGAAAACGCTAAAGCATTGTTAAAAATTGCTACATTAAAAAATAAAACTATAAGAGATAATTCTAAAAAATACTATGCAGATTGGTTAGAAGAAAATTATATACAGTTTACTTTAAAAAACAAAAGTGATATTATAAAAGGTAATTTAACTGATGCAGATGGTAATGTGTGGACTAATTCTGGTGGAACATCTCATCCATTATTAATAGAAAGGTTAAACAAAGCTATAGAGTCTGGAAAAAAAGAAGACTGGAATAAAGTTCCAAGCTCGCTTTTAAGATACTTTAGTGAGTTCGCTCATTTAAATCCTAATAATTTATTTGTTACTAAACAGGTAAATGGAAAAACAGTAAACGAAACTATATCTAAAAAATTTAATGTTGAAGTTCCTGAAAGTTTGCAACAAAACTTAAACGTAGTTGCTGAGCAAGCTAAGTTAGTTAAAGAACAAATGCTTTCAGATGCAGGTGGAGAAAATAAACTAACTTCAGAACAAGCACAAGCTAGAATAAACGAATATATTAAGCTTGCAACAAGTGTTACTAAAGCTGAGGTTGTAAATAACAAAAGTGTACCCGTAGGAGTTTCTTTTTCTAAAAGTAGAAGTAATACAAGAGTTTTAGAGGAAATGAAAAACCTTGATAAAGCTTATAAAAACGCTAGAAACCCTAACGCACCTAAAAAAGGTATAAGTGTTTGGGATTTTGATGACACGTTAGCTACAACAAAATCTAACGTATTGTATGAATTACCCGATGGAACAAAGGGTAAATTATCAGCTACAGATTTTGCTAAAAAAAGTGGAGAGCTAGAAAACAAAGGAGCTACGTTTGATTTTTCAGAATTTAACAAGATTACGGACGGTAAGAAAGGACCAATGTTTGAAAAAGCAGTTAATAGAAATAAAAAGTTTGGAAACAACAATGTATTTATATTAACGGCTAGACCCATGCAGGCTGCAGGACCTATTAGAGATTTCTTAAAAGCGCTAGGGTTAGATATACCTTTAAAAAACATTGTAGGTTTAGAAGATGGTGCGCCGAGTGCTAAAGCTAGATGGGTTGTTGAAAAAGCTTCTGAGGGATATAATGATTTTTATTTTGCAGATGACGCTTACAAAAATGTAAAAGCTGTTAATGACGCACTAAGTGTTTTAGATGTTAAGTCTAAGTCAAGACAAGCATTTGTTAAGTTTAGTAAAGCAGAAGATCTTAATAGAGATTTTAATTTAATAATACAAAACAAAACAGGTATCGCTGCTGAAAAAGAATACGGTAGGGCTAAAGGTGAGGTTGCAGGTATTGGTAAGGGTAGTTTTAAATTCTTTGTACCTTCTTCAGCAGAAGACTTTGTAGGGTTGTTATACTCTACTTTAGGTAAAGGAGAAATTGGTAACAATCAAATGGCTTGGTATAAGAAGCATTTAATAGATCCTTATGCTAGAGGTACTGCTGATATTTCAAGCGCTAGAGTTGCTATAATGAACGACTACAGAGCATTAAAAAAATCTTTAAAAACTAGTCCAAAAGATTTACTTAAAAAAGTACCTGGTGAACCTTTCACTAAAGAGCAAGCTGTAAGAGTTTATGTGTGGAATAAACAAGGAGAAAATATTCCTGGTTTAAGTAAAACAGATTCTAAAGAATTAACTAAGTACGTTGAAGACGATGCTCGATTAAAAGTATTTGCTGATGAATTAATTAACATGGGAAAAGGCGAGCAATATGCACAGCCAAAAAATTCATGGTTAGCTGGAGGTATTACTTCAGATATATTACAAGTTCTAGATACAACTACTCGTTCTAAGTATCTTGAAGAATGGCAAAGAAATTCTGATGCTATTTTTACTGAAAAAAATATGAACAAGCTTGAGGCTGCGTATGGAAAAAGTTATAGAGTTGCTTTAGAAAACATGGTTGAGCGTATGAAAAATGGTAGCAACAGGAACTTTAAAGGAGATACTATGACTGGAAAAGCTGTTGATTGGCTTACTGGAAGTATAGGGGCTATTATGTTTTTTAACACTAGATCAGCCGTTTTACAGACTACGTCTGCAGCTAACTTTATTAATTTTACCGATAATAATATATTTAATGCGGGTAAAGCCTTTGCTAATCAACCACAGTTCTGGAGAGATTATAAAACTTTAATGAATTCAGACTTTTTAGTTGATAGACGTAGAGGGTTAAGATTAAATGTAAACGAATCAGACATAGCTAAAGCGGCTCAAAAAGATGGAGTTCAGGGTGTTATAAATAAAGGTTTAGAGCTTGGATTTTTACCTACACAAATAGCTGATAGTTTTGCTATTGCATCAGGTGGAGCTAGTTTTTATAGAAATAGAATTAATACTTATAAAAAAGAAGGTTTTTCAACTAAAGAAGCAGAACAAAAAGCTATGATAGATTGGAGAGAAACTTCAGAAGAGTCACAACAATCAAGTCGTGCTGATAGGATATCTATGCAGCAAGCTGGTCCTTTAGGTAGAGTTGTTTTAGCTTTTGCTAATACTCCAATGCAGTACACTAGATTAATGAAAAAAGCAGCGTTAGATTTAAAAGATGGTAGAGGTGATTCTAAAACAAATATATCTAAAATAATATACTACGGTGCAGTTCAAAACTTTATATTTAATTCTTTACAACAAGCGTTGTTTGCTATAAGCTTGGGTGATGATGATGAACAAGTTAAAGATGTTAAAAAACAAAAAAAATATATAGACATAGCTAACAGTATGAGTGACACTGTATTAAGAGGAACAGGTATAGGTGGATCAATCGCTTCTGTTTTAAAAAATGCTATAATAAAAATGATGAAAGAATCAGATAAAGATAGCCCTAAATATGCTAAATTAGCTGATGAATTGTTAAGATTATCACCACCAGTATCTTCTAAATTTTCAAAATTAAAAAATGCAGCTAGATCTTACGAGTGGGATAAAAAAGAAATGATAGAAGGTGGATGGAGTTTAGACAATCCAGCTTGGTTAGCTGGTGGTAATGTTATATCAGCAACAACAAATATTCCTTTAGATAGAGTTATAAAAAAAGTAACTAATGTTAAGAACTCTTTGTCACAAGATTTAGAGGCGTGGGAAAGAATAGCATTAATAGGTGGTTGGCAAGATTGGGAGTTAGGAATTGATGAAGAAGAAAAATCTAGTGGAGGGTATACAAAAGCATCATTTAAAAAAGCATCATTTAAAAAAGCCTCATTCAAATGAAAATAAGTAAACATATAACGTATGCAGAAGGAATTCATTCTAGCACAGCTAAAAGAGAGGCTATAGATAATACACCGGGTGAAAAACAACTCGAATCAATGAAAAAACTTTCTGAAGAAATATTTGAACCATTAAGAAAATGGGTTGGTGGACCAATAAAAGTTAATTCTTTTTTTAGATCACCTGCATTAAATTCTAAAATTGGAGGAGTTACGTCAAGTCAACACTGTAAAGGTCAAGCTATGGATATAGATGATGTTTATGGTTACAAAAGTAATGCAGAAATGTATAGATGGATCAAAGAAAACTTATCATTTGATCAAATGATTTGGGAATTTGGAACTGATATGCAACCTAATTGGGTTCATATAAGTTATGTTAGTGAAGATGATAATAGAAATAAATGTTTAAAAGCTTATAAAGAGCATAACACAACTAAATATAAATTAATATGAGTTCACCCCTTTTAAAAAAAATGAAAAAAGGACCTAAATGCTGGAAAGGATACAAGGCTGTAGGTAAAAAGAAATCACCTAGTGGTAAAAAGACTAAAGGTGGAAAAACCAAAATGGTTAATAACTGTGTTAAAATTAAAAAGAAAAAATAATTATGGCTAAAAAATTTGAACCTCACAATATGTATGGCGATGGTATTGTGAAATTTGTAAAAAGTATAAAAGAACACCTTGCTTTAAAAGACAAGGGATATAATCACACTAAACCTAAAAAATGAAAAAATTAATGTTACCGTTTGTTGTATTGATAATTATAATGTTATTGTTTGTCTACAGTTGTGGAACATATGTGAAGCAACCTGTTGCTAGTCATGTGGTTGCGGTAACGATGGAGGGAGATACAATACTTGTTGCTATCGATAAAATTAGACCAAACATGTACATGAATGTTTATCCTATTTATAGTAATTATAATCCTTACTATAATAACCAGTATTATGGTTATAACAATTATAGGTTTAGATATCCTGATAATAGAGGGGTTTCTAATAATAAAAACTACAGAACTCCGCCTCCAAAAGAAGTAGGGGGTACAACTTACAGTAATAATCATTCAAACAAAACTATTTCAAGAATAGATTACGATAAAGCAGCTGACAGAGGTGCGGCTGGAAAACCAAGAAAATAATAACAATGCTAAATAAAAAAGTAGACATCGACATTGATGGAGATAACAAACCAGACTTGCAAATCGACTTAAAAACCATCATAATGGCCTTAGGC
>Ga0075445_10000628_pt1 | contig 18810 bp, 8 predicted proteins | sample CoawatmetaG02DNA_FD_72350 | JGI IMG/M metagenome (GOLD analysis project Ga0075445, IMG submission 72350) | Marine microbial communities from the West Antarctic Peninsula - Coastal water metaG029-DNA | ecosystem: Environmental > Aquatic > Marine > Coastal | place: Atlantic Ocean: West Antarctic...
TCAGAACTAGCGGATAGAACCTCGATTCGAAATCAACATGTCAATATAGACTTGTAAATGAGCTAAATAAAAAAAATAGTTAAGTAGTGCTGTCAGCACCAAAATGCCGATAGCCGATAGGACAAAGAAACTCGTCACACCTATCTGCCAAGCGGGCAGCCTGTTTAGTCTAGCCAACCAGCAATCTTGAATGTGTTAGTTCGGGCGTTGCCGTCATGAGCCCATCGAGGTTCATGGCGTTCGCGTTCGTTAATGAGTCCTCAGACACTATGTCGCACTTATTTCAGCTTAGGTTGCTATATACTCTACGAATCATAAATTGAATCCACTATCTAATAGCGATTGTGTTAACTCATCGCTGAAAGCCAAGCAGATAGGATATTTGCCGGACATTTTTTTATCCCATGAAACCACTACACTATTATTTCCTAGGCACCGGTGCTTGGTTCCTGTTTTATGGCATTCATACAGTTTCCTTTGCATGGATCGTCACGATTGTTCTAAATGAGTCGGCAACAATGGTTGCTTTGGCACAAATGGGCTTCCTGATCCCTGCTACGTTACTTATGTTGATAGGGGGAAGTCTAGCGGACCAGTTAGGTGGACGAAAAGTTGCAATAATCGGTCATGTCATGGCCTCAATGGCCCCGTTATTTTTAAGTGTGGTCGTCTACCTAGGCCATCTAACATTCGGCATGGTGCTTGTCTTTGCTATTATTATGGGCTGTGCCCAAGCGCTGGTGACACCCGCTAGAGATGGACTTCTAGCACTGGTCGCAGAGGGGCAGATTCAGCAACGAGTTGTACAAGTAAGTATGATTCAATTCGGTATTCAAATGCTTGGTTTCTTCGCCGCATCGTTTGCTGATCAACTCGGGATCCTCTACATACTGGGTCTGCAATTTGTACTCCTATTTTTTGGAGCGATAACCTTCATCAAGCTTAAGGTACCTCACACGGCACCTGATCGGTTGGGCAACAGCATGTTTAAACAAGTAGCTATATCGATGGCGGAAGGATTTCGAACGGTCGTTGCTTCACCTTCAATGCGCGCTGTGGTTATTCAAAACTGTGCTATGGGCGTGTTCTTCATGGGCTCTTATATGGTTACCGTACCCATAATGATTCGAGAAGTATTTGCCGGCTCTTCAGCTGAGCTGTCCTGGGTAAACATTGCTAATTCGCTTGGTCTTGTCACGATGACCTTTCTTCTCATGCGCATGAGTGATATTCAAAGACAAGGTAGAGCACTACTGGTCGCGCAAGGATTCGGTGCAATATGCCTGTTCACTGCCGGTCTTAATCTTGGATTTCACGCTTTCATATTTTCCATATTTTGCTGGGGCATGTTCGGCGGCATAGCAATGACAATGTCACGCACCATCATGCAACAACAAGCACCGATTGATCAGAGGGCTCGTATGATGGGCTTCTACTCGTTCTCATTCATGGGTTCTGGTCCAATCGGCGCCCTGCTTTCCGGCATTATGGTCGAATACTTTGGCCCGCAAACCGCCATCATCATCTCGTGCGCCGGTATGCTCTGTGTCGTGCTTATTGTTTCAAGCCGCTCATCACTTTGGCATCTAGATGTCAGAGAGCTCTGAACACCACCTAGCTGACGTTAAACTGGCGATTGCCTTTAAACCCTGCTCATCATGAAAGTCGCTAGTAGTTTGAAATATTTTCGCTTAATGTAGCGTCCTTCCATGCCGTGGAAGTCGGCTTATTAATGTAGTCGATACTCGTTATGCAAGTTTTGTGATGAAAGATGGCGTTATCTAAAGACAGTCTAACTCTGGCAGATTTTATTCGTGCCAACCCCAAATTACTCATAATCTCTGGCGCTGGGTGCAGTCAAGACTCGGGCATTCCCACCTATCGTGATAAACAGGGAAATTGGCTTCGCAACGATCCAATTCAGCACAAGGACTACCTCAGCGACCCCTTCATGCGGCAACGCTATTGGGCACGAAGCTACTACGGCTGGCAGCAAATTGCACAAGCTAAACCGAACAGAGCTCATCAATCGTTAGCAACACTGCAACAACTTGGTTTTGGCACAAGATTGGTCACCCAGAATGTCGACGGCTTGCATCAACTCGCGGGGCATAAAAATGTCATCGATTTGCACGGACGACTGAGCGAAGTTGTTTGTCTAGATTGCAGCGAGATAACGGACCGCAACAAACATCAACAGCGTCTTGATGAAGAAAACCCGTCGCTGAATAAGCTACGTTCTCAACCCGAGCTCAGACCAGATGGCGATGCGGAAGTGGACAACTCAATTGCCAGCACACTAAACCTCCCCAGGTGTCTGAATTGTGACGGGGTTTTAAAGCCTAACGTGGTTTTTTATGGCGGATCCGTGGACCGTGGATTAGTGCAGAAAATTTACCAAATGACTCAGGCTGCAGATGCAATCCTGATAGTAGGTTCTTCCTTAATGGTTTTTTCGAGTTTTAGATTCGTCAAACGCGCGCGGGAACTTCAAAAACCGATTGTCGTGATTAATGAAGGAGTGACGCGCGCCGATGAGTTTTTAACAATGAAATTTGAACAGCCTTGTCAGGAATTATTAACCGCGACCACAAAATTACTGACCGAACAGTTATAGACGTTCAACTGACACTAGATCATCGAATTATTTCTTAGGAACGGTTGAACCTCATTGGGCGGTAAAGGTTTCGAAAAGTAATACCCTTGAATATAGTCACAGCCACTCGATTTTAATATCGCCAATTGCTCAACGTTCTCAACACCCTCCGCTAGGACTTTAAGTTTCAAGTTCTGTCCCATCGCAATAATCGCTTTGGTAATTTCTCGGTCATCCTCGTTAGATTCGATATCCTGGATAAACGAACGGTCAATCTTGAGCGTGTTAAGCGGAAATCTCTTCAGATAGGCCAATGACGAATAGCCTGTGCCAAAATCGTCGATACTGATAGAAAGTCCAAGTGAACGTAACGACTGAAGCATTTGAACATTTTGCTCTACATTTTTACTAGCGATACCTTCCGTAATCTCGAGCGACAGCGCACTTGCTGAAACACCTGTTTCGAGCATTATTGATTCTATGATCGACGGTAGATCGGTCTCAAACTGGCGCAAAGACAAGTTAACAGCAACACTAAAACCAGAGAAACCTTCCTTTTCCCAAACTTTGATTTGCTCACAGACAGAACGAAGTACGTATTCTCCCAGCGGCATAATGAGGCCAGTTTGCTCTGCAATAGGGATGAATTCGACCGGAGAAATATAACCCTCTTGGGGATCTTTCCATCTGACCAAGGCTTCCATACTGACGAGTTTCGAAGTAAGCGTGTCGACGATCGGTTGATAGTGAACGGTGAATACCTTGTCGTTCAATGCTTGTTGCATACTACTTTTTCTTTCAATGAATTTTAGTGCATTTTGATACATTTGGTTATCGAAAATGACATAAGCGCCTTTAGCGTCGAGCTTAGCTCTATGAATTGCTGTATCAGCGTCCCTTACCATTTCCTCGGCAGAATTATAAAGCTCTTGGTCAAATACGATTCCCGCTGTCGCGGAAATGTCCACAGTCGTCGATCCTAAATCAATCGGCTTCTCGATCGCCCTCTGGATTCGTTCGCATGCCTGAATTGCACCGGCAGCAGAATCGACCGGGTCGAGCAATATCGCAAAAACATCCGCACTGAAGCGAGAAATCGTATCGTCAGGCCGCACTGTCATCGCAATTCTTGTTGCCACCTCTGACAACAACTTATCGCCCATCTCATGTCCAAGCCCCTCATTGATTGGCGAAAATCCATCAAGATCAATCAACACCGCGGCAAAGCTGTCTTTAAAACCCCGTTTACGCCGATTGATAGAACTCTCTAGTCTATTCATGAACAACGCTCTGTTAGGCAACTCCGTTAGATCGTCGTAGAAAGCACTGTGTCGAATTTTTTGCTCGTATTGAATTTGTTTACTGATGTCCCTAAATGTAATAACGACTAACTCTTCCGACGCACTTTTAATGAAGTTAGTCGAGACTTCTATCGGCACCAGTTTGCCATCATGCGCGACGGCAACCTGTCTCAGTGCAGAAGTTATCTCTTCGTTAGCGATATTATTCGTATCCATTAGACGCCCCGTCGCCTCGAACGCTTGTAGCGGCATAACCTGACCCAAATTCTGGTTAATGGCGGATTGTTGGCACCAACCTGTAATACTTTCCGCCATCGGATTAATGAGACATATTTGTCCGGCCATATCAGTTGCTATGACGCCATCGCTGATACTCGTTAGTGTCGCGTCTAAGCGTCTTCTTGTATTATTTAGATCTATCTCAATATTATGTTTATACAGCGCTATCTCGATGTTGATCTCTAGTTCACGGTTATCAAACGGCTTGAGTACATAACCATAAGGAGTAGAAATTTTCGCGCGCTCCAAAGTTTCTTCATCTGCATAAGCCGTACAAAATATGACCGGCACGTCGATCGTCTCACGGATCCGAAGGGCTGCCTCAATGCCGTCAATTTCATCTGCTAAATGGATGTCCATCAACACTAAATCAGGTTTCAGCGCGAGCGCCTTCTCGATCGCTTCAGCGCCTTTTCTGGCCGTATCGAGCACTTCATATCCCATTCGGATCAGGCGTGATTTGATATCGCGTGCGACCAACACCTCATCTTCAACGACTAGAATAGTACTAGGCATGTTTTAACTTCCTAGGAAAAGAAATTTCGAAGAAAGCGCCATCTTGTCCTTCATATTGAAGTTTTCCATCTATCTGCTGTGTCAGGATTGATACTATTTCCATACCCATCGACGTCGTAGAGTCCATAGAGAAGCCTTCTGGCAAACCTATACCATCGTCCATGATTTCCAACACGTATCGGCAATCTATCGCTCTGAAAAGCACCTTGATAACACCCTTTCCTTCCCGTCCTTTAAAGGCATGTTTCAAAGAGTTTGAAATTAGCTCGTTGATGATTAAGCCACAGGGCACGGCCGTTTCAATATCAAGTTTAACGTTATCAACCCGCAAGTCTAGACTGACAATCACACCGGGTACTGAATAAAACCTATGCAGACTATTAGCTAACATATTGATGTAATCCTTAAAATCAATCTCAAGTAAATTATCAGATTGATAAAGATTTTCATGTATCAGAGCCATCGACTTAATCCGTTGCTGGCTCTCTCCCAGTAATTCAGAGAAAGTATCATTGCCGATAGTTTCGGCTTGGATATTGAGCAGACTAGAGATAACCTGCATATTGTTCTTGACCCGATGATGGACCTCTTTTAGGAGCAGCTCCTTTTCTTTTAGCGAGTCGGCAAGCTCCAATTGGAAAGTCTTATTTTCTGCAATTTCTTTTTTCAAAGCCTCGGTTCGTTCTCCAACAAGCTGCTCTAAATCTCGACGATAAACTTCCAATTCCGCCTCGGCTTTCTTTCGATCTGTAACGTCTCGAGCGATGCTGACAAAGGCTGTTTCATTATCCGCATCATCATGCACAGCTGCGATGGTGATTTCGGTCGTAAGAAATTCCGAGCCTCTACGGGACACCACTTCTCCATGCCATCGACCTTCTTTTCTTAAGCCCGCTCTAGCCAAACTTGAGTCACCCGGATCAGAAAATAGCAGGGACAATATGGATCGCCCCACCGCTTGAGAAGGTGCAACGGCAAGAATTTTAGTTATTGCGTTGTTGGCATACATCAAATGTTTATTTGCATCGGCAATCAAAACACAATCGGTCGCTTCTTCAAGTGACTCTATGTACAACTGAAGTCTTTCGCTATAACGCTTTTCTGTCTCGCGGCGGAGTCTTTGTTCATTCGTCTTTAGGCCTCTATAGAGCGTTACCACACAAATGATTGAGTAGATCAAAAAAGCCCACCAGGTTGCCCATAAAGGTGGATTGACAATAATCTTTATCGACGAGCCTTGATTATTCCATACCCCATCATTATTCGAACCGGAGACTCGAAAAACATATTCTCCAGCATCGAGGTTCGTGTAAGTGACGACCCTAGTCTCCTTTGCCTCCACCCAATCCTTATCAAAGCCTTCAAGAAAATATCGAAAGTTGTTTTTAGCTGGCGCAGTAAAGTCCATTGAGGCAAATTCAAAACCAATTACCGAGTCATCGTATTCGAGCTCTAGCAATTCCATTTGATAGATAGGTACTGGCAGCGATACCGGTTTGTTGAACTTTGAAAAACGCGTAATTATCACGGGTGGTACGTAAGAATTACCTCTAATTCTATCGGGATAAAAAGCATTGAAACCATTGTTACCACCAAACAGGAAACTACCATCCGTTAACTTCAAAAACGCACCGGAATTGAAGTCATCATTCTGTAATCCATGGGTCGAGTCATAAAGGCTAAACGTGTCTTTCACCGGGTTGTAAACAGACAGACCTTTGCCACCACTAATCCAAAGGTTGCCACTATCATCTGCGAGCATGCCATAAACAAAGTCACTCGCCAGTCCTTCAGATTTGGTGACCCTTTCTATTTTCGATGTCGCCGTCACGTATCGGTTAAGGCCGCTATCCCTTGTGCCGATCCATATATCACCACCGACGCTTAACAACGATATAACGTTGTTGCTCGACAAGCTTTGAGGGTCATTCGGGTCATGCCGCAGTGAACGGGTCACGCCGCTATCGGGGTCAAGAATAACAACGCCACCACCATTGGTCGCGATCCACATTTTACCATCTTTAGATTCAAGCATTGCAAGTGTTCGCAGATCACCAAAGTCGCCGATAGTGTTTTCATTAGGATAGTGTTGGAACCGGCCTTCGCCAAGATATCGGTTCACACCACCACCGTAAGTCGTTAACCAAATATCACCTTTGCTATCCTCCAAAATGCTGCTGACGGCGTTAGAACTTAGCGAGAAGGGATCGTCATCATCTGTATAGAAATGCTCGATAACACGACCGTCATGAACAATATTCACGCCTCCACTCATGGTTCCAACCCACAATTTGTCGCCCTGCATCGCTAGCGACATAACGCGGTCCTCTGCCAGACCAGTGTCCTGGGCCGAATACCGATAAAATTTACCCTTCTGTGCATCCCATCTATTGAGACCATCAAACGATCCAATCCACACATCGTTGTTAGGTGCTTCTGCAAAAGAGGAAATCGAATTACTAATACCGTCATGCACCGCATCACGTTTTAAATGCGGGAAGGTTTCAACACTCGCGTTCCAGCGGCTGATGCCATTGAACGTCGCAACCCAGATAACACCACCGGCATCTTGGTATAACTCTGAAATAGTATTATCACTGAGGCTATGCGGATCTGTTGGATCGTTTGAAAAACGTCGATAGCCATCTTCTACTCTTAGATACAGACCGCTATTCGTTCCAATCCAAATTTGATTCTGCGAATCTTTTAACAGCGTTCGCGTCCTTGATACAGTCGCACCTGTCGGAGACTCTAGTCTGTCAAAAAAACCCGTTTCGGCGTCAAGAACTGAAATTGCACCATTCAAATTCGCAACCCAAATTTTACCGAATTCATCTTCTAATATAGCGCGAACATTATTATTACTTATTGAGGTAGACACTTGATTGTCATGGACGTAACGCTTGAACCTACCGGCCTTATGTTCCAGTAAGTTTAAGCCTCCGCGCTCAGTGCCGATCCATAACCGACCTTGACTGTCCTGAAGTATATCTCTTATCGCACCTTGGCCCAGACTATGCGCCACCGACGCGTCATGCTGATAGCGGTTTATTTCTCCCGCCGGTGATCGAACCCAAAGCTCTTGATCAGTACCGATCCATAACTGCTGTTGGTCATCCTCATAGAGGACATTGACACTAATGTTGACTGTTGCATCGGGGTTGTTTCCATCATCGACAGTGATTTTTTCAAAATCACCAGACAACTCATTATATCGATTGAGTCCATCGTCAGTTCCAATCCAGATGACACCCGCACTATCGGTCAAAATGTCACCGATATTACTATGTGAAAGAGACAAAGGATCATCGTCAGAATGGTAAAACGTCTTAAAGGAATAGCCATCAAATCGGTTTAACCCTTCTTGGGTACCGATCCAAATAAAACCTTGATTATCCTGTGTAATGGCAGTGACCGATGCTTGTGAAAGCCCATCCTCGGTACCGAGTCGATCGAAGACAATATTTCGTTGCTCTGCGAGACGCACAACCGCAAATGCACTTTCTATGAACAACCAGCTGCAAAACAGAAAACATAAACCGACCCCCACAACGAAGGAACGCTTCGTTGTGGGGCTGGTCGATTCGGGGATTGAGTAATCCCCATTAGTTTCCTCTACAGTCTTAGTGTCCTGTGGCCAATAGTACTGTAGAAAATAGTCAAACCTCACTGTTACTCCTGACTGACCCATTTCTGGTTGTTAACGGATCCATAGGTCCAAAGTAGGCCCTGGTTCTCTACGTCGCCGTAGGTCCAAAGCAAACCCTGATTCTTTACATCTCCGTAGGTCCAAAGCAGACCCTGATTCTCGACATCGCCGTAGGTCCAAAGCAAACCCTGGTTCTCGACATCGCCGTAAGTCCAAAGCAAACCCTGGTTCTCAACATCGCCGTAGGTCCAAAGCAAACCCTGATTCTCAACATCGCCGTAAGTCCAAAGCAAACCCTGGTTCTCTACATCGCCGTAGGTCCAAAGCAGACCTTGGTTCTCTACATCGCCGTAGGTCCAAAGCAAACCTTGGTTATCGACGTCACCACTATAGTCCCAAATCAGCCCTTGGTTTTGTATATCACTGTAGGTCCAAAGCAACCCCTGCTCATCAACCGACCCACCATACGTCCAGATCAAACCTTGGTTTTCAACACTTGACCCATAGGTCCATAACAAACCTTGGTTATCAACTTCACCACTATAAGTCCAAAGTAGACCTTGATCTTCGACGAAACTGTAAGTCCATAAAAGGCCCTGTGTGTCTAAACCGCCGTAGGTCCATAGCAGCCCCTGCGCGTCGAGAACACTGTAGGTCCAAAGCAGCCCTTGATTATCAACCTCACCGCCGTAAGTCCACAGTAACCCTTGGTTTTGCACATCTCCATATGTCCAGAGCAAACCTTGATTTTCGACATCCCACCGTATGATGTGGTTCCAATCAACACCTAGGTCCCAAGCAAAACCATTGGTTTCCATGAGCGTTTCGAAATCCCAGTTATAGCCATTGATTGCAAAATCTTCTTGCAACCAGGTGCCGTTGTTGCCTTCTAATGACGATTCATTCCAAAGATAACCCATATCCCAAACAAGCGATTCTGCCGCTAAACCATCCTGACTCCATGCCAAGGCTTCCACGGACTCGACTGACGTGTCCCATTCATGGCCTGACATTGTGGAGAGGCTATAGGTTCCGTCTTCGTTGCGTTGCGCTGGGCCACCATAGTGCTCCTCTTGCAGAATATCGCGCGCTATATCCATGCTATTACCCGTACAACCTGAATCGTAGGAGTGAACAGCACCATAAGCATTAATAAGCCCCGTGCCTTGTTGAAACACGCTGTAAAGCAGACCACCGTCAGCTCCTGTTGCAGCGCGAGCCGACGACATGAGTCGACATTTAACATCGTCTGGGCTCAGATCAGGTTGCGCTTGGATAATAAGTGCAGCTACACCCGACGCAACAGCTGCTGCTTGAGATGTTCCTGACATTTGAAAATACTTTTCCTGATAGTGAAACTCGGGATGGTCTACCGCAATTTGCGATTTCTTGTGCATGATTCCGACCATGTGACCACCTGGCGCCAAAAGCTCGGGCTTGACGAAGCCTTCTAGGGTTGGTCCAACTGAGGAGAATGTTGCTAGGAAATCGTCAGATGTATCCGCTGGCGTATAGTTATCCGTCATCGCGCCGACTGTTACAACATAGGGCACGTTGCCAGGTACCGATACCGTTTGTGGTTCAGGGCCTAAGTTGCCCGCTGACGCAACGACAACAATACCTGCTTGCCAAGCTGACATGACGGCCTGATTGATAGGGTCCTGCCAATAGTGGGACATCGGAACCCCGCCAAATGATAGGTTCATGACACGGATATTCAGACGTTCTTTGTTCGCGATAACATAGGCAATCGATTCGATCACATCAAGATAACTACCTTGGCCTTCTTCGCTGATCGCCTTGACGATAATAAGATTGGCATCCGGCGCGATGCCGTTATAACCACCCGTTTTTTTACCAAATTCGTCTTTTGTTTTACTGCTGTTGGCAATCACACTCGCGATGTGCGTACCGTGACCGTTACCGTCTCGCAGTTTGCGTTTCCAGTCTTTATTCGTTTCTAGTTCGTCTAAAGAGATTTCTCGATTTTCAATCGCATCATAGTATGCGATGACCCGGCTGTTTTTATGCGTATCTTTTACTAGAGACTTGTGTCCCCATAACCCTGAGTCGATGATTGCGATACCAACACCAGCGCCGGTAATACCTTCCTTGTGAACCAGATCTGCATCGATGAAAGATGGGAATACACTGTCAAGCGGGTCTTTTTGTGGTTTCTTCTTACTACCTTTCGACCGGACCGATGCGGTTTTAACTAGGCCATCTTCAAATACCTGCTGAATGCCAGGGGCGGCGCGTAAAGTGTTGGCTTCAGACATTGTTAGATTGGCCGCCACTGATCGGATAATACCAAACTCATGTGTTGACGTTATACCCATGCTCTGTAGGGTCTCTTTTACCAGACCAAAATCTTTACCTGAGACGATGTAGGAGGATTTTACGCCGCCGGTTTCTTCTTCATCCCACAGGTACTTAGTGAGCTGGCGGCGGTTCAGTGCTTGCTGGGCGCTTTCATCGTCCCAAAGATAGCGTGCTAATTGCTGATCGTCATATGCGCCATCTTCGCCCCAAAGATAACGTGCTAATTGCTGATCCTCATATGCGCCATCTTCATCCCAAAGATAGCGTGCTAATTGCTGATCGTCATATGCGCCATCTTCATCCCAAAGGTAACGTGCAAGCAGAGGTTCTTTATTCTTGACCCCCTTATCGTCTGTGTCCCATAAATACCTTGCCCATTGCGAATGATTAATCGGGCCTGTTGTCCTTTTAAAAAAATCGCTCGTTTGGCTCTTTCGATTCGCATTGACATCGCCAACACCTGAATTTTTGCTACTATTTTTTAATAGTAGGCTATTGCCGTCTAGACTCTCAACATTTCCATTTGCGATAGACAATGGCGATGCCATTGCAACACAACTCATCATAAAAATAATTGCCGGTACTCGTATCGTTCTGCTCATGTTATTTCCAATGGTCTAATTCATCGAAGGTTTATGGTTACTATTTTTCTACCTGTTTAATGACAACTCCTGCACTCCCCGACGTTCGGCTATACGGCATCGCAATCATCGCAAATAACAATACATAATTCATGCCATACTAGATTATCGTCTTAAATCATTGTTATTGTTACCTTTATTGAATAATCCAACTGCGCGAATGAAACTATTGGCGAACAATAATGAGGGGCAAGAGGACTATTGGCGAATAATAATGGCGACTTACTCGCCATTTATTTCACCCCGCCTAATTGATGAACAACTTGAGCAACTGATAGCACAAAGAACAAGGCTATTGATAACGACCCGTTTAGCCTAATTTTCGATCAAACACAGACACGCAAGCAATGTCCCATTGGCTAACGATAGAACATGACCGCCGTAAATTTTAGAATACTTTTTGGGATGGGCAGAGATGAGTGACCGAAATCAATCAAATCGAAAAATGATGGCGATAACACAACGCCTTGTGACACCAGACCGACTAATGCGCCAGAGAAAGCAACCGCCTATAGGTAGGCACTGAAACGCCGAGAATGAGCGACGCGTCTTTCTTATTTAGATGACGCGCTTGCAGTTCTTTGATCAATATGAAGGACGCAAGGTCTAGCAAAGGGACCCCCTCGGCTTTAGCTCTGTCGCATAACGACATCAGGACATTATCAACATCGTCCCAACCAGGAACACGATGCCTGCACACTTCTTCATCATATAAGCCTAATCGCATTGCCTTGCGACGCAATGTTGACTCGGGGATACCTAAAGATATCGCGGCTCGATTCAAAACTTCATTGTGGTGCGACAATACACCGCTGATAATTTGTTGCTCTAAAAGGCTGCCCAAAGGGAAGTAATCTGGCTGGTCGCGTAAAGCAATACCGACCCATTGTTTAATCGCGGATCCCAATGTTGCTTCGGGATCGAGCTTCTGTTGATTATCAACAAGATCAGTTTTTACGGACGGAAAAATGCCTAAGTGAATTGTTCCAATGATTGAATCTTTGCAGAGAATCAGCCCGCGATTAACGACATTCGCCAGCTCACGAATGTTCCCCGGCCAGTTGTAGTGCATCAACGCTTGCTCAGCATCTTGCGAAAATCTAATCGAGCCCCTTTCGTATTGATCTGCGTACATCGACAAAAAGTGCCTAGCAAGCGGCATTACATCATCTTTTCTTTCTCTTAGCGGAGGCATTTCGAGAGTGAATACGTTAAGTCGATAAAAGAGGTCCTCTCGAAACTTTCCCTCATCAACTAATTCTCTTAAGTTGCGATGCGTCGCTGCAATGACTCTCGTATCAACCAACTGATAGCGACTACTACCAACCGGTGCGATCTCACGGTTCTCAACATAGCGAAGCAGCTTAACTTGCACGTCTAAAGGCAACTCTCCAATTTCATCGAGCAATACGGTGCCTCCTTCCGCCTCTTTCAAACGTCCAACAAAATGACTGTCTGCGCCAGTAAAAGCCCCTTTCGTATGGCCAAATAATTCACTCTCAATCAAACTACCAACGACCGCACCGCAATCGACAATGATAAAGGGTTGATCCGAGCGCGGACTATTACGGTGCACAGTTTGCGCCATGACCTCCTTACCTGAGCCTGATTCGCCGGTAATCAATACGGTTGCATTGGTTGGCGCGACTAAATTCACTCGCTCCAAAACGCTCTGCATCTTTTTTGAGCTTGAAACGAAGCCTAAATCATTCTCAATCGTGATGGTGGGCGCTTTGAAATCAAAACGCTGGATACTGGCACCAAAATAAGACAATAAATTCTGGAGAAAACCGGTCTCCGATTCTGCTAGAAGTCGAGTTGTTAAGACAAACAACAATTTAGTTGGCGAAAGCCTAAATAGATAATAGTGGTCACCAGCGAAGAAAAATTCTTCAGATGCCAATAGCGTGTCTAATTGCGCAAACGCCTTTTCGCTAATATCGAGCTCAGACATATTATCCAGGGTCATATCAGCCGAGTCGCCAATAATTAACTCGAACCCCCTATCTGTCCTCTCTAACAGTGCCACCTGTTCAAAAGCGAATGACTGCCTAAGATGACCACAAACCTTACGGCTTGTTTCTTTCAAAATATCGCCGCGAGAAACAACATTGATAACATTCCAAAGCAGAACCCTATTCTGATATTCCCTCTGCCTATCAACTTCTCCTCGGCTTTCCATTTGAGCCTCTGATTTAGCTCTTTCAAGATTCTCATCCCAAACTATCACTCTACTGGCGCCGGAGTCCTCCGCTAGGTGCAAAGCCGCCTCAGCCTGTCTAAACAACTCAAAGGGTTCTTGGTCTCCGGGCGAACTGTAAGCGAGACCGATGAAAAATTTTTCTGACATTTTGGAAAACTCATCGTGCAACTCAGTCAAAATCGAGTTGGCGATGAGTTCACCCTCCGCAATTGAGGTATATGGCATGCTAACCGACAATTGAAAATCCCCATACAGACTGACCAAATCAGTCGCACGCAGTCGGTGATTAAGGAAGTCCGTCACTCGGTCAAAACTGTTAGATTCACCAACATGACGATAAGAAAGGAGTAACTGACAGATTGAAGATTCGCCCGGTGCCAATCGATCGTGGCCTAGACCTGCCATCAATTCCTCAGTGGAAGGGAGTATTTCGATATCATCGTTAATCTCAGTGAGTTCTCGAAGAATTAGAACTGCACCGTTCTCCATAGGACCGATAATCCCATCAATCAAACGTGGATACCTTTTCGGAACAGAAACAATAAACGGCGCCAACTTATTTACGTCATTGCCTAAAAAAGCTGCATCAAGTGCAACCTTCATTGAACTACCAATAATTGAAAAGACGTCACCCCAATTGTGCCCTACCGCTTTCTCGCGGGTGGTGCCCAGAATAGACTCGGCATCGACATTGAGATCAGTAACGACGCCGTCAGAGTTGATAAAGACAAGTCCTTTACCCAAGCAGGTCAATGCTGTTTGGAGTAATTGCTGCGTTTCTTTCAACTCTTTTTCTATGCCAAATTTGTAAAGAGCCATTTCAATGGTAATTTGCAACTCTCTATTTTCAACCGGTTTGATGATGTAGCCATAAGGCGCAGCAGCTTTCGCTCTAGAGACGGTATCTTCATCAGAATAAGCGGTAAGAAATACAATAGGCGTATCACGATTGGCTTGTATCTCGCGCGCCATCTCAATTCCGTCTTCACCATTTTTTAGGTGAATATCGGTAAGAATCAGATCGGGTTCGGTTTCTTGAGCTAGCTGGATGCCGTCACGACCATAGGCAACGCCAACGATTTCGTATCCAAGTCGGATCAACCGACTCTTAAGCTCACGCGCAACAAGCGCTTCATCCTCAATAATTAAAATTCTATTTTTCAAGTCGGTCATTGCTTAAAAAAGCCATGTCTTCAAAGATCAAGTATCAACCTACCAGATAGCTAGAATGTAGTACAAGCTGAAAGCAAGCATGCTTTCTCTTATCGATCTTCAACGCCGTTAAAACAGCCCCACTACTTTCCGCCTATCTTGCAAACGACCTAAGACTGCCTTAGCGCCTTGGCCTCTCTGCGCCGCGCATGCAGTACAGGCTCGGTATATCCGTTAGGTTGAATAGCGCCTTGGAAAATCAGATCACAGGCCGCTTGAAACGCAACACTCTTAGAAAAATCTGTTGCCATCGCGTGGTAGGCGCCGTCATCTTTATTTTGACTATCAACAATGCCTGCCATTTTTTTCATCGTTGCCATGACTTGTTCTTCTGAGCAGATACCATGCCGAAGCCAATTCGCAATATGCTGGCTGGAAATCCTAAGTGTCGCTCTATCTTCCATCAACCCGACATCATCGATATCAGGGACTTTAGAACAACCAACGCCCTGATCAATCCACCGAACGACATAGCCAAGAATACCTTGTGTATTGTTTTCAAGTTCTTGCTGTACTTCGGAACTCGACAAATTCGTACCGCCTAAAACTGGAATCGTTAACAAATCGTCGATGTTGGCTTTGGGGCGCGTCTTAATTTGCTCTTGAACACTCGGCACACTCACTTTGTGATAGTGCATAGCGTGCAAGGTTGCGGCTGTCGGAGATGGAACCCATGCTGTTGTCGCACCGGCTTGCGGATGGCCGATCTTCACTTCCATCATCTGCGCCATCTCATCTGGCATAGCCCACATTCCCTTGCCAATCTGCGCTTTGCCTTTTAAACCAGCAGCGAGCCCAACATCAACATTCCAATCTTCGTAGGCTGCAATCCAAGGTTGCTGCTTCATGAGTGTTTTGCGCACCATAGCGCCTGCTTCCATACTCGTATGAATCTCATCGCCAGTCCTATCTAGAAAGCCGGTATTGATAAAGATCACTCTGTTTTTGGCAACCCGAATGCATTCTTTCAGATTCAATGTTGTACGTCGTTCTTCGTCCATAATGCCGATTTTTAACGTGTTTTCGCTAAGCTCTAAGGCCTGCTCTACACGTCCGAATAGCTCAATTGCGAAAGCAACCTCTTCAGGCCCGTGCATTTTTGGCTTAACGATATACATACTACCCGCACGAGAATTCCTGAGCTTTCCCAGCCCCCTTAAATCGTAGAGCGCACATAAGCTTGTGATCATGCAGTCAAGGATGCCTTCTGGAACCTCTTCACCCTTAAATAATACGGCGTCTGTTGTCATCAAATGACCGACGTTTCTGATCAACAATAGGCTACGCCCATGCAAAACCAAGGTCGAACCATCTGGCGCGGTGTATTCTCTGTCCGGATTGAGTTGACGCTTCATTGTAGCGCCGGCTTTCTGGAACTCCTCTGACAGATCACCTCTCATCAAGCCCAACCAGTTTCGATAAACGTTGGTTTTGTCTTCTGCATCAACCGCTGCGACAGAATCCTCACAATCTTGGATCGTCGATATGGCGGCTTCCATTGATATATCTTTAACACCCGCCAAATCATCTTTACCAATCGCGTCCTCTCTGTCGATCTGAACCTCAAGATGTAAGCCATTATGGGCCAACAAAACGCCATCTGGACTGGCGCTGTCGCCTCGATATCCCACAAAGCAACCTGGGTCTACCAATACAGCTGATGACCCATCTTTCATTGCAACCGCCAAGTTTTCACCGACAATATTGTAGCTCGTCACGTCGGCGTGGGATTGATCAACCAGTGGCAGGTGTTCATCAAGAAATGCTTTGCCGTATGCTATGACTCGATCACCTCTGATTGGGTTATGAACCTTACCGGTACTCTGAGCACCATTGTCATCAGGTATCACGTCGGTGCCGTAGAGGGCGTCATACAAGCTGCCCCAACGCGCATTTGCGGCATTCAACGAAAACCGAGCATTATCGATCGGTACGACTAATTGTGGTCCCGCCAGTAACGCTATTTCAGCATCAGTGTTTGACGTTTCAATTTGAAAGTCTTCACCTTCGGGGAGTAGATAACCAATTTCCTTAAGAAATGCTTCGTACGCAGCCGCGTCATGAGGCTTGCCGGCTTGCGCCTTATGCCAATTGTCGATTTCTAGCTGGATCTGATCGCGCTTTAAAAGTAGCGCTTTGTTCTTAGGCACAAGGTCGGTCAATATCGCTTCAAACTTCGCCCACACATCATCGGCATCAAGGCCAAGCCCTGGTGTTATATCTTTTGCTACAAGATCATACAAAACCTGTTTTATTTCCAGATTGCCGATGTTGATTTGCTCTGTCATTACATTGTCTCAGGTTGCACAAAATTGGAACCGCAATGCTACGCGAAATATATTTTTTGTCCATATTTGAAGCGATGGATGATAGATTGCACGAGCGCCTGCCGGTTGTACGAATTCTCTGGCTGCTTGGCTCATATTAGACATTTCACCAGAAAGATCAGCCGTTAGCGTTGACTTGCCACAACCCACCAGCCAACGTTGAACTCTATTTCTGGGGTACATGTCGCTCACGTGATTGGCTTTAGACGCGATTGAGACGACTAACCAGGCCCGGAATATCACTAAAACAGACGCAAAAAGAACTAACATGCATAAACTCGCTACTGTATTTGTATTTCTAACAGCGCTGCTGGATTCAGTCGGATTCGGTATCATCATGCCAGTTCTGCCAAGTCTTCTAGCTGACATTACAGGCGAAGGCGCTGCGTATACGGTTAGAATTGCTGGCTGGTTAATGTTCGTCTTTGCCTTTATCCAATTCTTTTTTGCACCCATTGTGGGTAATTTGTCGGACAGATACGGTCGCCGCCCTGTCCTTTTGCTGTCGTTGCTGGTCATGGGCGTCAACTATCTCATTATGGGATTCGCCGATAGCTTATTGCTGCTGTTTATTGGTCGAATCATCTCGGGGCTAGGTGCATCTACTATGAGTACCTGCAATGCCTACTTGGCGGATATCACACCGATTGACAAAAGAGCTCAGAGTTTCGGCCTCATCGGTGCTGCGTTTGGACTTGGCTTTGTCTTTGGACCGATTATCGGCGGCTTTCTTGGTGAATACGGCGCCCGCGTGCCGTTCTTTGCGGCTGGCATTATTTCACTGGCCAACATGCTATTTGGCTTCATCGTTTTGAAGGAATCACTTGACCCTTCGAATCGTCGTCTATTCGATCTAAAACGCGCTAACCCCATTGGAATGCTGACGTCTCTCAGTGCCTTTCCAATGGTGCTCGGCATCTTGTTCGTCATGTTTGTCTACAACCTGGGCCATCATGTGTTGCCGTCAACATGGAGTTTTTGGGCAATTGAACAACTTGATTGGAGTCCGAAGGAGATTGGCTATTCGCTCGGCTTTGTTGGTCTGGGTATGGCGTTTACACAGGGCTTCCTTATTCGCATCGTTCTGCCAAGAACAGGGCCTAAGGTCGCCGGCATCATAGGTATGAGTCTTACAATGATTGCGCTCCTAGGGTATGCCTTTTCCACGCAATCATGGATGGTTTACTTGGCACTCATCCCGGGCGCATTGGGAGGACTTAGTAGCCCAGCAATGCAGGGCATTTTGTCGACCAAAGTGGGACCCGATCAACAGGGAGAGTTACAAGGGGGGCTTGCAAGCGTCATGAGTCTGGCGTCTATCATCAGTCCACTGATGATGACTCAAACTTTCGGTTATTTTTCATCTGATCAAGCCCCCGTGTATTTTCCTGGGGCAGCTTTTTTACTTGCAGCAATACTCACAGCAGTTGCGTTACTGATGTTTATGAGAATTGCCCGTTCACCCGATTATGAGAAAGCGCATTAGTAATCGTCAGGCGCTATGTGGTTAATGATTGAGTACCAGCCCGGTTCGGTAATAACCGACTCGATCTAGCCACCGACCTCAATTGCAATCGATTGAACGAAGTTTTCCTCACCAATATGTAATCAGGTATTCGCTTGATCTGCGGCAGAGATCTGGACTGTAGGTGTTTTTCCAGTCATCGATTACACGTGCTGCATCTGACACCATTAGCTATACCGACAAGGTGTTACTACAACACGAGATCACATGGGAGGGTCTTTACAACCTAAAAAATGATG
>Ga0075445_10000631_pt1 | contig 18740 bp, 12 predicted proteins | sample CoawatmetaG02DNA_FD_72350 | JGI IMG/M metagenome (GOLD analysis project Ga0075445, IMG submission 72350) | Marine microbial communities from the West Antarctic Peninsula - Coastal water metaG029-DNA | ecosystem: Environmental > Aquatic > Marine > Coastal | place: Atlantic Ocean: West Antarctic...
TGATACAGGAAATGCTACACTAAATTGTGCAAACTCATCACTGTCTTTATCAAAGTCTAATACAACTAAGTCTGGTCTACCTGATGTAGTCTCTACTGTAGTAAGTGCAGAACAACCATTAGAAGTAGTAGGCTGCATAGCACTGGCAGGAACCCATATGGTTTCTTTACCTGCTACCTTAACTTTTGCACCACCTACGGTTGCTACGCCAGTGACTTCTACGCCTGTGGGCTTTACACGCAGCACCTCTGTCTCATCAACACCTAACACAACATCTCTTGACGCTGAATTTGTGTAAATGTTCATTGCGTCAGTATCTAACGCAATCGCAGCGCCATAGCCAACACCGTCTAGCTTAAGCTGACCAGAGGCTCCGCTGTCCATAGAAATATCTTGGTTTAAGCCGACGAGTGCATTACCTTGAACAGTCAAACTATCAGCCGTCACAGTGCCAGTTACGTCTACGCCTGTGGCTGTTGTGGCTAGTTTGACTGCATTATTGTGATATAAAGAAGCTGCACCGTCAGCCTCGAATCTGGCGTAAGTTTCAGACCCGTCACTCTTAGCTAGATAAATATTGTTAGAACCACGAATAAGTAAATCGCCTGTACCTTCTTCGGATACATATGAATTAGACCCATTGTGGTAAATCTGCAGGTCAGACCCAGCACCAAACAGGGCTTTAGCATTGTCAGGAAATGCGAGGGACGTTCCTACTGAACCTGTATTTAAAACAGGAGAGGTAAGCGTTTTGTTTGTCAGAGTGTCAGTGGTGGCCCTGCCGACTAGAGTATCCGAAGACGCTGGTAGTGTTATCGTGACGTTACCACTAAATGCACTGTGGGCTGGAGCGTTTAAATGTACATAATGTGCATTACTAGATTCGCAGTACAGACGTAAAGCAGCGACACTGCCTGTGCCTGTGCGTATGTCTACACGCCCATCCTGCAGCGTAACGCCCCCGCTGGAGCCATCACCGCCAAATGTAGTGGTGCTGCTACTGCCACTAAGTGCAACCGTTCCTGATGCGTCAGGAAATGTAACTGTTCTATCAGCAGTCGGATTGGTAAATGCTACTGTAGTCTCATTTCCATCTGCAGCCGAACCCTCAACGGTAAAGCCGCTGTCATTCAGATGCATCCCAGTTACGATTGGGCTGGTCAGTGTCTTATTGGTAAGCGTCTTTGTTGTGCCAGAGAAATAAGAGTCAAGTAAATCTACGTCACGATAACCGATCTCATTACCATTATCGAAAACAAGAAGCGCATCAGCAGCGGCTATCGCAGTGCTTGTGTCTACGCTTACTGCAGAGAAATCAGCAACGGTGTTTAACTCTGCGCCTGTAGCGTTGAGGCCAGTGACGTTGTTTGATGTAGCATTCACGGCATCGGCATATGCTTTTACCGATTGCTGAGTGGGGATTAGCGTGGCAGAATTACTTGCCATATTATCCTCATCAACGAATGCTGTTATAGTGATCGAGCCATCAGTTAAACTGCCATACGATACAGTACCGCCTGTAAGAGTGCCTGTTGTAGTAATAGCCGACGATCCGTTATCAATTGCTCCGAAGCCTGACGTGATCGAACCCGCATTCAAGGCACCTACTGTAGTAACATTGCTGAGTGTATCTAAGCTAGTCTCCATGTACGTTTCAAAGTCAGTCAGTGCGACTTGTTTCATCGTCCCTGCATCATTCACTACTACACGATCAGCATCTGCAAGTGTGGTGCTAACAGCCGACTTATCGCCATCCATTATCGACAACTCTGCAGGAGTTGCCGTGACTTGATCGTTGCTTGCCGCCGCTAGTACAGGGAGTGTACCAGATTGATTTGGCAGATTGATTGTGCGGTCAGCGGTTGGATCAACGATGGTAAGCGTAGTCTCATGATCGTCTGCAGTTGCGCCTTCAAATACCACCGCATTCTCAGCATTCATGGTGACGGTATCAACAACTGTTTGAGTGCCGTTGACTGTGAGGTTTCCTGTAATTGTGAGGTTCTGCGAGACAGTAACATTACCGCCACTAGTGATAGCAATAGCATCAGTATCACTGGCAGAGCCAATGTTGCCCCCGTCACTAATAATTACATTACCGCCTGTAATATTACCTGTGGTGGTTATAGTGCTAGAACCAGTATCTATCGTGCCGAAACCGCTAGTAATGCTTCCGCTGTTCAAGGCACCCACGGCAGTCACACTGGACAGAATACCTAAATTTCCACCTAAATAAGTAGTTAGATTAGGCAGGGCTACCTGCTTCATGGTGCCATTATCGTTAACGACAAATCTGTCTGCATCTACGAGAGTAGTGGTCGTAGCAGATGTACCACCAGCCATGATATTGAGTTCAGCCGCTGTCGAAGAAATTGCCGTACCATTTATGCTGAGTGCATCAGTTTCTAGCGTACCGTCTACATCGACATCACCAGACACATCTAAAGAACCAGCATCAAGTTCCCCAGTGATTGTAACATTTCTTGCGCCAGTAAAATCTTTGTTGCTATCTACAACTACAGCTTTAGACGCTGCAACAGTTCCTGCTGTTACGCCGTCTATAGTTTCTAGTTCAGCTTCGTTAATATTTGCAGAGCCGATAACGAAACTTGTACCTGTGATGGCCGTACCTGTTATGGCCCCAGCACTTGCAGCACCGATAGTTACTCCATCTATCGATCCACCATTTATGTCAGCAGTATCGGCGACCAGCGCATCTATATTTGCAGTGCCATCGATGTACAAATTACGCCATTCTGAGCCAGTTGCTCCGAGGTCATATGTGTCATCGGCAGACGGGATCAGAGGGGAAGCTACATCAGCAGTTACGGTAACTGTGTCAGATGCGGCATCACCGAGCGTGGTATTACCACCGACAGTTAGGTTGCCTATGATACCAGCGTTAACATCCACATCCAGAGTATCTACATGCGCTGTGCCGTCCAGATACAGGTCTTTAAATTCTACCGAGGATGATCCCAGATCGATATCGCTATCGGTGACAGGAACAATAGCACCGTCCTGGATTCGGACTTGCTCGACAGTCGATCCTGCACCGCCAGCATCAACAAAGACGCCAATACGATTATTTGCATTATCGACAACAACTTTATTAAGTGGGGTTGTAACGCCGGGGTCACCGATTAATCCAATAACCGGACCTTCGGCTGCTGTACCATCGTGTTTGTGGCCTGTGCTATTGTTAAAACCAGCCAAAACTTGATTGAGCTCAGCGTTTATAGGCGCTGCTGTAATATTAGCGCCTGATGTAATTGATGCCGCCGACTGTCGTGTGTAACCTGCCATTATCTTCTCCCTCCAGCGGAAAACTCAAATACAATGCCTTGGATTGTGTATCCGCTGTTTGTCCCTACCGTCACAAATGTCGCTTGGGTGGCGAAGCCAGACCCCTGCACACTTGATGTAATTATTGGTTTTGTTGAGCCGCCATAGATGACGTTAGTAGCCCCGTAATTTATGCCCCGGCCTGAGAAAATAGTGGGGGCCCCAGAAGAGCTCTGAGTGTAAGTATTCGGAGCAGCTGTATTGCTGTCGCCCCAATCATATGTGACCGATAATAACATTTCCAACGGGCCTTCAGCCCGGATGAATGTGTTGATCTTGCGTATAATCTTACGTTGCTCTGTCTCCCCAAAATCCAAATATGGGGTTGAGTAAACTGCAATTATATCGTCTCCATCAAAGGAAGTACCACTCTCTTGAGCGTAAACTCTTCCATCGTAATCTCCGTGTAAAATAAGTTCTGTAGTGCCAACATAATCACTGGTACAACAACTGGCTCTTATCCCGAGAAGCTCTCCAAACTCCCACGAAATGGCCCCGGAGCTATCCGTAAGACCACCTATATAGCCGATTCCATCGGATGAAGCTGCAAAGTCGCTATCGTCACCAATAAAATAACGTACTTGGCTTTTAGATCTAATTACAACGCCGTTAAGCTCGCTCATATCAAAGTTAGCAATTGTATCTACAAGCTTACTCTGGATGGCCTTACTGACTGTTTGGATCTCAATATCGCCAATACGTGATGTACCCGCCACAGGCCGTAATCCATCAGGCGCTAAAAATAGTAAATCCCCACCAATTTCTTGCACACTATCTGGGGCAACACACCCTACATTTGCTGTTACGTTTTCTAAGGAAAACGCTCCAGCTGAGCTGACCACAACCTTTTTAATATTATTACTGCCGAAAACAAATAAGTTATCTCTAAAGGGCTTGATCTGGACGCAATCAAAGCCAGCAGTTAGTTGCCCAGCCCCAGCTGCAGCGGTCCATGTATAGGCATCATTTGGTTTGCTATGCGCTACCGCCGCGCCCGTGGCCGCATGACCAGATACGAAAACATGGTTCTCGAATACATCCACTAAAGCAGGGGCGTTTAACGCTAGGGCTCCTCCAGCTGTATTATTATCAGCATGGTATCCACCAGAGTGGCTCGATTTTATTTCTTTCCAATTGGTCCCATTATAGACGATTGCCGGGTTTACCCCGTCAACGAAAATAACGGTGTTTCCACTGCCAAAGTTAAACTGAGCATGTCTCAGCTTTTTTACTGTCAGGCTGTTGGCGGTCATTGGGCGGGTTACACTGTGGTTCAGCGTAAATTTGCGCCAGCCTACGTTTGCCGTATAATAGTAAAAGCTGTAGTTGGTTGCCCCTGCGTCCTGTCGAGCAGCTATAATATCAGTTGCACCCGTAACATCATTCTTAAATATGCAAATACCAAGGACTTCGCCTTGGCCAGTGGTAGAACCTGCAACGGTAACTTCACCGTAATCTGCGTCATATTTCGAATAGCCATCAATCCTGCGATAACCGCCAAATAGGCTGGGCTCATAATTGATGAGCCGGGTAGCAGACCCCGGCTTACTCTCAGATAGATCTAGGTGGTTCTCGTTACTGTTGAGGCCCCCGGAACAATTTAATCTGAATGATTGGATTTGGTCAGGCATTAGAACCTGATCCGCGTGTCTGAGATACTAGCGTAATTGTTAATGTAAATGCTCTGCAGGTTCTTCAGCCCCTGCTCAAAAGTTAAAAACGCCGCTTGGGCGTTCTCAGTATTATCCTTAAACAGATACATATGGTACAGCGCACCATCTACCAACACAGGATCAAACGATGTTGGGATCCGGGTTACGTCATCAAAGGCTGAAATAGTAGAAAAATCTAAGTAGTATTTAAACACCACTGAGTAGGCAGCATTTGGGGAAATTGTTACGCCAAAGCCACTACCATGACTCGGAAATACATTATCAGGTATTCCTCTACCCGCGCTTCCTGCGCGGAAATCATCGTCTCTGTGGTTCCTGTACCATTCATCCCGCTCCATAAATTTCAGAGATTTGAAAGCTGAACCGAGGGTGGTATCTTCCTGTATCTGGAACGAGTTCCAATCTACAGCTTTGAATGATGTAGGCCAAGAATACTCTGAAGTCCCGGCAGTTAATACTTGCGTATAACTGGCCGCATTAAATGGCCATTCGTATTCTTGTTGCGATAGGCGTGCAACAGAAGCTTTTACTGCGTCTTTAACTAGGGCTTGTACGCCAACGACATCCACAAATTCAGAAGTCACAATCTCCACCTCATTGAGGCGGCGAAGAACTTGGTTACATAAGCTGAGATATGTGCTGGCCATAACAAACTTTCAGAAAAGTGAATGGGGCCAGCGGTTAGGCCAGCCCCAAAGTAATTTAAGCTAGGTAGTCACGATCAGCTGTGGCAGCTATCATGTCGTGCGAGCCCATGTCTGAGATATCCATTAGGATGGCCCAAAAACGGAGCTTGCCCAAAGTGACATCTGTCTCTGTTGCAAATTTAACATCGATAGTGTCCGCTGCAGAGATTACCTGCACTTGAGCAGCCTCAGTGCCGGGAGTTACGCCGTAAGTGCCTACGGCACCTCCGACACAATCAAGCCCATCAACATAGAGATCGATAGCCGCTGGAGAAGCGCCTGTGAATCCCATGTCTAGGGTCAGTGTCCCGTCTGCTTGTGTAATGATTTCGATACCAGCGGAAAGGATAACAGTCCCGGCAGGGACGTTAAGAACTTCCATTGTATCGTTTGCAGCAAAGTCTGCGCCTTTCAAGACGATTGCGGCTGCAAGGTCTATCGTGTTTTGCACCATGTACGGGGAACGTCCCCGTGCCGAGCTGCCTTGTGCAGCGTGATCTGCAGTTGCTAAGTTAGCCATTTGAAATCCTCCTTATGCTGCGTTGTATTTGGCGGTTACGATTGCTTCTGGGCGAAGAATCTTCCTACCGTAGAGGTGGAGCCCCCGGACGAGGTCCGCGAAGCTGTCTGGATCACGGTAAGTTTCCGTTTTGGACAGCTGCTCGGCTGTTGCTACAGCACTATCGTGCCCCGCAACTATAACGCCAAAGTTGGTATTCTGGTTACTATTTCCAGTTGTACCGGAACCAGTACCTACCGCTGGCAGATTGGATGAAGAATAAACCCGGAAACCGTGGAAATTCTTGATCGTCAGACCATTGCGTAGACCGCCGCTTTCGCCGAAGTCCCCATTCATGAATCGTGAATCTTCATCGGCCATGATTTCTAAAAACACCGGGTCCACAACCAAAAAACGCCCTTGGGTATCGACTTGCTGTTGATCTAGGAGCCGCTTCATGCGAGCGACAACCATCGCTGGTGAAGCTACGGCGGTTGAAAGTGCGGTAGCACCCGGCAAACGTGCTGCGAGAGGGATCGAATGATCGCCAGCGGAGCTTGTTGTGATGTTGCCGAAGTCACTTTTCTTGAGCTGCATACTTGCAAGCAACTCATTCGAGCCAGCTGTTGTGACAGCTTTATCACCGTTCACAGTGGTATTAAGGGCGCTTGCTGTTTGATGATTTGCTGATTGCTTATAACCAGCCAGATAACCAAGGACTTCTTGGTCATAATTATCTGCCAAACGATAAGCAGCACGATCCGTTGCGAGCTGAATAAAATTCACATGTGACATATTTTCTTCTAGATCGTCCATCTTAAAAGCATAGTAGTTTGCTTTGTCGATTACTAAAGAAAAGTCTGTATCATCAAGATCTTGTGCGTTTACTGTGGTGCCGCGCTTATACTCAGAGACAGAGATTTCTGGCTCTTTAATAATTCTCACTGTGTCGCCTTGGCCATTGATCTCGCCAAAATAATCACTGTTGGTAATATCACCGACAACGGTACTTTTTCTGAAGGCGGATTGTACTTTTTTTGAGTAGATTACGCTACTGAACGAGCCATTTGGTAAGTTACCGTGCCCTGTTGCTGAACTAAATGCCATTTGGATTCTCCTTGGAATGGCAGGGCGCTTCGCGCCCAAACAATTTCCGAAGAGGACAATCGAGTGGCAGTACTTACGGCTGGGTTGCGTGAGAACACGGGCCAGAGTTGTACTGGTAGACTTGTGCCGATTTCTTCTGGAAGGGATAAAACTCAGAGGTAGGCTAATAGCGGCTCTAGTTTTATAACTAAGGTAATTAAATTACCTCATTAGATAGAATTACTATACCATAAGTTGGTAATAATAGCAATACCTATCGAGCGCCCCCGGACATGTCATAGACAAAATTCCCGGTTTGCATTGCTTTAATGATGTCTTTTTCGTGCTTATTAAATTCAGCATTAGACATCTTATCAATTTGGCTTTCGCTCCACTGTGCTTTCCCACTTGAGGGAGATATATTCACGCTCTTGCCTACGGCCCGAGCAGCGGAGTTACTTGTCTTGCGTGTACCAGTATCGGCCTTGTACAAATCAATCGCTCTAGATGCCGCCCGGGCATCAGTGTTGTTCTTGTACAGGCTGTCGATAATGTTTTGAGGCTGCATCGCTACCCAATCATGAAAGGCTGGGTCTTGGCGGATCTGAGCAAAGTCTGGGTGCGCTTGCATTAAGACCTGTTCAGCTTCTTTAACGACAAGTTTGGTCTCTAGTTTACGCAGACCGTCCATGCGTTTAACGCCTTGTTCTAAGGCCTCATTGGCTCTTTTCTGGGCGATTGAGTCCACAATCTTGGCAACGTCTGGGTAGCGCTTTGACCAGTTATCGATCTCTTCATCAGTCTTAGGGAACTTAATCTGTCCACGGGCTGCTGTCTCGAGCTGCTCTTTCATCTGCGCTAGTTGTTGATCTTTTTGCTGCATAAGCTGATGAGAATGCCGCCGCAAATCTCCATAGCGTTTTTTAAACGCTGCATCTTCTGCGTCCACAGGCTCTGGGCCTGTTTCCGCTACAGATTGCTGTTTTTGCATCTCTTCAGCGTAGGTTAATCCATTGTCCTCTTCGAGGTCATTTCTTCTATATTTAGCCATGATTTTCCTTTGGGGGCCGCTTTGTGCGGGTGGCCCGTTTGCTTACATTATGAAGGCCACTGATGGGTTCTTCTTAATGCCGAACGATCCAGTAGACTTACCGTATTTGTTTTTCTTATAGTCTTCGGTTTCATCTACTTCGGGTTCTATTAAGGTAGTTTCTACTCCTGCCACCTCAATTTGGTTTCCTTCTGGTGTTTCGAGCGTTTCTTTTTCTTCTTGCTCTGAACCACTTGCATCCGAAACTTGGGCGTCCTCAGAGCCTTCGCTATCGGGTTCCTGCGTTTCACCTTCGTGGCTCCAACCTTTGCTTTTTAAATCCAAATGCTCTTCATTAGATTTAGTCATTTTGCCTTCGCCCGTTTGCGGGTCGTACATCATGTGGTCTGCATACTCGTCTTCTTCATCACTGACTTCCTGAATTAGCCCGGACATATCCATAGACATCAGGCCCATTTCTGCCTCGGATTGCATTTCCATGATGTGCTTAAGGCCGTGCCATTTAACTACATGCGCCGGGAGCACATACTCGTCAGTGCTGATCTTGGCATCGATATCATCTCGGACGTTTTCTGCACTTGAGCCAAGCGGTATAGGATTGCCCGATACAGGATCATAATTGGACATCAGGCCTTCGCCATAGTCACCCATCATGGCCATGCCACCGTGGGACATCTTTACTTTCTCATCTTGGTCTGGGTCATCAACCATAGCCAGTTGCTTGGCTTCGCCAGACAACTCTTCATACTTGCTTACTTTGCCATCTTTGTTGGCGTCAGCTTTCTTGCGGTCTAGTTGTACTTTATTGTTGGCCATATCTTCGCCCTCTTGTGTTGTTATGCCTCTACGGGCGGTTGCAAGACCGCCCAGCGCCATTTCTGCAAAAGTGTCAGTGAGTTCCTCACGGGCGGGTTCTTTTTCAAACAGAGACATAAACCAAGAAAATACACCTTGTTTCTCTGTCTCTTTAGCTTCGATATCATTAGGATCAACTGGCGGTACTTGGCCCATTTCAGCCAACAAATCGTTGGCCGCACGGTCTAATCCTGCATAACCTCTGTTAAACAAGTCGCCGTTTGCGAATATCTTTGGGTTGTAAGATCCTACATCGCGATAATCTCGCAACTTAGCAGGGTCTACGCTCTGAATAGTGCTCTGCATCTGACGCACGTTATCCCGGCGCTCGGAATCTTCGTTTTTGTAAGAGCCCTCAAAAGGCAGCGTCCACGTAGCGTCTGGATCGTCCCGTAATTCTACCGATAATTCTTCATCTAGAACCTGTAGAAGCGTAATCGCCGCCAAGCCATACTTTTCCTTAAACGCTTCGTCACCTATTTTTTTATTTAGGTCTAATAGCATTTTCCATCCACGATGCATAAATTCGTGAGAAATTATGTCGGGAGAAGACCCGTAGTCTTCGGAGTAAACAACCTCATCGCTAGCGCGAGTAAACCCGGGGCGGTAGTAGGCAGATTCCCCTGTAGATTCACCTTTGTAATTAATAATTTCGGGGTCATAACCTAGCCTAGCAATAGGGTTATTTCTGAGTAAGGGGGCCATATCTGCGCCCATCTCCAACGTAGCAAACCCTTGCTCGTCCTCGCTGAGTGTATTTTTGCTGGGCGTATCTGCAGGAGCGCTGTCGGGCCCCTTGTCGTAAAAGTACGGAACAGCAGAATCATCTGGAAGAATGACAGGGTTTTTTGGCTCGGGACGCAGCACAGGCCTTAGTGATCGTTCTACAGCCATCAATTATCTCCAAAGGTAGGGATTTGCATTTTCTTTAATGTGGAACGAATGGCGTGTTCTGTTGTAGCCCATTCAAGTAGATTCTCGTCATATCCTTCATCAAATACACGGGTGATCAACTTTTCCTGATCAGCAGTCAGGGAGTAATCCTTTTCAACATTGCGCCGTATATATTCGCGGTGGCTTGGGGAGTCCGCTATATTCAAATCTTCTCTAGTATATTCGCTTCCGTAATCAGCTTGGCTTTTTGGGCCTACAAAAAGAGGGCTCTCAAGCATGGATGCAAATTGATCATCTCTCATCATCTGCTCAGTGATATCCCCGCCCATACGTTCTAAAATTACGTTGGTGTCAGCTGCTTGCCTTGCTGCAGCCTCAATACCACCTAAATCTTTATCTTTCTTCATGGCGTATTTGAGGGCTTTTAAATCTACTACTTTATCGCCTTTACTAGCTAGCGTATTTGTAAATGCCGTGATGTATTGCTCAATAAGCCTATCTCTTTTTTCATCTATTCTTTTTTGTTCAGCTGCTCGGCCAGCATCCGTAGCCATATTTGATTTTATTCTCTTATTGGTCTCCGCCATTTTAGCGATTACCTCATCAGAAAAACCCACTGCGTCAAATGTCTTGGGGGTAAAAACTGGTCCTTTGGAAGGGGAATTGTCCCCTCCATCGGAGGGACCAGAGCCCATTGCACCAGCGTCCATCTGGTCATCAATTGAACCAGCATTCGGGGCTTCTATAATTTTCTTTATCGTGTATCCAGAAATCTCATTTTCTTCTATGTAACCGTTCTGAATAAGGGCCTCGATGGCGTTATCATCAAGCTCAACTGGGTCAATGTTAAGCTCATCTAATATGTCATCACCACCATCAAGATCTCGTTTCCAGTAATCAAAGCCGAGATCGCTAAGTGTTTGGTCTAGATCTACCCGATCATTTACCCCTAAAAGGTCGTTTTCGCGTATGTGCTCCATAATTTCAGCTGCACGGTACGCTACAGGATAATTACGCGCCATCTGTCCATCTGTAATTCCTAGCGCAGATTCCCCCATAGAGTCGGTAATCATAAAGTTAGCGGCAACAATTTGGTTGTCTAAACCTTCTAAGGAGTAATCCGAGTTAGGTTTAATGGTTGGAGGTACTGGAGCAGTGGGGGCTTTCGGGTCTACTGGGGGCCAAGGGGGATAGCCCATATCTTCTCTTGTGAGCACTGTTCCATCTGGTTTTTTACGTTGCCAAATAGGTAAAATTTGAGTGCTATCGGCGAGAAGATTTCCGTTGTGGAGAATAGCGGATAGACCATTATTATCTATATAGACTAAAGCTTCTTGCAAACGCTCATCGGTATAAAATTTTCTGTTTACCTTTTTTTGAGTACCATTGTAAAATTCCTTGCTACCGGGATCTGTGGATCCCTCTATCAGTTCGTTTTGGATTGCTTTGAGGGTTGCGCCGTTGGGGAAAAACTCAATAAACCGTAAAATATCTCCCGCAACATACCCAACAGGATCCTTTAACCGTAGATCTGCATCGTTTAGATTTTCTGTGGCAAAGTAATCTTTGTCCATGACACTTACAATTGTCTGTGGATCAGGTTCTGCGTCTAAAGAGGGCTTGGTGGCAGGGGGCTCTGGTGTCTCGGCAGTACGTGGAGGTGGGGTGGTATCGATAGAATAATCTTCGGGAGTTCCGTCTATGCGGAACATCATACCTTCTTTTACATCGAGGTCATTTAAAGGGAATTTGTCTCTGAGCTGCTCTGTACTTAAATTACGCCGAGCGGTGGTCAAGCGAGCTAGAGCTTCCCCGGCTATGTGCGAGTATGCCCCGTATCTTTCATTGTCTTTATAAAGGCGCTCTCTGTCTTTATCTACTCCCGGGGTAACTGCCGGGTTGGATAAGCGGCCTGATCTAGAGACCATTATCCTATCGAAAACTTCAGTGCTGTCTAAGATGGCTGAATCATTTATTAGATCCATTGCAAAGGCTGTGGAATCTGCAGCGTTTAAGGAAGGAAAAGACGCTCTAATCTTGTTTACATAAGCGGTTTGTTCTATTAATGCTGCCGCTGATTTCTTGTCGTTATTTTTGTATTCTGGGTCTGCATTTATTTCAGCTATTTTTCTTCTGAAATTTAGTATTGAAACAAAGGCGCTACCCGTATTTCTCTGGTCACCTTTTTGCTTATACTGCTTTAGAAGGCTTTTAGTTTTCTTCCAGCCATCTTGCGTGGCCAGATCGAGCATAGCATATCTTACTGCTTTATTTGCTGGCTCTTTGCTAGCAGCCTGCGCTGCGTCTTGTGTGCCCCCGCGACCCGATTTAAAGCTGAGAGCGTCCTGCACCAAATGCTGGGTTTCGTGCAGCATAATTCCCCAAGTTAAATCAGCGTAGAACTGGTCTTTAGTGATCTTTCCTGTCTTATAAAGATCTAATAACTCCTGATCTGCATTCCCAACCTTAGCAAAAGCTAGGTCTTTTATTAATGCTTCTGGCCCCGACTTTTCGCCTTTAGCCCTAATTGCCCCGGGAAAAGTATTTACTTTACTGTATCCGGGGGGAGGAGTGCCGCCATATTTTACGCCGTAATACCCTTCACTTCTGCCCTTAATCTGAGCGGTCTGATCCATTGACCCGGGTGGTAAAGCAGCCTCGAGATCGTCTGCGTTAACGAGTACCTCGGATAAAGTACCCTTATCTTTAGCAGGGGTCTCCGGGTTTGTTTTTGTACGAACAGTCTTAGTGCCTGTTGAAGAAGCGAGGTCTGTTTTGTACTGGCCTTCAACCGCCGTAGACAAAGCTTCAAACTCAGCTTCGCTTATGTCCCCATTGATAAAATCAGTCCGTGCGGCAATGATTTTTTTCATGGCAGCAAGACGCATCTGTTCCGCTACTTCTTTGCCAATTGTTGTGGGGACTTCAACCTCTTCGATTGTGGCCAGCGGTTTTTTAAACTTTTGAAGAAGCTTAATGTTAGTGTCTTTGTCACTGATCTCGTACAGCCACTCATCAGCAAATCTAAACCAGCCCGTATCTTTGTAGATTGCTTCTCGGCCAACTCCGTTAATTTCAGCTGCCTTAGCTCTGTCTAATGCTGCCATATCAGCGTTATTAGAGTTAACATTAAGAAACATACCTGTGGTAAAGGAAGAGTCATCTAGCTCTGGATCAGGAAATGCTTTCTGGGCTGCTTTTGCACCTAAGCCTACGCCCGTAGCTGCCTCAAGCACCTCTAAGAGACTAGCGTCTCCAGCAGCCAGACGGTCAAAAGTATCTATAGTTTCTGTGACTACAGCTTTGCCAAAGTCTTGTACTTGCTGACCAGTTGGTAGGAACGGATCTTGGGCGTAGCCAACTACGGCGTCTTTCGCCGCCCCAGCAGTTTCTATTATTATATCTCTATCTGTGCGCTGATCCGTATCAGGTTCTGATACATAACTTTTTCCAGTCATGCTGTCGCTATAGACAGGGCCAGCAAGGCTCATCGCACTTTTGTAAGGATCATATTCAGAAGTAAGGAAACCTAAAGGCGCACCCAACCCACCAAAACGCAGGCTTGCATCTGACTGCAATTCAGAGGGGGACTTAGGCTGATCAGTAGCCTCGAGGTCATCATCGTCTTTTCCGAAGAACCCTAGAACCCTGTCTAATACGCCCATTATTTAGCCCCTGCTATGCATTCGTCTCGGAGTGTTTTTACTCGGCGTAATTCCTTGATTGCGCCTTGGATCTCGAGCACTCGAAAGTGATCCTTCTCGACCTCAAGAAGCAGCTGATAATGGGAGATACGTGCAGCTGCGTACTCCTGCAGCATCCTCATCATCTCTTTGTTGTTCACCATCAAAAGCAGGGAACGGTAGAAGGATTTATCCATAGATTATTTGAGCTCTTTGTACTTTGGCAGACAGTACGCAACGACCTTGTCTTCTGGGGTCAGGGCGTGAGTTGAAAACCGTTTAGTGATCTCTTTTGCGTAATAATTGCAGTGATCAATATCGGTAAAAATCATCGCGTCCTCGATTAACTCTCGGGATGTGCCGAGATAAATCATCAGGACAAACGTATACATTACATCATCTGTTGGGGCGCTGCTTGGGCAGCTGGGGGTTGCCCTCCATTGTCCCCTCCACCAGCTCCTGTGAAGCCGTCTGCTCCGGGCTCTGGGGCTGCTCCGGGCGCTATATTACCGCCGCCTGTGCCTGTGGGATCATCTGGGCTTGGGGGACCGCCTTCGGGCCCTTGAGGGGCCGGGGGCTGCTGTGGCATGAGCGCTTGTATCTCAGCCATCATCTTAGCTTGCATAACCGCCTCACGTTGGTCGTAAAGGATCTTATCCTCATCGATATCCATTGAAGCTGCTAGCTCTCTAAGAATGTATGAGTAGTTAACAAATGGGGCCATCTGCTGATTACCCGCCATCTGAAGAAACTGCAGCAATCTTTGGCTACGGATCTCATTTCGCATCAGGCTTTCAGTGCCCTGTGCAATCACTTCTAGATCACCCTTCACATACTCTTCATCGAAGTTGAATTGCATGTTGAACGCAAATAGACTTTTGCCCAAAGGTGCTAGTAGGTAATCGTCCACATTACGCACAACGGCCTTAATAGCGCTTTGTGCAGCGCCCATCAGCATAGACATACCAGAGGCGGTCCTACCTACGCCCATGATGCCTGTGGCCCCGTGGCTGTAGCTAGGGATGCCCGTAGCCTCATCAGCCAGCTGGCGAGACTTATCAAACATCATCATTAGCTCTTGAGATACATTTGGAAACTTGGTGCCGAATATGGCTTGGCCCGGGGCACCAGCCTGTCTGCGAAACACTTTTCCGGGGTACACACTTAGGTCTTGCCCGGGAACTAGATTGGTCTCGTCGATCTCTATAAGTAGGTTTCCTGAAAGTGCTCCATTGTCCACCGCCATACGATAGAAACCATTCATGAGCAGTTGTGTGTCGGACATGTTTTCGGCTACGCCGATACCAAAGAAGCTATATGGATTGAGCTCGTAAGGCACCGCCATGAAGGGGATGCGAGCAGGAGTAAACGGATTAAGAACTAGCCGTAGGATCTGCCCATTGCAGACCCATGCATTTATCTGCAGCTCATCCAAATTCTTGAGGGATTTAGGGATATCAATATCTGCTTGCTCTGCAAGCTCCGCATCAATAACGCCCCAGTATTCTAAAACTTCATACCGATCTATAGAGCTGTCCAGATCGCTCTCGTCCAGAGTATCTTCCCAATATTCGCGCACATAATCTGGGCCCATTTCAACGCAAAGCTCAATGCTTTCTTCGCGGAAATGTGGCCGTTTCTTTAGCGCTCTTAGCTGGGTGCGGCTAAGCCTGTGCCGCTGAATAACGTACTCCGCTTCGCTCATGTTACGGCTGGCGGGATCTGGATAGAAATCCCAGATAGAAACGTATTCTACCCGAGGCACTGTCTCGAACAGCGGGTCATACTTGCCCTTCTCATCCCAGCGTGGGAACTCCTTATCTGTTAAGAAAGGGCCCTTAAGAACGCCTGTACCAAACAAGCAAGCCTCGAAGGCTACTGAGCGTAAGTGCTTAGATGCTTCGCTCTCTTCGAGCTGATCGTGCATCTTTTTCTCAAGGAGCTGAGCAGCTCGCTTGGCAGGTTCATAGGTAATAGAGCCCGGGGCTGTCCCGGGGCCAGCTTCTAGCTCTTCCTCATGGGGGCCCAGCGCTTCTTTGTAGACGCCGAGATCTTTAGCTATATCTGGGCGAGCAATTGTGCCGGGTATTTTATAATCTACGCCGACTGTGTCTTTGATCTGTTCCTCAGTGACCCTCCCAGGGTTTATAGAAACAGCATCCGCTACGTTGTTTGGGTTTTTGCGAGCTTGCACACCAATAGGAAAGCGAGCTCCAGCAAACAGCACATCAACAACTTGGGCATAAGCAGCCAGTACTTTTGTCTTTGTGATCTTAACAAAAGCCTTGGACTTTTCTGTGTCGGTGAACTGTACATCTGAGCTATAGATCCCACGGTAGTTTTGGTAGCCAAGCGTCCAACGCTCTTCATCCATTCTACGGTGATCTTTAGCGTCTTTGTAGGCAGAACCTATATAGGAAATAAGCCCACGGTATTCTTGGTTTTCTATCTCAGGATTACCGTCTTCATCCAAGGATACCACCTGATCTGTATCGACCTGATCGTCACTCGGTGAGCTGGTGGGTTTGTCCATAAGGGCCATATTAATATCCAAATACTGAATCTGAGGGGCGGTAGACGGGCTTTGGTACACCTCTGCCCATGTCGAAAGGACTTAGAGATCTAGGGCGGCTCATAATGCCGTAGCGAACACTGTCGTAGGTGTGGTCTGATCTATACCTTGCATCGATGTCATCACTGCCCTTTGGGCAAGACGGGATCACGGGGAGGTCTGCAATAATCTGTCTGCAATTATCAAAGAACACGATACCGGGCATTTCTGTGTCGGGGTCTACTTTAAGCACTTCATGGAAGCGGTTCTTACCAGAGACCCGAGCGCCAGCGGTGCGGTCACTGGGTCTCCATCTACAACCTATCGAGATCATCTCTTCAGCTATCGACGGACCTGATGACCCGCGATTATGCCAACAAGAACTATCCAGAATACCGTAGGCCATCTTCTCGCCATACTCGGCTTCCATCACCGCTTTAGCTAAGTCCTTGCCAGTGTGCTTGGAGAGGTAAAGCTCTCGGTAAACTATGAGCGTCTCAAAGGATGGATCTATCGCAAACCAATGAACTGCGCTGAAACTAGAGTAGCCGTAATCACATGACCTAAATCTGCGCCAATCGTGGGGGATATCAAACGGCTCCACAACGTGAACATTCTGCCGAAACTCTGGGAAAGCAGCTCCATCAGCAACTCCCCAATCCCCTTCAAGAAGTTGTCTGCGCTGGTTCTCTGGGAGAGATAATAGGTTGGCTTCATATTGTCCGCCTTCGACTAAATACGGATTGTCTTGCAAACTGGCCGGGATAAATCGTCTGTAGAAAAGTGGCTGTCCTGCCTTCTCATGCTTGGGCGGGTAAACCAGATCCTTGCCAGTTTCTATGTCAGTGGCAATGTAAGGCTTATTGGCGGGAGCAGGATCAATGAACATCCGCTTAACCCACCCATGTCCGGGGCCACCCGGGTTGGTTGTGGCGCGGATAAATATGGGTAGATCTGGATCCGTAGTCCGTAATCGAGAGCGCATGTAATTAAATACATATGGACTAGGGTGCTGCGTGAGCTCATCGAAAGCTATGTAGCTAAAAGCCTGACCTTGGTAACGCAGAACATCATCATCTCGTTCAAGGTAGGTCATCCACAGTTTAGCTCCGCTTGGGAATACCCACTGTGATTTCTTTTCCATCCACTTAGCCCCGGGATACGCTTGGGGATAAAGCTCTTGGGATTTGTATATAAGCTCTCGTAGCTCGTCATTGGTGCGGCGGAGAATAAGACCACTAAAGTTCTTGTTTCCAAAGTACCTTAAGGGGTCTGCAAGCAGCCCGTAGCTTTTACCTCCCCCGGCGCTTCCTCCATAGAGAACCTCGCGTTCCATAGCGGCAAGGAACTCTGTTTGTGGACCCGCATTAGGTGTAAAAACCACCTCACGCTCACTTGGAGCCGCCTCGAAATCTAGTGTGTCCGAAAGCGTTGGAGGCGCGGGGAGCTCGCTGTGTATCGGCTGTGCGACATCCTCTGGGGACTCTTTTTTTTTGTAGTCTACCCAGTTAGCGAGCTTCTTCTCTTGCATGGTCAGAGTGCGTTTTGCATCTGCAGCCTTGCGTTTAACTTTAGCTTTAGCCTTCTCAGGACCAGTTTTAGGGGCGTACTTCTTGCGCTGCTTACGCTGAGCCTTCTCCCGCACGTTTTTAGGGTCAGTTCCCCGGCGGTCTTTCCAGATCAGGTTAATGCCTTGGTGGCTAATCTTCTGCCCAGTTTTCTCCGATAGGTAGGCAGCGGTCTCTCGCAGAGAGCCCTTAGCGTCTATGAAATCCAATGCCTCTTTAATGAACGGCATAAAGAAAGGATCTGGAATTAAAACCAGAGGGTCATCTTCGGATGGCATGTAGCCGAAGGCTATACGGGCAGTCTTATTAGCCCGGTATTTAATTGGGAAATCAGGATCACTCATCTTGTTTCGGAGGTAAGATAAACAAACCGCCTTCAGCTCCTTTAATCTCCAGCGTCTCTTTCTTCACAACGCCAGCTCGATCTAAGATCTCTTTAGATGCAGCCACTAAGTTACGGGCCCCAAGCACATTAGGATCCTGTAATAGACCAACCATGCTGGCAGCTGCTTTGGGAGCGTTTACCGCCATCATCATAGAGGCGGCAGCAATCACATCGTCCTGTATCGGGCGGATAGCTTCTCTAATACCAGTGGCCTCCGAATACCCAGCCATAGTCATTGCTGTGCGGAGATCTCCATTGGCCTCGCCAGTGAGCTTATCAAGGAATATCTCCTGTCGCTCTGTGAGCGCCTTTTTCTTCTTTTCCATAGGTTACCTTAAATATACAAATATTAAGCCCACAGCCCCGGTCATAACGATCCAAAACAATCGTTCAGCGAAGGCTATGGTTTGACCGCGCTTGATGCTGGTTTGCTCAAGCTGATCCATACGTTGGTCTAATTTATT
>Ga0075445_10000632_pt1 | contig 18730 bp, 15 predicted proteins | sample CoawatmetaG02DNA_FD_72350 | JGI IMG/M metagenome (GOLD analysis project Ga0075445, IMG submission 72350) | Marine microbial communities from the West Antarctic Peninsula - Coastal water metaG029-DNA | ecosystem: Environmental > Aquatic > Marine > Coastal | place: Atlantic Ocean: West Antarctic...
GTATTTCTAAATATTTCATAATACGACATTACTTTGTTAGTTCCTGTTCTTTCTATTACATACTTTGTACCGTCTACTTCTAAATCTATAGAGCACGAGAACTTAGATTTTTTACTATTTAATACAGCTTTTCCTGATGTTGTTCTAGAACATTTGCCAAACAAACAAAACATAAGCGAATCAAATATAGCAGATTTACCAGCGTGATTAGGTGCAAATATTCCTACTACGTCTTTAATGTTACTAAAGTTTATTTCGTTGTCTTCTCCGTAATTAAACATATTAGAAAACTTAAACATGCTAGGTTTCCAAGATATATCTGTTGCCTTATCTTCTACTAACAATTTTCTATTTAATGTATTATTTATATTTTTTACTTTTTCTAATATAGTTGGATCTGTTGTAGAAGTTCTAGATACAAAATCTTCTAACAATACATTTTGATAAGTTACATCGGAAACATCTTTAAGTAAATTGTGTTTTATAGCTTGTTTTTCATCGTCTGTTATATTTTTCTTTATAACTAAATCAGATGTAGTACAATGTTTTTTAATTTCTATTATAGCTGCTTGTATTTCTGCCTTAGTACAATTAGCAGTACTTAATCTAACTCTTGGGTATTTAGGTATATCGCTTATATCAGATAATACTCCTGCATTAACTTCTATTGTATAATGTCCATAGTCATTTTTGAAATCTACAAATGTTGCTTTTCTTGTTTTAACATTCCAAATAGCACAACCATGTTTGTCAAAAGATTCTCCGTGATTTTGTTGTAATAAACTTCCTACCTGTAATACTGTTTGTTCTACGTTATAAAATTGTCTTTTATGTATATCGCCAAGCATACCCATATCATATCCATCAAACATAGATAACGGCAAGTTTTCATTTGAAACTTTAAATCCTATATCTGTTAAACTATTGTTTACTGCTCCATGAAATAATGCAACTTTAGTTTCGGCAGAAAAGCTTTTAGCTTTAATAAATGTTTTTGGATCATCGAATATACCAAACACTGTAAAATGCACATCGGCTAATTTATATACACCTGAATCTCTTAAATAATGTAATTGCGGGTGATTCATTGCCTCTACAATAGGAGTTAACGTATCCATTCTACTAGAGTTATTTAGATTAGCGTCGTGATTTCCAGTAATTATAATTGTTTGACGGCGATCTGCTAAGTTCTTTAAAAACTCAGAAGTAAGTTCTATTAATTCAGGAGATATATCTGTTTTATTATGTACAATATCTCCACCTACATATACTATAGAATTTTCAGAAAGCTTATCTACTTCAGCATATAGTTCCTTAAATACTTTTCTATATTCTTTATGACGAGTATAATTCCTGATGTGTATATCAGCAACGTGTAGTATTTTATCTATACTATTGAATCCTATATCTATTGTTTTAAAGTCCAAACTTTATCTCTAATATTTTTGTTAAGCTTAATGGCTCTGTACTATCTATTATATCTCTCATTTTCTCTCTTCCTAGTTCATTCGGATCTTTATCTGAGGGTAATTCTACAAAGTACGTTGGTATGTTTTGCGATATTAAATGTTGAGATAGTTCTACTGCAGCTTCACTAGCATCTTTATCTAATATTATATTTATTCTTTCTGGTTTATTTTTAAGTATTTTATCCTTTAACTGTTTTAACATAAATTTACCAAACAAAGGTATACTGTTTTCTCCTATAGCTATAGCGTCAAATGCTCCTTCACATATATTAATATCTTCTTTCCAATTTATTAACATATCAAATCCAATTACATTTTTAGACGCTTTTGGATTCTTATGTTTAAAGTCAGAATTATAATATGTTCTACCTACAAAGTAATTTAGATCGCCTTCAGAATCATAACTAGGAATTATAATGAATCCTTTATAAGGACCTGATGAACAATATCCTATATTATGCCTTAATATATCTATCTTGCTTAAACCTCTTTTTCTAAGATATTTAGCAGCATTTTTAAATTCAGGATCTCTAAGGGAGCCAGTTATCAGCGGCTGAAATTCTAGGGGTAAACTAAGTTTAAACTCTTTAGATGAACTGTTTAACGCGTTAAAACTAACATCTGGCTTCAACTCATTAGCTTTAATTAAATAATTTTGGGCGGCGTTTACCTTTATAAATAAGTACTTAAATCCTACACCTTTTTTATTACAAACCCAACAATGCCATTGTAAAGTCTTAGTATTAATGCTTAGCTTATGTTTTTTATGATTACAATAAGGACATTTAATTAGAATTTCATTTGTTCTTCTTCTAGTATCATTGTCAAATACATTGTTTATTAAGGTAATAACTTTGTTTTCCATGTATAGTTAATATAACAAATTTTAGCGACATAGAGAAATAATTTAAACATTACTTCACCATATTATTTGTAGAAAATTGAAACAGTAAACGTCTGTTTATTAGATGCACTTCCGGTCATTATATTATTATAATTTAATTATGTTTTTAAACTTATATTTTTTAATTATTTTAATTGATTTATTAATTAAAGTTAGTTAATTAAGTTTTTAACTAAATATAATAAAAAAAAGTGATATATGGAAATTATTTGACGACTTTATTTAATTTATTTATAACTTCTTCCGATAACCTCACATTTGCGAATCGGCGCGGCCCGATACAATCGTTATAATACTCTTCTCTAGCTACTACATGTAATCTATGATGTACATTTTCCTCTAAGTAATTAACTTGTCCTTTTGTTTCACCGAACACGAGTATCTCAAACTTAAATTTATCTTTACCTAACTTGTCTATATCTTTATTAAGAGGTTTAGAAGAACCTGTATATATCTTCCAGTTAGTAGGAGTCTTTACAATCTTTCTTCTTTTCTTACCTGCTACTTTGACTCTGCGAGCAGATTCTAAATATTTTCTACCAATGTATTTTCTATCGTTTTCTTTATTGGTAATCATATAAACAAATCCATGCATATCTTCTGGCGCTTCACTTATTTTCTTTTTCTTGTATATCCAATGGCTGTCCATAAAATTAAGAGTCAAATCTAACGACAAATGTTGTATCATATTTATTTGATTTTTGAATAGGTTGTGCTAGTTTACCAATTGCTAATAATCTAGCGTTTTTATCGTATAAACCTATTGTGGTTACATAAGGAGACCAAGCCGATCCAGAAACAAAATCTTTTAACAAACCACCAGATTCAGGTTTAACTATAGTAGGATTTAAAGTAAATCCAAATTCTTGCTCTTTAACTTGACAAGTATATTCTTGTTCTACTATCTGATGAGAATTTTCAAAAATTAAATCACAATCAGCTAAGAAGTTACTGCGAATACCTTTTGTGTATCTAAAGGAATTTGTACTTGTAAGTGTTATTATGCCATGATTGTAAAATACATTTCCTACTTTGTTGGTTTCGCCTCCAATTTCAGTATCGCACAATATAAATATTAACGGAGCCCCATTAATAACATTAGCTCCTCTATAAATAGAAAATTCTCCAATTGCTCCTTTAAAATTTCTATAATATTCTTTTCTAGGCTTAGGTCTTTTGCTATAATCTCCTTTTTTCTTTTTCTTTTTATATTTGCCTCGCCATTTTAATTTTGCGCCAAGTATCCAAGGATTTTTATTATTTGTATTTCCAACTTGTTTTTGGGTTGATGTAGCGCCCATCTGTAGCGTAACATTTCCTACATTAGCTGTAGCAGTTCTATAATGAAACAAAATATTAGTTCCTACTCTAGCAATGCTTAAGCTTGTAAAACCATCAGCATCTTTAAAAACCGCAGCGCTCGTTGCTGTGTAAACATTTCCTCGGTCATCTTTTACTTTAATTCTATATTTGCCTTTATTAGTATTGTCGTTTGTATTAATATATTGCAAACGAATAGGAAAGCTCTTACTTCCTTTGGACAAAACCTCAGTGTATGCGCTAGCAAACGGAATATCTTTTGAAGGTTGATCTACAGATGCAGAAACCTTTAATATTATCTGCCATTTGTCATCATCATAACCTTCGTTTTTAAAATCAAATTGTGGTCCAGCCTTAACTCTAACTAAACTTTGAGACGTAATTTCGCCTCTAACTTCAGCGTTAGCCGAAGCGACACCATCAAATTCTAATGCCGTACCAAATGCAGTATCTATAGGAGTAAAATTTCTAGCTACAACTTTATTAGCGTAGGCAGAATTGTCGTAAAATCTAACTTTATTGTCTAAAGGTAATTCGTCGTTACCATCAGCCAAAGAATTCATAGAATAAGCGCTTTGTATTTTTACATTTACTTGATTATATAGAGAATTGAAATCTAAGTCTAGTGATTTTGTAGCTTCTGTCAAAGCAGTCTGCGTTACCAATGTAGTATCTATTAGATTACCGAAACCATCGTCTTTTAATATTGTAGATCCAGAAGTTATTATAACAGATTCTTTTACTATTCCGCTGCCCATCATTACTTGAGGGATTGATAGAACTTGAGCAGATTTATGCAAAATTCTAAATTCTTTTTCAAAACCTATATTGTGTTGCGTATTAGCAGGATTCATTGTGTCTGTATAATACATTGCCTGAAGAGAATCGTGTATAGATCTTTTAAACAAACCGTTTGTTGTTCTAGCGTGAGGAGAAATTACGCTTACACTACCGTCTATATCATATAAATCAGGTTCGAATTTACTACCATCGTAAAGAGAGTCGTATGCAAACACAGATAAATCTACGTCTACTTCGACATTGTCAACTATTCTTTTTTGTTCGTAACCAGCTTCGACATAAGTACCTACAGAATTAGATACGTTTACTGTGTAAAGTTTGTGAGCAAAATGAGAAGTTATCTTTTTGTCGCCGCTTTTAAATTTTTTAAAAATGCCTGACATATAAACCTCTTATTAATATTCTAATTTAACTCTGATTAAAGCTTCTCTAGTAAAAGATTTAAGTAATGGTTTACTTAATTTTGCAATAGCTAAAAGTTCGTTTTTATCGTTATACATTCCAACAGTAGTAACATAAACCTTAGGATCTTTAAACATAGTTGCGTGAGCAAATTCTCCATTTGTACCAGTAGTATAACTAGGATTATTAGAGAAATTATAAGAAGAATTTTTAAGTCTTATAAAATAGTGAGTAGAAAAAACGCTTTCAGCAGATCTTCCTTCGAATTTAAAACTAGCACTAGTAAATGTATTTGTTAGATTTTCAAATTGCGTAGCCCCTATTGTAGTATCACCAGTTAAAAAAGGATTTACAGATCCTGTTCCAGAAATATCATATGTTCCAGAATTACACCAACAATAGTTTATTTCATTAGTATTCCTAAATCCTAACACAAAAGGATCTAACATTATAACTCCTAGATCCGGATAAAATAATCCATAAGGTTTTGTAGCACCACCACCACCACCAGCTAAAGAATTTATATCCAAAGTTGCTTTAGTATCACCAGCAGAACCAGATACAACGTTGTATACTGCTCCCATATCACCAAGAGTTGCAGAAGTCATAATACTGTCGTCTGTTAAAGTAATAACAGAACCTGAAGCTAAAGAACCTGTACCTAAAGTAATATTCCATTGTCCTGGATCTATTCTTTCTTTGTATCTAGATCTGTTAACGTTTATAAATATTGAAGCAGTAACAGTACGAGCGTCAGATAATGTAAAAGTTTCTACATCTTTTCCTAAACATAAATTTCTATACTGTCCGTATATAGCTTTAGTAGGAGTAAATCCGTTTGTACTATAAGAAGATAAAGGAGCAGAACCAGAACCATAATAATGACCGTAAGCAACTGCAAATTGAGGTTCTGCAGTAGTATCTACTAACGGATCTGTTCTAAATACTTCTCTATAATATAATCCCGACGCATTAATTTGTGCAGACGAAGTATACAATTCTGTTGCAGAACCTGTGTTACCTATCAATTCACTGTCGTTATTACTCCACATAGCAGCTGTAATAGTATCAGCCATAGCGTTTTCAATTACATCGTCAGAGTTAAGCTTTGTAAATAAAGTAGTTGCTAATTTTTTACTTTTGTTAGCTAAGCTATTGTTACCTCCACCTGCGTTCGCATTAAAATTTTGATTTAATATATCGTCTTCTTGTGCCATAGTTTTTTCTTTTTATTTTATTATATTGTAGTTACTTCTTTTTTAACTGTTACGTTAAGTGAAACAAACCCACCTGTTTCGTTACCTACAATTGTAAGAGTAGTTGTTTTGTCTCCGTTTGGTTGAGGTTTAGCTACAACTTCAAAACTAGTTCCAATTATAGAAACCGAATTTCCAGAAGTATCTACAAAATCGGTAGCTGTTGGAGCCACAGCAGTTTCTATTCTACCACCCGGAGCTACGTTAAGATAAGCCGCATCAGAGTCAGCAAGAATTGCCGTATAACCATATATCTTGTTACCATTAACAAAGTTAGTAGTATTAGGAATAACAGATGCTTTTTCTCCACCAGTATTCAATGTAATATCAGAAACACCTACAGAAACTACTGGCATTCTACTAATATTTTTTGGTAATGAAACAAGTTTATATTTCATTATATAGTTTTCATTAGGTATAGCTTCAACCAATGGTAAAGCTTCAATAGCCTGTCCGTAGTAACTAGAACCTAATTGATGATTAACATCCCATAGATCGTAATTAATTTCGTCATCGCTTAATGCAAATTGTGTAATGTTAAAGTCATCTGACCCTTTTGCTAATAATTCGCGACCTTTTTTAGTCAGGATTGCGTCTACTGTTATAGTAGTTTTATCTAAATATCCCATGTGTGTTTTTCCTCTTAATGTTTTTATTTGTATATAAATATCTTATTTAAAGATAATGAACCATCATTATATTACATAGTTCCACCTGTAGCAGTAAATCCATTTCCACCTACAATTAAGTTAACTGGAGCTACTTCGTTAAATTCTACAACAGGTCCACCATCAGCAGTTGCAGTAAGCGGCATATTAAAATCAGAACCTATTAATTTACAACCTCTATATGCTCTGTTTTCACTTCCTATACTTCTATCGTCTCTGGTTTGAGCAGGTACTTTTGTTTTTCTAACAGGACCAAGTGTAGATTTATATAATATAGATCCTGTTGGCCATCCATTATTATCACCTAGCGAAGCCGTAAAAGATGTAACATTACCATTAGGTACGTTTTGTTGATCACTTAAATAATGATATGCGTATGTAGAGTATTTTCTAGAAACCTTAGTATGATGATAGTATGGAATATTTCCAAAATCGTTGAACGATGGAACAATCTCTCCACTAGGCCTAGTCAATGTAGAACCCGACCTAGCAGATAAATCTATAGAGCTTGATGGAGGATTACCTAAATGCTGCGATCCAGGATTTCCTATATATCCAGCACTTTGAACGTTGACAAGAAAAGCTTCGTTGTTTTCATAACTTGCGCCACCTTGTTGTATATAACTATCAGTTCTAACCACACCTGAACCAGAAGGAGTGAAAGTTATTATTTTCCACTTATATCTAGAACCTTTGTTTCCAAAATCGTAACCTCCATAAGATTTCCTAGTATCTAAAGGAATGTTTAAAAACCCAACAGCTTGATCTGTATTTCCTGTTAAGTAATTCATGTGTACCTGTTGTGGCCCTGAACCTTCCATTCCTGGTGCTAAATTATAATCTATTTTACCATCTTTAATAGGTTTAAAGAAATCTCCCCCAACAGTAGTTAAAGCACTTTTTAAATGAACTCTGCGCAAAGATAAGAATCCAAAAACATCTGTAGATTGTCTAGGAGAGTTTTGATCAGATCTATCTACGTTTATAATTCTTAAAGACGGTATCTTAGGACGATCTAACATATTACCTTTTATAAGTAATCCAACCTGAGCATTTGCTCTAGCAGGTAACATAGTTTCTATTTGCTTAAACATAGTATGATCTAATTGTTTTAGCACATTCATATAATCGAAGAAACTATAAGGTCCTGAATGTTTTTTCCAATAGTGCTGACGCAACGCTCTTAATCCAGCGTAAGATCTTTTTCCAATATCTAAAGGATTACCCATGTAATCATCTATTGCATTTCCGCCTAGATCGCTTGCAATATCGATGTCTATTTCAAAATGAGGAGCAAAATAAACACCTACCTTGTTTAGATCTAAAATAGCAGTATCTTTTCTAAATATTTTGCTAGTAGGACTTAATATAGATGGAGTAACTGCAGGTTCTATTCTAATTTTATCAGCTATTTCTCTAGAGCCTATCGCTCCAGGCATAGCAACAAAATATTTTTCATCTTCGTTTGTCCAATCGGTACCATCCATAGCAAAGTTATCTGGTGTTGCATCCAAATTAGCAATAGGAGTAAGAGTATGATTTGCCGTAGTGTAAACAGAAGGATGCGAAGAAGACATAATAGGTTTAAATGTATTACTTGGAATCCATGATCCAGAAAACTTATTCATATCTGCACCAAAACTATATCTAGAATACAACTGTTCATAAGAACCTGTAGCGTCAAACGATTCTATAGATAGTGGGTTTTTAACATGATTATGAAAATATTCGTTATCTAACCATTTTGTATGTATTGCTGTACTTTCTGGAAACACCCAAGTTCTAAATTCTTGTATAGAACCTGTAAATCTATTTCCTTGATGTAAACCAGAACCTGTCTTACCTCCTAAAAATATTTCCTTGTTAAGAGAATTTTCCCAGTTTTTAGTCCATGTACGAATAGGTACGTTAAGCGAAGACGTATGTGTTATTCTACCTTTGCTATGATCAGCAGACTTAGCTATGTTAATTGTTAAACCTTTTACATCGCGATAAGTAGCTTGACTAGCCATAAAAGTTTTTTGAGGTATATCTCTAGTTATAGAAATATTCCACCAATCGCTGTCATATAATGGCAAATATGTAGAACCAGTCCATATTGCAATAGTATTCCCACCACCACCAGGATTATCCTTTATCCAAAAGTTAACAGTTCCATGATTATAATATCCAGAGTCCAAGTTAGACGCACTAGGGTGAGGTGCAATTTCAACACTCCATTTAGAATCTTTCTTAGACATCAAAGATTGACTATTAATTTTATTAACAGTATTAAACCTACATTCTACCATATCAGGAGCGTGCTGTAAACTTACCAAAGGATGCGAAGTTTTAACCAAATCAAAAGGAATTCTTACGTAAGCGTCGTTATCGAATTGTAATGCGTGAGCAAACTTGTCGAAACTGTTGAAAGAAGTTTTTGTTTTGTCTTTTTCAGGCCCACCATATTCGAAAACTCTAAGCAACGTAGAAGGTAACCCATAAGTAGACAATAAAGCTTTTATGTTTCTATCTGTACCTTTTGTTTTTAAAAGATAAGGAAGATTATTTAATATTCTTTTCCAATTTTCTGTAACTATATCTTCTGTAGTTATTGGATATTGTTGTTGTTGAGGCGTTGCATAAACATATTCTATAGAGCCACTAGAAGTACCACCAGTAGGATTTGCAATAGAAGCCGTAGCAGATCCATAGCTACCACTAGCATTGGTACCAAGCATATATTCCCAAATATCTGAAGCTTGAAACCCTTGAAAAGATTGCCAACCTAAAGAAGCTAAAGTGCTATGAATTAAATCTTTAGAAAGACCTTCGTATAAACTATTATCTCTGCTGTATATATTAGAAGAATGTTTAATGTAACTCCATACTTTATCAAAATGTTGTCCTGCCATATCTACAAATAAAAGATAATTTTCGTTGTTAGGATCGTTTACAATATGACCAGGAACTGTTTTCTTTAAATTGTTTCCGTTATCTAAATCGTATTTTGCAGCAAGAAGAGCTTGCGAAGTAAACCAAGCAGCTGAATTAGCTACTGTGTCTAAAGTATAAGGATATACAGCATTAGTTTTAGGCCAAGCTGAAGATGCTGAAGCGTTATATAAATATTTTTCATATCCATCGAAAGAAATAATCAATTCATTTAACTTAGCGTTATACTTTACAGTGTCGGTAATAACTACGCTTCCAGTTGTAGCATTGCTACTTATAGTAGTTATCTTAAGTTCATAATGCTCTATAAGTTGTTTTTTATATTTAAAATTTTCTAACCTTTCGTTAGCAGAACTGAAATGCACAAAGTTAGAATAATCAGAATAATCTATATTTAGTTCTGTAGCCGTACCATCTTTTTTTAATACTTTATTCAACAACAGATCAGCGCTAGAAAGATTATCACCTAGAATAGAATCCCATGTTTCATAATCAGAATCACCGGCTGTTATCTTGTTTATTTTAATATCCCAATCTGGTTTTTGAATAGGAAAACCTAAAGGAATAGGCTTAGGTTTAATAAGTCTAATTTCCTCGGTATGAGAAGTAACAACGGTTTTGTTAATCCACAGCTGTTGTTTTATTAATATCTCTTTAGGAAGTGGTTCATACAGCTTAAAAATAACGCTCCCACCTTTACCTACACCCCAATTAACAACAAGTATTGTTTCGTCATCACCTAAATTAAGTTGTAAATCTTGCCAATGTCCGTCAACAAACTTAGAAGTATCTTTAACAACTAGACTGTCTATAAGTTCTAATATATTTTTATCGCCTGAAGTAGTTTCTAATCTTACTTCTAAACGGGTCGCTGATATCTCTGCAATATATAATCCATCGTTTTTTTCGTAAGAACCTAATATATTTCTGTAAAAATTATATTTTACTAAAAACTTCCCTTCAGCAAATCCTAAACTTCTAACGTGTTTGTGTATATCAAGTTGAATACGAGGTTCTTCTTTAGCTTCACCATCTTTATCGAACTGGTCCATTTTCCAGTTATCAATATTATGGTTAGACGCTAGTAAGTTATCGTCACTATATACATGACATTCAACAACGTCTTGGTCAACTGTCCCGAAATTAGTGAATATCTTTTTAGATGGGATATTCAAAAATTCGTTTATTTTATATTGTTGTAATCTCTTCATCGTATATCGTTATCTCGTCTCCAACTTTTGTATATCTGTCACTTTCGCCTTTTTCTATATCGTCGATACTACCAAAATTTAAAGGCATATCGTTATCAAACTTGTGCTTTAACATAGCATATCCATTGCTGAATTTTATAACACCTTTGGAACTACTAAAATAAATATCGTGGCTACCAGGTAATCTCCAATAACCGAAATCTCTATCTTTAGTGCTTGTTTGACCTTTAAATTTTAAATTTAGTTTTATTCTACTCATTCTAGTAGCAGCTTCAGTTCCAGTACCAGCACCTTTATTTCCCATACCTCCTGCTGTCATTTCAACAAATTTATCGCCTACCTTTGTTTCTCTTACCCAAGCTTCCTTTTTTAAATTATATTTAGGAAGAAATCTTTCGTCCCAAATAAACTTTTTATCATAAGCAGGATTTGTATCTTGCCACTTTTTCTTACCGTTAGGAATCATTGTACCGTTTATATTCATCTCTACCGCAATTGCTCTACCTGTTCTATGAATAACAATATAAATAGTTTTAGTGTAAGAAGCTCCTTTGTCGTTTGTTATCTCACAAGTATATCTACCAGTATGATGTCTTTGACAATTTGTTACTCTAAGTACTCTTCCTAAGTGAACAATTTTGTTTTGAACACTTACGTCATAATTATTGGCACTAGATGTAAACTTCCAAGTATATTTAATATTAGCTCTGCTTTTGTTACCTTTGTCGTCTTTGTAATTATACGCATCAGCTACAAGACTAAAGGTTGTATTAGCTCTATTTGTAAAAACGTTTTTCTCACCTTCTGACTTAGCCATTGCTGTCAACTGTTGAATTTCAAGAACCGACCATTGACGAGAATATGCTAAACTTTTATAGTTATCTACTCTGATCATTCTTAATCCCTGCCATTCAAATTGATCTATCTTAGGAGTACCATACTTTAAGATGTTTTTCTTAATTTGTACCTTGACACTCTTAGGATCGACTAGTTCTTTTATCTCAACATCAACAAACTTTTTCATAGTTGTTTTTTCAAAAACAAGTCTAGCCGAAGCAAGCAATAAAGGTTCATTTCTTTTACCACCTTCTTTTGAAAGAATTACTTCGTTAATGCTTCTGTTGTTATCTTTTTCGTCAATAGGATAATCATAATCTTTTTGTAGCGAATAATCATCAACAACCAAATTGCTATCTATACCACTTAATAATCTTACAGCATCGCTTATAGGAACATCGACCTCTGGATCTTTGATAACTTCTACTACCTTAGGCTTAGGTGGTTCTGCTTCTACAACTTTCCTTGCTGCGATTATTGCTTCGAATTCAGGACCATAAGATCTATCTTCGTCTAAAACTACTTCACCTTTTTCTCGTTTATAAAGCAACATACCAATTGGTTTTTTAACAACAGGCTCTTTAACAACAACAACAGCAGCAGCAGCAGGTTTTTTCCTTCGCAACTTAGCAAACAACGCTTCTCTGTCCGCCTTGTTTAATCTGCCTCTTACTCGCCTTCTTCCTCTTCTTCTACGTGAATGTGACATTATCTAACTACTCTAAATGTTTCTTTAAGATTATAGTATGCTAAATCTGTTCCGCTACTATACTTTAATTGAACCGTGTAAAATCTTTCTTCAGATAAGCTATCAGAATAAAATTCAAAGAAATTACCTTTAGTGGCGTGACAAGATAATGCTGTATAAATAGAATCATGAGGTATTATAGCTTCGCCAGTTTTAGCATCTATTATAGCATAAGTAATTGTATTTTCAGGTGCATATAAAATACTTAGTTCTGCGCTTTTTATAGCGTGTGTTTTTGCAGGGTATCTTTGTCTACCTCTAACGCTTAATCTTATTTTAGATCCTTTAGTATATTCACCTCTATTAGATTTAATATAAAAGAAATTTTCGTCTGGTTCAGCCATACTTAAAGCAGATAAACTACCTGCATTCCATACTTTATCAACCCAACATATTTCCAACCTAGGTTGATATATGGTATGAGTTTTTTGACCAAAGAACTGAATACTACCGTAAGAAAATGCGTCTGTTTCTTGACTACCTGTGCGTTTAACCATAAATCCATCATTAGGATAATGTAAAAAACCATCTTCGCCTTGCGCGCTACTAGACCACGCTGTTAACGAACTACTTACATTTATTCTTAGATCTTTATCTTGATCGCTAAAGCTTTGTTCGCCTACTGAAGCACCAGAATGTGTTGTACCACCCAATGTACTCCAAAGTTGTGTCTTGTTTCTATATTTGTAAGAAACACCTACATTTGTTTTAGGAGAATGTCCTTCTCTACCTAGTCCCATATCCCAAGATTCAGATACTGCATTAACTACTAATATGTAATCAGCACCAACGTTTTTCTCTTCTGTAACATACATGTTTAAATAAGCATTGTTCCAACTACCGCTTATCTTTGTCCAATCTATATCGAATTTTAAAACTGTTCTAGAATTATAAGTTATAGGAGATACTGATGATGACGATATTTTTTCTACTGTCAATACCTCGTCTATACCAGTATTCATTTCTGGATATTTTTCGCTTAATGTAGCGTCCTTAGTTGTAAATATACTATATATCATAATTAATATCCCACCACTCTACCTTTAATATCTTTGTCAGGATATTTAACTTCAAAAATAGATACATCCATAGAAGGATATATTACTCCGTTTTTGGTTGCGCTATCTATATCGTAAATATTACCAGAATAATTGTTGGTTATATTGAATAGATTTGTAATTTTTAATTCTTTTACCGTTTGAACACCCTCGACTTTATCTAATTGTGTCATTATTTGAGATATAACTATAGGTTCTTGAAGAGCCCAATTGTCTATATCAAATATTTTTTTAAGAGTATCTATACACGATAACAATAAAGCTTTGCTATTATATCCAGGTCTAGGAACAACGCTAAAATCTATACCTATATTAATAACATAAGCGTCTCTAATGTTAACTGCATCTGTAAGTAATCTATATTGTGACAAGTAAGTTTGTAAATTATCTTTGCCTAACGATGTTAAACCTATACATTGTTTATTTTCGTTGTAACCTAACGTATACATGTTAATTGCTAATTGATTTCCTAAATCGTCGTTATCTATGTATACCTTAGCAATAGAACCAAAGTTAGCTGGCATTGCATAAACTCTTGCCAAATAATCTTCTTTTGTAACTGCTCTATTTTGAGTTGCAAAATGCGCTAAAGCATTATATTTAATTTCGTCTACTGTTTCGCCTGAACGACCACCACTAGCAGGTTCTAAATTTATTACAGCCAAAGAGTTTTCTACAACTGTAGCTTGGACAGCACTTAAGTCGTCTTTATCAAACCAAGCTGTAGAATTTATAATTGTGGATATTTTTCTACTTCCAACATTAGAAGCCAATCCTCCACCTGCAATATATTTTATAGTTAAAGTTGTATCTCTAGGTGCTAAACCGTAAGCTCTTGTAAATAAAGTATTAGCAGGATCAAACGCTTTGTCTATATTTATTCCTCCGTTTATATGGCTATTTCCAGTATTACCATAAGGTAAACTAACACCCATGTTAGAAGTACTAGGAATTATTACTTCATCAGGTTTAGAACTTACTCCTGCACCAAACCATAATGAAGTTGTATTGTCAGAATTAACATGAGTAGTAAATCTTTTAGAAGTTCTTCTCATAGTCATTATATAAGGAACCTTGCCTCTTTCTGCAGACATATCAGGATCGTTAGCAAATGAATTTTCAACAGATTCAAATATATTATCTTGAGCTAAGTAGGGAACTTCGTACCATTTGTTATTATCAGCATCCAATACTTCCGTAATTTGTATAACGTTTTTGTCGTCTATTTTAACTTTGTCGAATTTAACAGGAGTTGAATCGAATACAACTTCTTTAGTTTTAACTTCGCCTGCCAAACAATCTACTGTTTTCATTAAAAGAAAATATGTTGCCACACCACTACCATCTGTTTGATATATAGTTGTTTCTCTAGGACTAGTTATACTGTCTGCTCCAAAATCAACACTACCTTGTGTTAAAAATCTAACACCGTCATCAGATTCGACTTCCATACCTTCCATAACCTTCATAGTGAATGCCATATTAGGTTCGCCATCATTATCAGCAGGAACTATTTGATAAACGTTAAGTCTTACAACTGCAGGAATACTTGGCTTAGTCTTATAGCCTAAAGTTCTTGCTATATCTATTACGTTTACACGTTCTTCTGCATGTAGCAAAAGATTTTCCTTCATTTGGTTGTCTACGTAATAGGATAATACGTCACCCACATACGAAGCCATCTCTATAAACATCATACCCGGCGAGGCTTCGTTAAAATCGTTGTATATATCAGGAAAATAATTCTTAGCATACCCAATAAGATCCCCTCTAAAATCAGAGAAATCTTTATTAAGATATTTTATTTCCTTTGTTTGTTTTTTATTTAAGTTAAATTCGTTTGTAGCCATTACATGTTCCCAACAGTTAGATTCATAGTTTGCATATCAATTTTATTACCGAGTAAACTAAATATTATATTCATAGATAACGTTTGAGGATCGCCTCCAACTCTACCGAATTCTACATCGTTTATAGTAATATAAGGCAACCATAGTTTTACTTGATCTATGATAACTTTTCTTAATTGCACTTTAATTTGTTTTAATTCAAAATCGAAAAGCATTTTCCAAACATCGCAACCAAAATTAGGATGCATAACTCTTTCGCCTTTATTTGTAAGAACAAGATTTTGCAGGTTAGACCTCGCTTGATCTAAAGTTGTATAAGAAGATCTAAAGTCTGATTGAGAAACAATAGGTTTTTTAACGTTACTAGGTTCTGCGCCTGCAATACCTCCTGTTTCATACTTGGTTAAACCTCCTGATGCTCCATCGTTAGAAAGAGGAAGCGTTAATCCTAATGCTACATCGCCTTGAAAAGTACCACCTAATACAGCTAACTTTCCACTTGCGTCGAAATCAAAAGGATTATATCTATATTCTTGACGTTTTTTCATTTCTAAAATCTTTTAACTAGTGCTGAATAATCTCTCGATAATGCCTTATTCAAAGCAGGATCTAATCTACTAGTATCAACAGGTCTATTGTTTATATCTGTTTGCGGAGCTGCTCCACCTTGCATACCTGCAAATTTAGCTCTAAGCGAATTAGGATCTATTTCAGGATAAGCATCAAACTCACCTTGTTTATTTTCTATTTTTGTTTGATTTAAAGCTTCGTTAAGAGATAAACCCTTAGGAGCAGCAGCTTTACTTTCTAATAAAGTCATTGCCGAATTAAGTTCTTCTTTAATTACGGATTTTACTTCTTTTCGTACAACTTCTCTGATAATTTTTACCAAATCTTTTTTTGTCATTGTTTATTCTCGTATAGTTTATATGATATAAATATCTTGTTGGATCATTAAGCCCACGGCATTGGCGTAAAAGGAGTAGGTACCATTATAGCTATTCCAGTAGGAAACCAACCTGCAAGCACTCCGCCAAGTGCATTAGCATAATCCATGAAAGCTCCAGGAGGATCAACAGGTAAAAGTACAGAACTAATCATAGGAGGTCCAGCAGGCGGAACTCCAGCAAAAGAAGGTAACATACCTCCAGCCATAATACCGGCGTATGTAACCATTGCATTTTGCAATGTCATAGTCGTAGAATCGCTTTTATGAGAAACAGACAATAACGCGCTTTTCATAGCAGATTTTGCTGCATCGTGAGTTGTTGATGGAGGAATAACGGCTACTGCTCCAGCGTTGAATGCGTCACTCCAACCTGTAGCAAACTGATCCGGTGATACATTAGGATCTGCATCTGCGTCTGCAATAGCACCTTCTCCAAAGTTCTCGTCTAATTTCGATGTAAAAGCAGGTACTAAAAAAGGCATATTATTGTTTCATAGTTTCTAATTGACCTTTTAGCTGCTCATATATAGGCGCTTGTAAAGGAGGACCTGAAGGTCCAGCAGGAGTTGGATGTGTCTCCATAGCTAATTGAGTTAATAATTCTAAGAGTAAATCGGCAATTGCAGAAATGTTTATTTTCCAAGTAGCAGTAGATAAACTTATTTCTTTTTTAGCAGATATTAAAACGCTATCGTTTCTAGCGTTAAAAATTAATCTATCGCTGTTTATTATAATTTGAGGAGAACCTTCAAAAGCATTAGGAGCTTCGAGAGGCGGAGCAGGTCCACTAGGCATTGCAACAGATTCAGGCGATTCAGGATTTGCTAATTCAAAATCTATTTTTTGAGTAGATGTCATAAGAATAGTCGAAGCGTCCTCTAATATATCTGTTACATTAGCATCTTCCCCGTCATCAACATATCCATTCACTAATATTGTCAAGGGATCTCCGTCGGTAGAACCAACAGACCAATAGTTACCGGGTTTGCTTGAAGCAGCAGTAGAAGTAAATCTTAAACCAGATTCCCATCTGCTTTGTATTATAGTATCGCCTTCTAACGGCTGCATTTTCTTTATGGCCTTTTCAACAAACGTATCACCTACTTCGTCGTTGGCTTCTACGTCTTCGTATAGTGCTGAATTTGGTTGTAGATGATTATTAATATCACCATCGCAATTTATAACAGAAATCCAATAATAAGAAAAACCACTTACACCAGATTGGTTAGCAGCGCTTGATCCTTTTATAGCAACAACGTGTTCTCCTTTAAGTGGCAATGTTTGAACGTTCATATTGAGTGGCGCTATCCATTCTGTAGGATAGTTACCTTTAGATTTACCTCCTAATCTTTTAATGCCTACCCAACCTATATAACTACCTTCTATTTGTAAAGCCTCGTATTGAGGGTGATCAGCAGTCATAGCAACTTCTACAACTTCTCCGAATATAACCGAAGGTGGTTCTTGACTACCTCCTCCTCCTGTTCCTCCAACATTTCTACCCATTATCTATCTAGCTCCATTTCTTGTACAGACGATAACAATTGTTTCTTTTCTTCTTCGCTCAATAAAACACCAGTACCATCGCCCACTGCTTTCGCAGCCGATATACCTCTTTGCACTATTGCAGCTAATTTAATTAGATGATCGTCGTTCTTTACAGCTACATCTAAGTATTCTTTTATAATAGGCACTATGATAGTTGCATCACCAATACTTTTAATCATAGGTTGTAATTGCATTATTAACTCATTTATCTGTCCTTCTTTATTTTTAGAATTTGTATAAATGTCTTGCATTAATCCTGAGAATGTTTTACCTTTAAATATTTCTTCGTTTTCTTCCATAGTTTTATCTCTCCATTTTACTATAAATATACAAAAAACAAAAAGAGCCAGGGTAATTAAACCCTAGCTCCTTTATCTACAACCGTTATGTATTATGTATTACTTCTTTACGAAGAAAGACATAACAATAATTAATACTACTAAACCTGTAAATCCACCTGTACCGATTGCATTAACTAAACTAGTTAATCCTGCAATTGCATCAAGTCCGAATACAGTTCCGCCAGTTAAGACAGTCCATAAGATAGTTACTGGTAATACGGCCATCAAAAGACCTAATATACCACCTAAAAATCCTGTTGCGTATTTGAAAATATTATCCATTTTTAAATTCTCTTTAATTTATTAAATGATTGTGCGACAAAATTGTCGATTGGGGTGTTGAGAGCTCAGTTATTTATTTTAAATAACGTTTTCTAGAAACGGTAGCTTAGTCCTAAATTAAAGCTTCCTTCTCTTTCTCCATTATCATCAGC
>Ga0075445_10000638_pt1 | contig 18599 bp, 18 predicted proteins | sample CoawatmetaG02DNA_FD_72350 | JGI IMG/M metagenome (GOLD analysis project Ga0075445, IMG submission 72350) | Marine microbial communities from the West Antarctic Peninsula - Coastal water metaG029-DNA | ecosystem: Environmental > Aquatic > Marine > Coastal | place: Atlantic Ocean: West Antarctic...
TAGATGCAAAAAGCCTTGATTTTAAAGGGATTTTAAAAGAATTGATGGATGAAAATGCAATTTTAGTAATTAATAAATCTGATCTTATGAATGAAGTTTTAAATTCAGAATTAAAAGTTTTTGAACACGTTCTAATTTCAGTAAAAAATAATTTAAACATAGAAAATTTAATTTTAAAAATTAAAAATAAATTAAAAAATAAATTTATCACAAGTGAAGATACTTTGATTACTCGCGAAAGACACAGGCAGCATCTCAAACATAGTTTAAAATATTTAAAAAACTTTGAAGAAAAAAATGATGCAGAAGATTTTGATAAAGCAGCTGAAGATCTTCGTTTGGCAACACGCCATTTAGGAATGATAGTTGGAAAAGTTGATGTTGAAGAGATATTAGGTAGTATTTTCAATGATTTTTGTATCGGCAAATAATCACCTTTTTAAGGGCTTTTTTGGCCTATTTTTAGCATTATCGTTGGTATATATGACTTATTAAGCAATTTTATAAAAAAACGTAGTTCATAATGGATAAAAATATTTCTATTAAAAAAATACTGTCTGCTTGTAAATATTCTTATCGGTTATAAATTTAAGTTATGAAAAATGATTTATCATTTGAGGTAGTTGTTATTGGTGGAGGCCATGCAGGTTGTGAAGCTGCTGCAGCTTCCGCACGTCTTGGAGTTAGCACTGCTTTGTTCACCCACAAAATTGAAACCATAGGTGAGATGTCTTGTAACCCCGCAATAGGAGGTCTTGGTAAAGGGCACCTAGTTAGAGAAATAGATGCTCTAGATGGTGTAATGGGAGAGGTTGCAGATAAGTCAGGTATACAATTTAGACTATTGAATAGAAGTAGAGGTCCTGCTGTTCAAGGTCCCAGAACTCAATCAGATAGATCATTGTATCGTAAGTATATGCAAGAAAAACTTTTAAACTACTGTAATTTAAAAGTTTTTTCTGATTCAGTAATAAGATTTATTTTTGATAAAAACACTATAAGTGGTATTGAAACAAAGTCAGGTAAAAAAATACTATGCGGTAAGTTAATTCTAACAACTGGTACTTTTTTAAATGGTCTGATTCATATTGGTGACGAAAGAACACCAGCTGGAAGATTTGATGAGAAGCCTTCAACTGGTTTAAGTGAACAACTTGAAAAATATGATTTCAAAGTCGGAAGACTTAAGACAGGAACACCACCAAGGTTGGATGCAAGAACAATTAAGTATGACAATTTAGAAGAACAGTTTGCAGATGACGACCCCTATTTTTTTTCTTTTCTAACTAAAAAATCTTTTAACAAACAAGTTTCATGTCGAATGACCTATACAAATGAAAAGGTCCATAAAATAATTCAAAAAAATTTAAATAGAAGTGCAATGTACTCTGGTAGTATTCAGGGGGTTGGACCAAGATATTGTCCTTCGATAGAGGATAAGATAGTAAAGTTTGCCGACAAAGGCCGACATCAAATATATTTAGAGCCAGAAGGGTTAAATGACCATACAATATACCCAAATGGTATATCAACCTCACTACCAGAGGAAGTACAGCAAGAAATATGTAACAATATCAATGGGTTAGAAAATGTTAAGATAATCAGACCAGGATATGCTATAGAATATGACTATATAGATCCTAGAGAGCTATTTTTAACCCTTGAAACAAAAAAAATACAAAATTTATACCTTGCAGGACAGATAAATGGGACTACGGGTTATGAGGAAGCAGCAGCCCAAGGATTGATTGCAGGAATAAATGCTGCCTTATCTTTTAAGAGAGAAGAGCCCTTTATTTTAGATAGGTCAGATGCCTACATCGGAGTTATGATCGATGATTTAGTAACCAAAGGTGTTGCAGAACCTTACAGAATGTTTACCTCAAGGGCCGAATATAGATTAAGTTTAAGAGCCGATAATGCTGATCAAAGACTAACAAACATAGGTATTGATATTGGATTAATATCTATAAAAAGAGAAAATTTATTCAAAGAGAAAGAATCTAAATTAAAGGTAATAACAAAAAAAATGTCTGAATCATCAATATCACCATCAAAAATTATGAAATTTGATATAAAAATTGCAAAAGATGGTGTTTTAAGGAAATCAAATGAAATATTAACCCAAAAAGGAGTTGATATGAAAAAAATCAGAGAAATTTGGCCTAATATACCTTTTTTTGATAAAAAAATAGATGAACAGATAGAAATAAATGCTCACTATAGAGGATATCTTAAAAAACAGAAGGCAGATATATTAGCTTTTAAAAGAGACGAAAATTTAATTATTCCTGATGGAATTAATTATAATAATCTTTCTGGGCTTTCAAATGAAGTAAAAGCTAAATTTATAAAAATAAAACCAAAAACTATGGGACAAGCACTTAGAATAGACGGTATAACACCAGCTGCTGTTTATATTTTGTTGTCACATGTAAAAAGAAAGTCTATTAAGCTTATAGCTTAATGGAAGAAATTTTAAAGAAATATCCACTACTAAAAGATAAAAATGTTTCACGTGAAACATTTATAGATTTTGAGATTTTTATTGGTATGCTTCAGGAAATAAACAAAGAAATTAATATTATAAGCAAAGAAACAGCAAAAAGTGAGATAATTAGAGAACGTCATATAGTTGATTCATTGCAAATCATTGAATTTGTTGAATTAAATAAAGGTATAATAATAGATATAGGTTCTGGTGGTGGTATGCCAGGAATAGTAATGTCAATAATAATAAAAAACATGAAAAACCAAACAAAAGTACAATTATATGAAAAAAGTCACCATAAGAGTGTTTTTTTAAGAAAAGTATCAAGAGAATTAAAATTAAGTACAGAAGTCATACAAGAAAATATTTTTGAGGCACAAAATTTAGAGTCAGGTACAATAATGGCTAGAGCCTTTAAGCCGTTACCTATAGTTTTAAATTTAGTTTATGAAAATTTTAGTAGTTATAAAAATTTAATTTTGTTTATGGGAAAAAATGGGGAAAAAATTTTAGATGAGACTTTAAAAGATTGGGATTTTGATTTTGAAAAAAGAAAAAGTATTACTAGTAAAGATTCATTTATTTTAAATATAAAAAATATAAAAAAAAAATTAAAAAATTAGATGCAAATTATTTCAGTAATAAATCAAAAGGGTGGGGTTGGAAAAACAACAACAGTCATTAACCTTGCTGCTGGTTTAGCTCAACTAGAAAAAAAAGTTTTAGTAATTGATTTAGATCCACAAGGAAATGCTACTACAGGACTTGGTCTATCTAATTTAGAAAATTCTAATGATACGATTTATGGTGTATTGAACGGAACAAGGTCAATTACGGAGGTGATCAAAAAAACAGAGTTTGAGAATTTAGATATAATCACTTCTAATGTTGATTTGTCTGGACTAGAAGTGGAAACAGCCAGTGACAATCAACGCGCGTTTATATTAAAGCTTAAATTAGCCTCTTATTTAAATGATTCTAGAGGAAACTATGATTATATACTTATAGACTGCCCACCATCACTAAGTTTGCTTACAGTTATGGCTTTGGTGTCATCTCACTCACTTGTGGTGCCATTACAGACTGAATTTTTTGCCTTAGAGGGTCTGACTCAGTTATTGAAGACGATAGAAAGAATAAAAGTTAACCTGAACCCTGAACTAAAGATCAGGGGAATTCTTTTGACCATGTATGATAAGAGAAATAAGCTTTCTTCACAAGTTGAAAAAGAAGCAAGAGACTATTTTAAAGATAAAGTTTATCTTACAATCATACCAAGAAACGTAAGACTATCCGAAGCACCATCTCATGGTATGCCAGTTTTAAATTATGATAAGTCATGCCCTGGAAGTAAGTCATATTTTAGTTTCACAGATGAGTTTATCAACCAAGAGCAAAAAATAGGGAGTGTAGCATAATGGATACAAACAAAATAAAAAAGGGCTTGGGTAGAGGTTTGTCATCTTTAATAGGTGAAATAAAAACTGAAATAAATATTAATAAAATTTCTATAAGCGACCTGGTGAGTAATAAATTTCAACCGAGAAAAATATTTGATGAAGATAGTTTACAGGATTTAACAAACTCAATAAGAGAGAGGGGCATTATTCAGCCAATCATTGTCAGAAAATCTGTTGATGATAGTTTAAAATATGAAATAATCGCTGGAGAGAGAAGGTGGTTAGCAGCACAAAAAGCAGGATTACACGAGGTTCCTGTTGTTATTACTAATGTAGATGACTTAAAGTCTTTAGAATTTTCTATTGTTGAAAATGTTCAAAGAAATGATCTAAATGCAATTGAAGAAGCGCGCGGTTATCAGCGGCTTATTGAAGAATTTTCATATGATCAAGAAAGAGTGGCACAATTTATTGGCAAAAGTCGAAGTCACATAACTAACTTTTTAAGATTATTAAGCCTACCAGAAGTGGTTTTAAAATTAATCGAAATAAAAAAATTAACTGCTGGCCACGCAAAGATTTTAGTTGGATTAGATAATGCTGAATTTGTTGCAAATAAAATAATTGAAAAAAATCTTTCTGTTAGACAAGCAGAAAACTTTGTAAAGATTTTTAAGATAAAAAAAAAGTCATTTAAAACATTTAAAGACCCAAACTTACAAGTTTTAGAAGCTTCAATTGTTGAAAAAATTGGATTAAATGTTCAGATTAAAAATAAAAAAAATAATACAGGATCGATAGTATTAGAGTACAAGAATTTAGATCAACTGAATAAAATAATTGAAATTATAAAATCTAATTATTAGTTTTCTTAGAATTATTAATTATGAAATCTGATAATATATTCTTCGCTACACTTGAATTTTTTTTAATTAAAAATTCAATTTCATTACTTTCATAAATTAAGCTCTTTAATTTATCTTTCCTCCAAGCCTTTATTTGTTGTGTCACTAGTGGTTTGTCTTTCCAAAAAATGGATGGTTTAAATGAAGAAACTGCTTGTTCAATATTATTTTTGTTATCAACTAATTCATAAATTTTTACTAATCTTTTTAACTTTGCCAATAATGTTCTAATAATTATTATATTGTCTTCATCTGAGTAGTTATTTTCATTTAAAATAGTGACAGTTTTTCTCGTATTTTTAGCTAGAGAATGATCAATTAGTTCAGCGGCACTATAATTATCCGCAAGGTTGGTAAGTTTAATAATTTCTTGAAGAGTTATATTTTTCTTATTTAATGAAAAACTTTCAATTTTTTCTAATTCATTGTTCAAATTTTTTCTATCCCCTCTGCTTCGCTCTATCAAAATGTTTGTAAGTTTTTGTGAAATAGGAATTTTTCTGTTTCTCAAAAATTGACTTATTATTGAATTTAACGTTTGGATATTGTCTTCATAAATTGGTACACAAATAGTTTGTTTTTCTTTTTCAAACAAAGTCCTTAATTTTGATTTTTTTTCTAATGTATTTGAATTTAGTATTATGGTAATATCATCGTTCTTTCTCTTGATGCTTTCTTCTATTATTTCTTTGATTTTATCTGTTGCTCTTTCAATAATAATTAACTTTTGGTCCTCAAAAAAAGATTTTATTAAAAGCGTATTAAAAAAGTTTTCCTTATTATTTAAAATTTCTTTTTCATCATATCTGTAGATTTTTTTACTAAAATTAATTTCAAAGTTTTTTTTTATTAATTCTGCTTTTAAACCCTGATTTTCACCATAAAATAAAAAATAATTATATTTTTGTTTTGGAATCTTATCTAATTCAAACGATTTTACGATCACTTTAAGGTTGTTATATAAATATTTATTTTATTGATAACTTTTGTTGTCAGATTTTTTACAATAATTTTTTCATATTGGCTTAATTCAAATTTATTATCTGAATTAGCATAGTTAGTATTTTCCTGAAATATTTTATTCCCTATAATTATTCCATCTTCTTTTACCGTAATTTGAATTATTATATTCAAGTATAAATTTTCAGCACGACCTTTGGAGTTTCTTGACCTAACCTCTTTACTCATTTGAGAATTGGTTATCAATTCATACCTATATTCAGAATTTTCATTTTTTTGAAATTTTTCAAAATTTCTTGTTAGTTCTCTTGTGATTTTTTTATCCCCACTTATATCAAATTTTATTATTGAGAAATTTCCTCTTTTAACTTTGTGAACTGATTGATATCCACATCCCTGTAAAAGTAAAAAAAATATTAATAAAATTGGACTTAGTTTAATCATTTTATAATTATGTTTATTAATTTATTGGGTATAAATACTTTTTTTATCATTTGTTTGCCTTTTAAGTATCCACTTATTTTCTCATTGTTTTCAATTTTAGAAATTATTTCATCTTCATTTATATCAATTTTAAATTTGATTATTTCTCTCTTTTTTCCATTTATCTGGACCACAATATTACAAAATTCTTCTTTTAAAAATTTTTTTTCTGCTAAAGGCCATTTTTGATCTGTATTATTACCCAATTCTTCTAAACATTCATTTACAAAATGAGGAATTATTGGAGCCATTATATTCAATATTTTTGAATAATTTTTTTTAATATCATGGTGATTTATTGGTTTTTCTATCTCTTTAATTAAGAAATTGTACATTTCATAAAGGTTAGCAACAATAACATTGTAATGAAATTTTTCTAGATTTTTGGTTATTTTATCTATTAGTTTATTTGTAAATTCTTCTAAATCATTTTTATTTGAGTATTCTTTCCTTATGTCTATTTTTCCTATAATTTTTTTATGTAGCGACCAAAGTTTTTGAATAAATTTATAAGAGGCATTCATTCCTTGATCTGACCATTGAACATCTTTTTCAGGAGGGCTGTCAGATAAAATAAACAATCTTACTGCGTCGGCTCCATAATTTTTAATTATTTGCTCTGGATCAATTGTATTTTTTTTAGATTTAGACATGGATTCAGTAGGACCAACAATTACTTTTTCACTAGGGTTTTCTTTTTTATAAAAAATTTTCCCATCCTCAGTGGTTATTTCTTCTGGGCTCAACCAATTATTATTTTTATCTTTGTAGGTTTCGTGGCACACCATACCTTGAGTAAATAAGCCTTTAAAAGGCTCAGTTATATTTATATTATCATTATTATAATTTAATGCCTGCATAAAAAATCTTGAATAAAGCAAATGTAAAATTGCATGCTCTACTCCACCTATATATTGGTCAACTGGCATCCAGTATTTAATTTCTGCAAGATCAAAACCCTGTTCATTATTGTTTGGTGAACAAAATCTTAAAAAATACCAAGAAGAATCTACAAATGTGTCCAGTGTATCAGTTTCTAACTCACACTCTTCACCTTCAATTAAAATTTTTTTCCATTCTTTTTGATGCTCTAAGGGATTACCTTTGGTATTTAAGTTTATATTTTCAGGAAGTTTAATTGGTAAGTTTTGTTCAGGTACCTTTATAATTTCATTATTTTTTTTATATGCAATGGGTATTGGGCAACCCCAATATCTTTGACGAGATACACCCCAATCCTTTAGTCTAAAATTTATTTTTTTTTTACCTATTTTTTTTTCCTCTAAAATTTTAATTGCTTCTAATACAGAATCTTCAGGAGCACTCAATCCATCAAGAAATTTAGAGTTAAAAATTTTACCTGGCCCAGTGTAGGCCTTTTTCGCAATTTTAAAATCTTCTTCCTGGTCATGAGGTTTAACAACTGGCAAAACGGGTAAATTATATTTTAATGCAAAATCTAAATCTCTTTGATCATGAGCCGCACTCCCAAAAATAGCTCCAAAACCGTAATCCATTAAGACAAAATTTGCAAAAAAAACTGGAACTTTTTTACTAGAATCAAAAGGGTTTATTGCTTTAAGATTAGTTTTAAAACCTAGTTTTTCAGCTTGGGCTAAAGCCTCTTCGGTTGTGCCAGTTTTTGAACACTTATTTTTAAAATTCTTAAACTCTTCAATGTTCTCATAGTATTTCGCAATTGGATGATCTATGGATAGAGCTAAAAAAGAACATCCAAAAAGAGTATCAGGTCTTGTTGTATAGATTTTAACAAAATCTATCTTATCACTTCCTTCAATTTTGAAATCAATTTCACAACCAAAGGATTTACCGATCCAATTCTTTTGCATAATCTTAACTTTATTTGGCCATTCAGTAAGTTTATCCAAGTCTTCTAGCAGATGATCTGAAAATTTAGAAATATTAAAAAACCATTGATTTAGTTTTTTTCTTTCAACATTTGCTCCTGACCTCCACCCCTTACCATCAATCACTTGTTCATTAGCTAACACAGTTTGGTCAACTGGATCCCAATTTACATAATTTTCTTTTCTGTAAACCAAACCTTTATCATAAAGATCTAAAAAAAATTTTTGCTGATGTTTGTAATAATCTGGTGAACAGGTAGAAATCTCTCTACTCCAGTCAATTGAAAGACCAAGCTGTTTTAATTGAGACCTCATGCTTGAGATATTTTTTTCTGTCCACTCTTTTGGATCTAAATTATTTTGACGAGCAGCATTTTCTGCTGGCATACCAAAGGAGTCCCAACCCATAGGATGCAATACATTAAAACCTTGCATAGATTTGTATCGTGCCAAAACATCACCAATAGTATAATTTCTAACATGACCCATATGAATTTTTCCAGATGGATATGGAAACATCTCTAGACAATAAAATTTTTTTTTATCTTTCTCAATTCTTGTATGAAAAGTTTTGTTATCATCCCAATAACTTTGCCATTTTGATTCTATAGTTTTGAAATTATATCTTTCCATTATTAAATTAAAAATGATTGTTTTGTAAAAATATTATTTGAGCGATTTTTTAATTCTAGGCCTTGCTTTATTTTTTTTCCTATATTCTTTAACCTCTTTTTTAAGATCAATACTTTTTAGTAATGAAGCTTTTTTAAGGATTGCTGTTTTAATTTCATCAGAAATATTACCTTCATTTATTTGAGTTTTACAGTTATTAAAACCATCAATGATTTGACATTTCCTGTCATAAACTACAACTTTAAATCCATCAACCCTAACTTCATTCGATAAAAATTGAACCATTATCTTGATAGAAGAATTATTTTTATCAGAATTATTATACCAGTCAGTAATAATAATTCCCCCACCATAATCTGCATTATTCAAAGGTACAAAATCTAGAATATCTAGTGTAGCCCGCCACATTTCGTTTGAGGTAGCAAATTCAAATTTACCAGAACTACCATTACCAAGTTCAGAAAATTTAATACGTCTTCCTTCTTCAACATTTTTTGCTACTCGTTCTTTTGAGTTAACGGGAATTTTTCTAGCATCAGTTTTTCTATAAAGGCCACACTGTGATAAACTTGATAGAAATAGAAGAGATAGTAAAATTAAAGGGAGTTTTTTTATAAAGTATTTAAAGTTCATTGAAATAGTACCTAATTTATTAAATTGTATCTTAATAAGACATAAATGATCAATATCGCTAAAAAGCCAATAAATAAACAAATAAAATGTGATACTTTTGCAACAATTCAGCAAAATAACATGAAAACTATTAAAATAAAACAATTTGAAGGAATAATTTGATATTGAAAGAGCTCATAATTAATTAATTAATTAAACAATATAGAAAAGGAGTAATTATGAATAACTTAAAAAAAATTGGTGCAACAGCTTTAGCTGCTTCACTTGTTTCAGTTTCTGCACATGCTGTAGAACTAAGCGTAAACGGTTACTGGGAAATGACTCATGTGAGTAAAAATTTCTCTGATGCTGAAAACTCGTCAAATAACCAAGGTAACGCATTTGGTTCAAAATCTGCAATCGAGTTTAGTGGTTCAGGTGATGTTAACGGAATGACTGCTTCAGTATACACTGCGTATAATGATGCTGCTAACGGTATGCTTTCTCACCAAATCTCATTAGATATGGGTGATATGGGAGAAGTTGGTTTAGACCAAAGTGTTGGTGCATATGGTTTCTCAACTATTGATGATAAATCTCCAACTGCTTACGAAGAATCTTGGCATGGAACTTCATTCTCATCTGCTGGCTTAGGTGCTACGGGTGGAAATGACAGTACACTTGGTTACAAAAATACTATGGGTGGATTTAAACTATCAGTTGAGTACGCGCCAGACTTTGCTAACACTGACCAAAATGGTGATGGTGGATCTTCTGGAGTTGGTGGTCAAGGATCAAACACTAACTTTGCAATCACAAACAGTTCATTAATTGACGGTTTAGATGCTGGTTTCGGTGCAGGTCAAAACAGTGATACTAGAGTAAAAAACGCTCAATCTATGGAACAAAGTTCTATTGGTGGATACGCTAACTACTCTTACGGTCCAGTTACAGTAGGTTACACAAAAACTTACACTTCAGGATCAACTGCTGGTACAGGCGCTAACGCAGTAGATGCATATGGTATTGCGTTCAACGTGAACGAAAACCTATCAATATCTATGAACCAACATGATAATGAGTTCTTAAAAACTTCTTCTGCAGAAGTTGGTCAAGCAGACGTAACGCAAGAATCTCAGGGTGTAGCTATGGCTTATACTATGGGTGCTGCTGCTCTAAGAATCCAGAGCAACGACGTTGATAACGTTGGTGGAGTATCTGGAACTAATGAAGATATGACAGAAATCAGTTTATTCTTATCATTCTAATTAGATAAGTAATAATTCATATTAAACGGCCCTCGTAAAAAGGGGCCGTTTTTTTTTGTGTGTAACAAATATATAGATTGATTTAATATTAAAAAATTAAATTAATAAAATGAAAAAAAATTTAAAAATTGTAAACAGAAGCTATACAAGAAAAAAATATCAAGATGAAAAACTTAGAAGTAGGGACTATGAATTTGAACTGAAACTTAAAGAAGCTCTAAATTTCTACGAAACAGCAAACTACCAAGAAGCACTAGAAAAGCTTAAATATCTCAAGATAAATAATGATTATTTCTTGATTCATTGGTATTTAGGACACACCTATTTTAAATTATTTGAATATAATCTGGCAATTCAGAGCATAAAAAAATCAATACAATTAAAATCAAAAGATACTTTAAACTTAAACTTTTTAGCAAAACTATATAAAGCCATTAATAAACATGATCTAGCAATTTTGTCATTAGAAGAAGCGTTAGATTTAGATACTAAAAACAAAAATACATTAATTAGTTTAGCAGAAGCACATACAGACAAAGGTAATTTTGAAAAAGCGGAAAAATGTTATCTAATAATTTTAGAATTTGAGAAAAATAATTTTGGTATTTTTTACCAACTGATTAAGCTAAAAAAAAAATATTTAACTCAAGAATTAGTTAATAGAATAAAAGTAGACTTAAACAACATAACAATACATGAAGAAAAAATATATGCTAATTTAATTTTAGCACAAAGTGCAAATTTAAAAAATGACTTAGTAAGTGAAATAGAATTATTAAATAATGCTCACTTCCTATATTTAAAAAAAAAAAAAATTGCAGCAGAGCAGGAGTGGAATTATTATTCTAACCTCTTGCCACAATTTACAAAAAAATCTGATAATATAGCTGGTATAAAAATAGACAATAAAATTAGACCAATATTTATTTTAGGAATGCCAAGATCTGGCACAACATTAGTTGAAAGTATTATTACTTCAGGGAAAGAAAGTATAGCAATTGGAGGAGAAACGAATGCACTAGATAGTGTTTTCTTTAAAAAAAATATAATAAAAGATAATAATTCTCCGACACTTAAAACAGATTTTAATTTTAAAAAAACTGACTTTGAATCATTAAAAGAAAGTTTAATTGAGCATTATGATCAGTTAAAACTAATTAATGTTAATAAAAATAATATTTTTACAGACAAATCTATAACAAATTTTTTTTATATTGATATTATCAAAAAAATATTCCCAAATGCTAGATTCATATATTGTTCGAGAAATCCCCTTGCTAATATCTTAGGAATATTTAAAAACTTTTTACCACACCTTCACTGGACTCATTCCCTCGAAAAAATATTTCATTATTTTGATTTATTTGAGAAAAAATTAGGATTTCAACTTAAGACAAAAGACGAAAACTTTATGGTCATTAATCTTGAAGAACTTTCTCATGATCCAAAAAAGATTTCTAAAGAGTTATATAAATTTCTAGATTTTGAATGGTCTGAGGATTGTATAAAAGCTCAATTTAATAATATTATAAAAACTGCAAGTAGCATTCAGTTAAGAGCACCTATTAAAAAACACGATTTAAAATATTTAAAGAATTATCGTAATATTTTTAAAGAAATGGGAAAAAAATATGAGTGGTATAATCGTTAATTTAATTTTGAAAATAATAATGATAATTTATCTGTATAGTTATCAGCAGAATTTATTGAGCTACTATAAATAGGCTTATTTGCTTGGTTAACACTCAATGTTTTTATTGCTGTCTTGTTTTTATGAAAATCAAGGATTGCAGTTTCCCATTCTAAACCACAATAACTAATAATTTTTTTTATCTCATCTTTAGAGTTTTTTATTAAATCTTCATATTTAATATTGTAAATATGACCTTCAAATTCAGTGTTCCAAAATATCATTAAATCTTTATAAACCTTATAGTAATTGGCAAGCTCTTCTTGGTTATAAAACCAGCCTTCATGAACATCAAAAAGATTCTTATAAATAGAAAGACAGTTATCTTTAGGGTTTCTTGAACAATGAATTATTTTCGAATTTGGAAAAAAATGTTTAATAAACCCTATGTACCAAAAATTTGTTAATGATTTATCAGTAATATATTCTTTATCATATTTAAAATTTTTTAAATAAAACATGTAGCTTTCACTTAAATCTTTATTTAAAAATTCATCAATCATACTAATATTTATTTCATGATCCTTAATTATATTACTAGATATTATGTTGCTAAATATATTTAGTTCTCCCATACTAGAAACTTTAGAATGACTAGAAATTATTTTTTCAACTAGTGTTGTTCCAGACCTAGGCATACCCATAATAAAAATTATTTTTTGAGTATTTATTTCAGGAAGAATATTTTTAATTTTATGATTTAAAAAAAATGATTTAATACTCTTTGATAATTTTTTAATATTTTTAAAATCATATAGGGTATTAGCTCTTTGCAATTGATTTCCTTTTTCCAAATATTCAAATGATTTATTAAAGTTTTTTAAGTCTTCAAATGCTTTAGCTATCGCAAAACAAAGATAAATTTGTTTTTCATCAGACAGTGATAAGTTAGTAATTTTTTCAATCATATTAGGCAAATGCTCGATATCATTGTTGTAGTCTATTAGTACACTTAGCATTTTATCAGCCCTTGTAAGAGAAAGATCTATTTCAAGTGTTTTATACAATTGTTTTTTGGCGTTATCTATTTCCCCAATAGTTTGGTATGCGTACGCTAAATTTAAATGACACTCTGGTATTTTACTGTCTAATTTAATAGCTTTTTTAAAAAAAAAGATAGATTCGCTAAACTTATGCGTTTCATTTTTTAAATTACCTAAATTTATTAAGGCTTTTACGTAGGATGGATTAATTGCGATTACTTTATTAAAACACTCTTCGGCTGCAGCGAAATCCATTGTATTTTTATAAGAAATTCCAAGATTATTTATAGCCGCTATGTTTCTGGGGTTTATTTGTAAGGCTTTTATTAAGCAAGAAATAGAAAGTTTATATTTTTTTTGAAGCTGAAGAGTAAGCCCCTTAATGTTCCATAAAAAATCATTATTCTTATTTTTTTTTAATAAGACTGTTGTTTTATTAATTACAAAATCATACATACCAGAGTTAAAGGCATTAATAATTTTTGATAATTCACTTTTTAAATTTAAGTTCATAAAACTAAGTTGGAAATTTTTTTATTTTGTTTTATATATTTGATTGAGGCAATTCCAATAGAATTAGTCATTTTTATTTGATTAATATTTTGGTTATTAATACCACCCAAAGCTATAATTGGAGTATTAGCATATTCTGATAATAGATTAAATTTAAATAAACCTAAATATTTGCTAGATTTATAAATTTTAAAAATTGGAGATAAGAAAATCTGACTAACACCTTGTATTTTTTTAATTCTTATTTCTTTTAAAGAGTGGGCAGAACCAACAATAAATTGTCTATTATTTTTATATCTATTCATGTTTTCTTTATTGAATGAGGGTATATAATACCCATCTAGATTAAGTTGTTTAGCGAGAGTAAAATTATTTGCTATTAAAAAGATCCTTCTATTACTTTTACAATAATTCCTAAATTTTATAATTTTGTTAATATTGGGTTTAATTTCATAATTTCTATAAATGAGGGCAATTTTATTATCAATTTCTATGATTTCATTTATATTCAGGTTCTCTACAAAGTAATAAATGATAGGTAATTTTTTATGCATAAAACAATAAGTAATTTAAACACTATAGAAAATATATTAAAGACTAAAATTAAAAAATTACCAAATATAATTGCGGTAAGTAAAACCTTTCCAATTAATGATATTTTACCATTAATAAATTATGGTCACCTGCATTTTGGTGAAAACAAAATTCAGGAAGCTGTAGACAAATGGAGTAAAGTTGAGAAAAATAATATAAAATTACATCTCATTGGAAAGCTTCAAACTAATAAAGTAAAATTTGCTGTAAAGCTTTTTGACTATATTCATTCATTAGATAGTGAAAAATTAGCAACTAAAATTGCTGATGAACAAACTAAGCATAATAAAAATCTCAAGATATTTATCCAAGTAAATATTGGTAATGAAGAACAAAAATCTGGTGTTAAAAAAGATGATGTTTTGAGTTTTTATGAATTTTGTAAAAATTTAAACTTAAACATTATTGGAACCATGTGTATTCCTCCAAAAAACCTAAACTCTCACAACTATTTTTTAGAAATGAATAAGATTAATAATAAGTTAAACCTGCATGATATAAGTATGGGCATGTCTGAAGACTACATAGAAGCTTCACAAAATAATGCTACATTTATCAGAATAGGTTCTAAAATTTTTGGTCAACGTGATTAACCAATTCTAATCTTTGTTTTTTTATTAATTAATTTTAATAAAATTTCAAAGTCTTTTTTTTTGAGTGCAATACATCCGGCAGTGGGTTTGTAGTTATTTGTTAAATGTATAAAAATAGCACTCCCTTTAAATGGAATTTTTTTAATATTATGACTAATGGTTATCAAATAATCATATTTGTAATCTTCTCTATAAAAATTTTCTTTGTATTTTTTATTATAAACTAAAATTTCCTGGTTATACCTTGGATCACTTGGGTCATTACACCAAGCTATTTTTTGTGTAATTTTTTTTTTTACTATATTAGATTTGGGAATACCAATTCTGTCTTTTCGATAATATAATTTTTGTAAGTTAAATATTCCCTTTGGTGTTGAATAATCACCTTCTTTTTTATTAAAGTTTAAGCCATTTTTACCGACACAACATTTAAACTCGAAGTCATCAATTATAAGGGTGTTTTTATTTTTTACATGAATTATCATAGAATATATTAAATATGATTAAGCAAAATATTTTTATTATTAACTTTAATTCACTATATGAAATCTTGAATGAGATGAAAGAAAATTTATCTTTTCAAATTATAAAGTATGAAAATGAAGATTATTTTATTAAAGAAAATAAAGCTGATATTAAAAATTGTTTCTTTGTTGCAAAATCTAACCCAAAATTATTATCCGATAAAGCACTAAGTGAAAAAAATTTCTTAAATTTAGATATATTACCATTACCACTCAATAAACTAATTGAATTAATTAATATTCAACTAATTAAACTGAGATACAATCATCAATCTAAACTTAATATTAAAGGATATGAAATAAATTTAAATTCTAAATTTTTTACTAAAGATGGATTAAGTATAAAGTTAACAGAAAAAGAAATTGAAATTATTTTATATCTAAATGACAACCAAAAAAAACACAATATATTAGAATTGCAAAAAAATATTTGGGGCTATTCGTCAGATATGGAAACTCATACTGTTGAAACACACATCTATAGATTGCGAAAAAAAATAAGTAATAAATATAATGATGAAAATTTTATATTTAGCCACAAAGATGGCTATTTTATTTAATAAAATTAGATTAATTTAGTCTAGTCTAGCTCCAACTTTTTGAATTATTTTTGAAGACATCTCAGTTCCTTTTTTGAGACTTTCCAGTGTTGAAAAACCATTAATAGAACCATGAAGAAATCCTGCTGCAAATAAATCTCCAGCACCTGTTAAATCTATAATTTTTAAATTTGATTCACTTTTACATTCTATTATTTCATTGTCTTTTATTGCAATACTTCCTTTTTCTCCTCGCGTAATTACTAGAAGTTTTCCCAATTGTTTACCGAAAGAAATAACTTCTTCAAAATTATTAGTATTAATTAATGATTTAATTTCTTGTTCATTAGCAAAGGTTATATCAAGTTTATTTTGAACTAAATCTAAAAAATTGTCTTTATGCCTTTCTACACAAAATTGATCTGATAAAGACATTGCTTTTTTATTAGAGATAGACAATGCTGTATTAAATGCAGTTTTTGGTTCTCCCTCATCCCACAAATAACCTTCTAAAAATATCATTTCACTTTTTTTTACAGCATTCTTATTAATGTCATTTTCACCAATTCTTCCTGCGATACCCAAATATGTTACCATTGTTCTTTCTGCATCAGGAGTAATTAAAATTAGACAAGTTCCAGTTGGTGAAATTTCGACTTTTTTATTATAAAAATATCTTACCTTTTCTTTAATTAATCCTTCTTCATATTTTTGACCCAGATTATCATCATTAACTTTACCAATAAATCCCACATCATTTCCAAGCTGAGATAAAGCAACAATAGAATTTGCAACAGATCCTCCTGATACAGTTTCTTCAATTTTTAGAGTAGATAGTAATTTTTTATATTCATGTTCTTCGACTAGCTTCATAGTGCTTTTTGTTAATTGATTATCTATTAAATATTGATCTTCTACTTTGCATATAACATCAACAATTGCATTTCCGATTCCTAATATTTTCATTTTAAGCTTTTTTTATTTTAACAGGATTTTTTCTATTAGGATAACAAGTCGTACAAATTTTACAAGTCAAACCATAACACTCTCTTGCTTTACAAAATTCTCTTCCATAAAAGATTATTTGTAAATGTAATTTACTCCAATTTTTTTTGGGAAATAATCTTTTAAGATCCTTCTCAGTCTGAATAACATTTTTGCCATTTGTTAAGCCCCATCTTTGAGCAAGTCTATGTATATGTGTATCTACTGCAAATGCAGGTACACCAAAGCCTTGGGACATAACTACGCTTGCCGTTTTATGGCCTACACCAGGTAGTTTTTCGAGTTCCTCGAAGCTATTAGGTACTTTACCACCATACTCTTCCAAAAGTTGTTTAGACATTAAATAAATACTTTTTGCTTTAACCCTAAAGATACCAATACTTTTAATTAATTTTTCAATTTTTTTTCTGCCCAATTTTACAAAATGTTCAGGTTTGTAATATTTTGGGTATATATTTTTAGTTACATAATTGACATTTAGATCAGTACACTGCGCCGACAAAAGAACTGATGTTAGAAGAGTAAATTTGTTTCTATGATCTAGAGGAATAAGGGTTGTTGGATAAATTCTATTTAGAATTTTGAGTATTCTTTTTGCTTTTTCTTTTTCATTCATTATTCAAAATTCAATAAGTCTCTCATTGAATAAAGTCCAGGCTTTTTATTTATAAGCCATTTTGCAGCAGTTAAGGCACCATCTGAGTAGAGGGCTCTATCAAATGCTTCGTGATTTAATTTTATTACTTCCTTACCACTAGAGAATGTTACCTCATGTTCTCCAATAATCTCACCTTTTCTAATTGAATTAAAATTAATCTTTTTTCCATAGGGGAAAGATTTTTTATTTAAAAATTTTTTACCAATTAAACTATAAAGATTTTTACTTTTTCCAGCAGCAACACCTTTTCCAAGCATTAAGGCGGTCCCAGATGGATAATCTTTTTTATGTTTATGATGAACTTCAAATATTTTGCTTAAATATTCTTCATTCAGTGATTTTGAAGCTATTTCAGTTAAATGCATTAATAAATTAATACCCAAACTCATATTGCCAGCCTTTAAGATAGGAATTTTTTTTGAAAATTTTTTAATTAAATTGTCTTCTTTTTGAGTAAAGCCAGTTGTTCCAATAACTACTCTTTTTCTAAGCTTTGATGCAATTTTAAGAATATCTAGAGTGCATTCTGGAACCGTAAAATCTACTATCACATCAGTTTTTTTAAAGGCTGATTCTGTATTTAAATTAAGGCTAATACCTGCTATTTTCTTTGTTGTAAGTTTGTTCTCTGTGAGAGTTACCAGTTTAAAGTTTTTATTAGATTTTGATGACTTAATAAGCTGTTGACCCATTCTTCCAAGACAACCAGAAATTGCTAAATTAATTATTCTCATTTAGTTAAATATTAACCCTTTTTGATTAATTAGTCTTTTAATTTTTCCAAAAACTTTTAGCTTTTTGGAAAAATTTTTTAATACTTGGGTTTGACTTCTCATTCTCAATTTCTCTAAATTTTTCAAGTAGTTCTTTTTGTTCTTTA
>Ga0075445_10000649_pt1 | contig 18374 bp, 19 predicted proteins | sample CoawatmetaG02DNA_FD_72350 | JGI IMG/M metagenome (GOLD analysis project Ga0075445, IMG submission 72350) | Marine microbial communities from the West Antarctic Peninsula - Coastal water metaG029-DNA | ecosystem: Environmental > Aquatic > Marine > Coastal | place: Atlantic Ocean: West Antarctic...
TTTTCTAGATGTGGTTCAGGTTCAATGTTTGAAATTTTATATTTTACTAATAATGTTTATTTCTTACCTCATTTACACTCTCGGGATATGCATCAAAAGTATAATAAGGAATTTTTTATACGTAAACTTAATATTAAAGATGAAATTCCCTATTATAAAAATTTAAAAAGTAATTCAGATTTTCATTTTAATAAAATTATCAATCCCTTTTCTATTCACAAAATATTTTCTTTTATCTCGAAATAATGGATATTAATTTTTTAAAATCTAAATCTGTTCATATCATTGGTATTAATGGAATTGGTATGAGTGCCCTTGCTATATATTTAAAAAATAAAGAAATTAAAGTTTCAGGAAGCGATATTACTGAAAACAATAATACAAAGGTTTTAAATAAATATGGCATCAAAGTAATTATAGGTCATAAAAAAGATAATATTATAGGAAAAGATATTATTTTTTATTCCTCAGCAATTAAAAACAATCCTGAAATTACTCATGCTAAGATGATTAAAATTCCATTATTTAGTAGAGCTAAACTATTACAAATTATTTGTAAAAATAAATTTGTTATCGCTGTATCAGGATCTCATGGTAAAACTACAACCACTTCATTACTTGGTCATATTCTTGATAAAAAAGGATTAAACCCAATAATCATTTCTGGGGGTGTGATGAAAAATTACGGTCAAAATATACATTTAACTGATAGTGAATTTGTAGTTGTTGAGGCGGATGAAAGTGATGGAACTGTATTTAAACTTAGACCTAATTATTTAATATATCTAAATGTTGACAACGAACATTTAGATTATTATAAAACTTTAACTAATTTACAAAATAAAGTTAAATCTTTTATTATTAAACTTTCTCATAAAAATACAAAAATTTTTTTAAACGGAGATGATATTTTTTTAAATAAAATTAATTTAAAAAACATTATTAAATTTGGTTTTAATAATAAAAATCATTCAATTATTAAAAATATTAAAGTTACTGATAAAAATACTAAATTTGACTTAATTAGTAGTTTGTATGAACCTTTACTAGATATTAAATCAAACCTATTAGGACATCATAATGCTTTCAATGTCGCTTCCGTTTGTTGTGTTTTAAATGAACTGGGTATTAAATTAAAGTCAAATGATTTAATATCTTTTGAAGGCGTTGAAAGAAGAATGAACACAATAGGTTCTATTAAATCCTCTACCTTTATAGATGACTATGCACATCATCCATTAGAGCTAGATAAACTAATTTCTGTATTAAAATTATTTCCTCAAAAAAATAAATTTCTTATTATAGAACCTCATAGGTACAGCCGGCTCAATCTTCTTTATAAAGAATATTTAAACACTCTTCGAAGTGTTCAAAATTTATTAATTTTAGATACTTATTCTGCAGGAGAGTCTTTGAAGAAAAATTGGAAAAACTCTAAAGATTTAGTAAATGATTTAAATGCAATTAAAATTAAAAAAGCACTATATATTAGTAATTATGATGATCTTTTTAATTTCTTTGATGAGAAAATTAAAAAATCAAATAATAATTTATTTATTTGTGCTGGAGCAGGTTCCATATCCAAAGAATTAAAAAGCTATTATGAATCTAGAAAATAATCAATTAGAAGAACTAAATATAAAATTAGATTATGATACATCTAAAATATCATGGCTTAAATCAGGAGGCAAATCTAAATATTTTTGTAATATTAAAAACCTTAATCAACTAAAGGATTTATTTAAAGTTATTAATGATCATAAGATTCCTTATCTTGTTGTTGGTAATTTTTCAAATATTCTAATTCAATCTTCTGGATTTAATGGTCTAATTCTAAAATTATCAGGTGAATTTTCTAATATAGGGTTATCAAATAATATTATTACTGCTGGTTGCTCAGTGCTTGATTTAAAATTTTCTATGTTTTGTTATGAAAATTCTATCACTGGATATGAGTATCTTTTCACTATTCCTGGAACAATTGGAGGTAATATTTTCATGAATGCTGGATGTTATGGTTTTGAAATTAGTAATCAAATAAAAAAAATTAAAATTTTTGATATCCTGACTTTTAAAACTTCCCATGTATTTCCTAGTGAAATCAATTTTAAATATCGTAATGGATACCAGGAAAAAAATAAACTAATACTTAGTGCTGATTTTTATACAGAGTTAGGAGACCCCATTCTAATAAGATCAAAAATGAATGATTTTGACAATAAAAGAAAAAAATCACAGCCACAAAAAGTAAATTGCTGTGGTAGTATTTTTAAAAATCCATCTTCATCAAGTGCATGGCAGTTAATTGAATCTTCTGTTGATGATAGTTTTTATATGGGCGAGGTAAGACTTTCTAAAAAGCACAGTAATTTTTTTGAAAACGACCCATACGTTGATGCAGATAAATTAATAACATTTTTAAAAAAAGTTGAGGATAGTGTTTTCAAAAAGCATAGTATTAAACTAGAAAAAGAACTTAGAATAATTGGAGAATAGTTATTAAAAAAGATAAAATTTTAGTTGTTTATGGGGGTTGGTCTCAAGAAAGACTAGTATCTATCTCATCAGGTAAGAATGTTTATAATGCATTAAAAAAAAATCATCATAATGTCGATTTTATTGATTTAAATAAAAGTAATATAAATAAGATTTTATCTTTTAAGCCAGATATAATTTTTAATGCACTCCATGGAAAATTTGGTGAAGACGGTGGATTAACTTGTTTTGCAGAAAAATATAAAATTAGAATTACACATTCCAATCAAATAGCATCTAGTCTTTGTCTAAATAAGGAATTAACTAAATTTTTTTTAAAAAAAAATTTGAATTTAAATACTCCGAAAACATATAGTAAACTAAATAATATTAAATATCCCGTTATAGTTAAACCCAATAAAGGTGGCTCTTCCTTTGGTATTTATGTAGCCGATAATGACATTCAATTAAAAAGTATTTTAAAAAAAAGTACTGAAGATATGATTGTTGAACAAAAAATTATTGCTAATAAAGAACTTACTGTGACTGTAATTGAAGAGAAGGGAAATGTCAGGTCTTTAGGTGTAACTGAAATTAATTTCCAATCTGACATATATGATTATCAGGCAAAATATACTAAGGGTTTTAGTAATCACATATTTCCAGCTAAAATTCCAAAAAAAGATTATGCTTTTTTATTAAAAATTTCAGAAAATATTTTTAAAATTATCGGTTGTAAGTCAATTGCAAGAATTGATTACATTATGGATAAAAATAAAAATTCAAATCGTTATTTCTTTCTAGAGATAAATACTCACCCAGGTCTAACTGATATTTCCTTAGCTCCAGAGCAAGCTTCTTTTAATAACTTATCTTATTCTAATCTAGTTGAGATGATTCTTAGCTCAGCTTAATTTTGAAATATTCTATTCCAAATTATTTGCCAATTAAATTATTAAAATTATTTAATTATTTAATTTTGGTTTTAATTTTTACTTTAATTTGTTTCTTTATAGTCAAAAATAATAATTTAAATAATTCCAAAAACATAATTTATGTTAATTCTGAAATTTCACAAATATTTTACTCAAATTTACCTAAAGATCTAAAATTATTAAAAAATTATTTAAATACTAATGATTTTATCGAAAGCTATGAAGTGGTAATTAAAAAAAATGAACTTTATTTATCTCTCTCTACTTATTCACCTTTTGCTATCAATAACATTAATGGAAAAATAATTTTTGAAAATGGGGCAATATCAGAAAGTAATTTTTTTAATAAAAATTTTATTAACAATATTCAATTGCAAGATATATCATTGGATATTCCAAGTATTGATCCATTATTTATCCAATTTTTCTATGAATTAAATAATTTTGATCAATTTTATCAAATTCAATTAATAGATAATAGGAGATTTGATATATACCTATTCGACGGAAGAAAAATCATGTTACCAAAGATATTTGATAAAAAATTAATAACTTTTTTAAATGAAAATCTTTATATATTTATGAAAGATGATAATTTTAAAACATATTTAGATCTTAGAAATTTTTTAACTGATTCTGTAAGAATGAAATGAATTATAAAAATGTTGCAATCATAGATATTGGTTCAAGTTCCATCAAGACCTTTGTAATCAATAAAGAAAATAATATTTCTAATATTATAGGTGTCGGAAAATCTAATACCTTAGGTTTTAATGGAAATACTATTGTTGATTTCGATATTTTTGTTGATTCAATAAAAAAATCTATTGATAAAGCTCAGAGACAATTAAGTCATAAAATTAATGATATAATTTTACTTTCTCCCAGCAGTCAAAATAAAAATTTTTTAATCTCAGAAAAAATTATTTTAAATGGTTCTCAAGTGGAAAATAATCATTTAAGACAGCTTTTTAATTCCATAAATAATAAATATCGATCAAACATTGTTCATTGTTTTAGATCTAATTTTACAACTGATCAAAATATTATTACTGATAATCCAATTGGCATTACTTGTAATAGTCTATCTTTAAATGCTGTTGCTACTTTTATTAGTGACTCACAGTTAAATCTTTATAAAAATATTTTTAGTAGAGTTGGTGTAAATATTATTTCTATTTATGATTCAAGTATTATTTATTATCTTTATTTGAAATCCTTAAATTTAGATAAAAAAAATATTGTGATGATAGATATAGGATTTAAATCTACAAAAATAATAATGATCAAAGATGAAAAAATTGCTTTAATCAAAACTTTACCCTTAGGTAGTCAATTTATAACAACTGATTTTATGAAAATTTTAAATGTAAGTAATGATTTTGCTGAAAAAATAAAAATAAATCATGTTGACTTAGATTTAATAGGAGAAAGGTCTATTGAAATTCCTGTATGGGAGGAATTAGGAAAAAATTTAAAAAGAAAAATCGAGCATGATTATCTAAAGTCAATTTTATCATCTAGAATTGATGAATTGTTTATTTTAATTTTAAATTCTATTTCAAAATCTAAGTTTTTATACTCTTACTTACTTACTGGCGGTGGTTCAATGCAATTAAATTTAAAGCCTTATCTTAAAAAAAAATTTGGAATTGATGTCGAATTAGCAGAACCTAAGCCTGTAACAGGTATTCCAACATTTTGGAATAATCCTTCAATCATGTCCATTTACACTCTTAATGAGCTAATTACAGACGGCTCTCTTGAAAATCTGAGTATATTAAAAAAAAATGATTCTTTTTCTAACAAAATATGGTACAAAAGATTCGTAGACCTACTATAGGTAGAAATGTGCGGGGTAACATGACACTAGATATAGAGCCAATTTTAGATCAAATAAATTTAAAACCATCAATTACTGTTATGGGTGTAGGTGGTGCTGGTAGTAATGCTGTCAATAACATGATCCAATCTAACTTAAATAATGTTGAGTTTATTGTTGCAAATACAGACGCTCAAGCATTAGAAAATTCATTATGTTTTAATAGAATACAATTAGGACTTTCTAAAACACAAGGATTGGGTGCTGGTGCAAACCCTAGCGTAGGAAAAGAAGCCGCTGAAGAAAGTTCAGATGAGCTTAATGAAGAACTTAGAAATACAAATATGCTTTTTTTAACTGCTGGATTAGGTGGTGGAACTGGAACCGGATCACTTCCTGTAATCGCAAGTTTAGCAAAAAAATTAAATATTGTTACTGTAGCAATAGTATCTACTCCTTTCAATTTTGAAGGAACAAAAAGAATGAAACTTGCAAATGAAGGGTTGGAAGAATTAAAAAAAAGTGTTGATACTTTACTAATAATTCCAAATCAAAATTTATTTAAAGTTTCTAATGAACAAACATCTTTTGCTGATGCATTTAAAAAAGCTGATAATGTTTTATTTGATGGAGTAAAAGGATTGACAGATCTTATCACTCAACCCGGTTTAATTAATCTAGACTTCGCAGATGTAAGAACTGTTATTAAAGAGATGGGTTTTGCTATGATGGGAACTGCGATTGCTGAAGGCGATAATAAAGCCGTTGAAGCCTCAAACTTAGCTTTAACAAACCCATTAATTGAGAATGTAGATATGAATACCGCTAAAGGAGTGATCGTTAATATATCTGGTGGAAGTGATATGACTTTGATGGAAGTTGACCATGCAGCAAATATTATTAGACAAAGTGTTAATCCTGAAGCAAATATTATATTTGGATCTTTGATTGATGAGAGTTTAGCTGGAAAACTGAAAATTAGTATATTTGCTACTGGAATTGAGGAAACTGGTAAAGGAATTCTGATGTACCCTCAAAAAAATAAAGAAAATAATATTCCTTCTTCTTTTAAAAAAGATAATTCAGATGCAAGTGAAGAGATTGATAAACCTGATCATGATTCTTCAGAAGAAATAGAAACAATTGTAGATGAGAGCTTAATTCAAGAAGGTTTTGAACTTACTTCGCAAGATGTGACTGAAAATATTGATAGTCAGGAAAACGTTAATTATGACAGTCTTCACGAAAAGAAAAAAACTAGTTTTTTTGAAAAACTTACCAGCCTAATGAGTGCGGAAAAAAAAAATGAAGAAAGTATAAAAGATTCAAAAAAAAATAAAAAAAATAAAAAAAAAACAGATCCAAATCTATTTTTGTTTAGTGAGGCAACTAATGAAACAGCTGAAGACGTGAGTTCTATAGATTCAACTGACATTGTTGAAATTTCACAATCATTTGAAAAACATGATAATGAAGATTTAGAAGTTCCTTCCTATCTTAGAAAAGGTAATTTGTAGATATATTTTGACTAAATACAATAATTTACAAATCTAAACTTATATTTTCTTCGGTTTTGACAATAATCTAACTAATGTACCAAAATACAATATCGAACAAGATATATTTTAAAGGAATAGGCTTACATACTGGCCTTCATGTAAATTTAGAATTACATCCCGCAAAAGAAAATTCAGGCATTACCTTTTTTAGAAAAGATTTAAATAAAAAAATTAAGGCTAGTTGGAAAAATGTTATTTCAACAAAATTCTCAACTAATCTAGGTGTTGATAATTGTCTTATTAAAACTGTAGAACATCTATTAAGTGCATTTGCCGGACTCCATATATCTAATTGTGATGTTTTTATTGATAGTGAGGAAGTTCCGATTATGGATGGCAGTTCTAAAGTTTTTGTTGATGAGATTCTAAAGACAGGAATTAAAAATCAAATTGTGAAACAACAAGCAATAGAAATTAAAAAAAAAGTTCGATTTGATTGTGATTATGGTTACGGAGAACTACTTCCAAATTTAGAAACGGAAGAAGGTTTAAATATTTTTCTTGAATCTCGCTTTGATGGTAAATACGAAGATCAAACTATCAATATAGAAAACTTAAATGGTGGTTATCCATCTAAAATATCTCAAGCGAGAACTTTTGGTTTTTATGAAGAGATTGAATATTTAAAATCACAAAATCTAATTAAGGGAGGGTCTTTAGATAATGCAATTGTTATTAAAGAATTTCAGCCTATTAACCCTGAAGGCCTTAGATATGATAATGAGCTAATGAGACATAAGGTTTTAGACGTTGTTGGTGATTTATATTTATCAGGTTTTCCTATTATTGGTAAGTATAATGGATTTAAAACAGGTCACTATATTACATACAACCTATTAAGAGAGCTGTTTAAAGATCAGAATAATTTTAAAATTATTAATTCAAATTAAATCAGACCATTTTTTTCGGGTCAGTTAAAATATCAAATTCCTTAGATGTTAATCTGGTTAATTCCAAGCAAGACTCCTTTAGAGTAATTCCTTTTTTATGTGCGTTTAGAGCTACTTTTGAAGATAAATCATAGCCTATTACTTTAGTTAATGGTGTAACTAGCATTAAAGAATTATGGAGAAGTTCATTAATTCTTTTTTTATTAGCCTTTACTCCGTTAAGGCAATTCAACGTAAAAGACTTAATGCCATCGCTAAGTAAATTAATAGCATCAAGAGTATTGTGAATAATAATTGGATTATAAACATTTAATTGAAAATGACCTTGTGTGCATGCAAATAAAATTGAGGTTTTTAATCCAATGACATGAGCGCAAATCATTGAAAGTGCTTCACATTGAGTCGGATTAATTTTACCGGGCATGATCGAAGAACCGGGTTCATTCGCGGGTAATATTAATTCAGCAATACCACTTCTTGGTCCTGATGCTAGAACTCTTAAGTCGTTTGCCATTTTAAATAGTGTAGAAGTTAAAATTTCAAGCCCACTCATTACTTCGATAAACACATCATGAGAAGCTAATGACTCAAATTTATTTGGAGCTGTCTTAAATGGCATTTTAGTTAATTTCTTTAAATTATTTGCAAATATTTTTCCAAAATTTTTATGAGCATTTATTCCTGATCCAACTGCCGTACCTCCTTGAGCTATTTCTAATAGTTTAGAAAAAGATTTTTTAATTGTTTTTTCTGCATAATCTAATTGAGCAAGATAAGCGCTAAATTCATCTGATAATTTTAAAGGAGTAGCATCTTGTGTGTGAGTTCTTCCTATTTTAATAATACCCTTAAATTCTTTAATTTTATTTTTAACAGAAGATTTAATTAAATAAATTTCAGGTAATAGTGTCTTTTGTAATGCTATTAGGGTTGCTATATGCATTGCCGTAGGAATTGTATCATTAGAGGATTGAGATTTATTAACATCATCATTGGGGTGGAGAGGTATGTTTGATGGTAACTTCGACCCTAAAATTAAATTTGATTTATTAGCAATAACTTCATTAAAGTTCATATTAATCTGAGTTCCAGATCCTGTTTGCCAAATAACAAGTGGAAAGTGTTCATTCATTTTACCTATTATAATATCATCACAAACTTTTCCAATTGCGACCACATTTTTATGGCTTAAAAGTTTTAATTGTTCATTAGTTAGTGCGGCAGCTTTTTTTTGAAAAGCTAAAGCCTGAATAAAAGCATCTTGAAAATGAAATTTTCCAACCCCGATTTTAAAATTCTCTACTGATCTCTGAGTTTGAGCACCCCAAAGTTTATTTGAAGGAACCTTGACCTCTCCAAGACTATCTTGTTCAATACGAAATTTGACCATAACTTAATAATAATATATATCAGATTTTATGAAAAACATTTTATTAATTAGACACGGACAAAGTGAATGGAATAAATTAAATCTTTTTACAGGTTTTAAGAACGTGGAGCTTACTGAGCAAGGTGCCAATGAGGCTAAAAAAGCATCTGAAAACTTTAAGGAATTAGGTGTAAAATTTGATCTTGTTTACACTAGTCTTCTTTCAAGAGCTCAAAAAACAGCAAAAATTATTTTAGAAGGTTTAGATCAATTCGAATACCTAACTAATAATCATAAAATTATTGAAGATTCAGCACTTAACGAAAGAGACTATGGAGATTTAACAGGCCTAGATAAAAAAGAGACAGCAGATAAATATGGTGAAGAACAAGTTTATAAATGGAGAAGGGGATATAGCGATAGACCCCCCGCAGGAGAAAGTCTTGAAGATGTGGTTTTAAGGGTAAGAAATTATTTTGAATTAGAAATACTGCCCCAAATTCATTCTATTTCAAATAATAATATTCTTATTGCAGCTCACGGTAACTCTTTAAGAGCTCTTTTACTCGTTATGGGCGTCTATCAGATTAATGAAATTAACTCAGTTGAGTTATCAACAGGAGTCCCAATTCACATCACTTTTGATAATACCACATTTCAGATCAAGTCTTAATTTTAATTATTTTCATGATTGATCTGCCTCTTATATTAGCCTTAGCTACATATTATTTTACAATGTTTATAACTCCTGGTCCAAATAATACCATGTTAACTATTTCTGGGATTAAATTTGGATTTAAGAGAACTGTTCCTCATATTTTTGGAATATCCGCCGGACATGCTATTCAAATATCTATTGTTTGTTTGGGTTTAGGATCTTTATTTCAAAAATTTCCTCATATTCAGGAGTATCTGAAATGGGCTTGTTTAATTTATTTATTATATTTAGCTTGGAGTGTGATTGGCTCAATAAAGATTGATAATGTTGAATCTGGGAGACCATTAAGATTTTATGAGGCTTCTCTATTTCAATGGGTTAACCCAAAAGCCTGGACTATTGCAACCATTGCATCGACAGCGTTTTTCCCCAATGACGAAAATATACTAATTGCGATTATATTTATCTCACTCACTGCTTTTATAATTAATCTTCCTTGTATTAGCTTATGGGCATTATTTGGAGCTTCTATAAAGAAATTTATTAATAATCAGCTGCTGAAGAAAATGATTGAGTATATTTTTGCAATTTTATTAGTATTAACGGGTATATACTTAATTCTTTAAGAATTTTGTTTTATGAACTCAGCGGAGTGATTCTTAAAAATTAATATTATTAAGATAATAATTAACATAAATAAACCATATTGAATAAGTCTTTTAGCCTTAGGGCTAGCTCTAGATTCTAAGTTTTTATTAGTTAAATAAAAAAAAATACCTAAAAATATGAAAAAAATTAATCCACCTTGTAATACTGAATCGTTTAATAGGCTCATTAAAAAGATTAATTTATAAGAAATCTCAAGAATATAAAGTTTTTTTTTGCTTGATAATTAATTTATTATCAGCACAATCGGTCGCAGACAAACGACTTTGGAAATATTCTAGATATTATTTCCCGAGTCATAATTAATAAGGAGTACTCATGTTTAAATTTTTAAAACTATTTGTACCAACTTCAGTACTAATTGCTGTGCCAGGTATTGCCTCGGCTTCAGCTAACTTAGCACCTAACGACTATGTTGGTATTTCATTTTGGCTGATTTCAATGGCACTTGTTGCTGCAACAGCCTTTTTCTTCTTAGAGACACAAAGAGTTTCTGCTAAGTGGAAAACTTCTTTAACTGTATCTGGTCTTGTGACTTTAGTCGCTGCTGTTCACTATTTCTATATGAGAGATGTGTGGGTATCTACAGGTGAAACACCTACTGTGTACAGATATATTGATTGGTTAATTACTGTTCCACTTCTTATGGTTGAATTTTACATAATTCTTAGAGCTGTCGGCGCTGTTTCAGTTGGTATCTTCTGGAGATTAATGATTGGTACAGTAGTAATGCTAGTTGCTGGTTATCTTGGGGAAGTCGGTGCTATCAATGCATGGGCTGGATTTATCGTTGGTATGGCTGGTTGGGCTTACATCTTGTATGAAGTTTTTGCTGGTGAAGCTGGTAAACTTGCTGCAGATAAAGCTCCTGCATCAGTACAATCTGCTTTCTCATCAATGAGATGGATTGTATCAATTGGTTGGGCCATTTATCCTCTTGGATATTTCTTCGGTTACCTAACTGGTTCAGCAGATGTTGAAATGCTAAATATCATTTACAACTTTGCGGATGTTTTAAATAAGATCGCTTTTGGTGTGATTATTTGGAACGTAGCAACTACAGAATCTAAGTAATTCTTAGATAATTAATATTTTAACCAGGCAAGTTTTACTTGCCTGGTTTTTTTTTATTAAAATTCGTATATCCTTAATTTACTTTGAATAAACATATAGCTGTCATCGGTAGTGGTTTTGGAGGCATAGCTTCTGCTCTTAGAATGAAAAAACTAGGTTTTGAGGTCACTTTAATTGAAAGACTTGGAAGTTTAGGTGGGCGAGCTAGAGTCTTTGAACGCAAAGGATATAAGCATGATGCAGGCCCTACAGTTATTACGGCCCCATTTTTATTTAATGAGCTATTTGATCTTTTTGGTAAAAAAATTGAAGATCATCTAGTATTTAAATCTCTTGATCCTTGGTATCGTTTCTATTTTCATAATGGCCAAGAATTTGACTACAGACCTTCCGTAGAAGACACTATTAAAGAAATTGAAAGATTTTCAAAAGAAGACGCCGAGGGATATAAGCAATTACTTGAACACTCTGAACGTATTTTCAATGTAGGATTCTTAAAACTCTCAGATAAACCATTCAATTCCTTTTGGGAGATGGTAAAACAAATCCCTTCATTGTTGAAACTACAAAGCTATTTAACAGTAAGCGGTCTAGTTAATAAATATCTTAAAAACCCTTTTATGAGAAAGGCATTTTCAATTCACCCTTTATTAGTAGGAGGTGACCCCCACACTACAACTTCCATATATGCGTTAATTCATTATTTAGAAAGAAAATGGGGTGTTTATTTTTGTATGGGTGGGACCGGTAAAATTATTCAAGAATTAGAAAAACTGGCAATAGAGCAAGGAATTAAGATTTTAAAAAATACGGATGTGAGTGAAATTATTTTAGAGAATAATCTAGTTACAGGTTTACGATTAAATGATCATGAGGTTTTAAATTTTAATGCAGTAATTTGCAATGCTGATCCTCCAACTGTTTATGCAGAAATGATTAAAGGCAAGACTTTAAAAAGAACTTTTAAGCCTGAATCTTTAATTCAATATTCAATGGGATTATTTGTTTTATTTTTTGGAACAAAGAAACAGTATCCTTCTGTCGCTCATCATACAATATGGATGAGTGAGAGATTTAAAGAATTACTAAGTGATATTTTTCAAAAAAAAACTTTATCAGAAGATTTTTCCTTATACCTTCATCGTCCAACTGCAACTGATCCTTCTTTTGCTCCAGAGGGGTGTGATAGTTTTTATATTTTATGTCCGGTTCCAAATTTATTAGGAAATATCAATTGGGAAGTAGAGGGACCTAAATTAAAAGATAAAATTATAAGTGAACTATCTCAAACAATTATGCCAAACTTAGCAAATGTAGTAGAAGAAGTATTTTGGATGGATCCCAATGATTTTAAAAAGGATTATAGATCTATGCATGGTGCTGGTTTTTCTATTGCTCCAATTTTTTCTCAATCGGCATGGTTTAGATATCATAATAAAGATCCTCAAATCAAAAATTTATATTTTGCTGCAGCAGGTTCACATCCTGGTGCTGGCATACCAGGAGTTCTCTGCTCTGCCAAAATTGTAGAAAAAGTCATTAAAAAGGATTTTAAATTAAATTAAATTAAATGAATGATTTTAAAAATCTTTCATTAGAAGAAGCCTCATCTTTAATCAAAGCCAATGGAAAATCTTTTTATTGGGCAAGTTTTTTTTTAACCAAAAAAGTTACCAATGAAGCAATTATTTTATATTCTTTTTGTCGATTATTGGATGATTTGGCAGATGATAAAAATAATAAATTATTAGAACTTCAAAAATATAAAGAATTTTTAAGTCGGATACCTATTAAAATTGCAGGAAATAATATAATCAAATTTCTTGAAAGGCATAAAATTAAACAAACTGTTATAAAAGACTTAATTGATGGTTTTATTTTTGATCAAGGCTTAGTACGCATTGAAAATAAACAGCAGTTAATTATTTATTGTTACCAGGTGGCAGGAACCGTTGGTTTAATGATGAGCGCAATACTTAAGCCCTATAAAAATTATGCCAATAAATTTGCCATAGATTTAGGAATTGCCATGCAGTTAACTAATATCGCAAGAGACATTAAAGAAGATGCCCTTGATCATAATAGGCAATATTTACCTTCTCAGATGATTAGCAAGACCAGTTTTGAAGATTTACACTCTATAAGTTTAGGTCATAAAGATAAGGAAAATTCTCAAAATATTAAAAATGCTATTTTTGAAATTTTAAAAATTTCTAATGACTATTATATTAGTGGGATGAGTGGTTTAAGATATCTCCCTATAAGATCTCATTTAGCGATTGGAATTGCAGCCTTAGTTTATAAACAAATAGGAATTAAAATTATTAAAAACAATATTAATTGGAATGGAGAAAGAATCTATCTTACTACTGTAGAAAAATTTTTTATAAGTATAAAAATTTTACCTCATCTTTTCAAAAGACTTCTTAAAAGCCCTATTCATAAAAATGAATTACACAAAGATTTAAAAGGTAGAATAAATGCAAACTATTTTTGATTATGCTGTAATAGGAGCAGGTGCGGCGGGATTAAGTTTTTTAAAACAAAGCCAAAATAATAAAGGCACAAAAACTATAGCTATAGATAGAAATATTTTTATACAAAAAAATCATATTTTTGGATATTGGGACATGCCTTGGACTAAAGTATTAAATACTCATTCACATCAAAAATGGAAAACTTGGTCAATAATTAATCAAGAAGAAGAGGTAAAATTTTTTTCTGAAAATCATGCTTACGGTATTATTTATCTAGATAAGTGGAGAGAAGAATGTTTAAAAAATAAAGATAACTTGGTTATTATTGAGAGTTATGTAAAGAACATTGTAAAAAAAAATAATGAAATTTTTGAAATTATCTTGGAGAATAATGATGTGTACTATGCCTATAATATTGTTGATTCAAGGCCTGTTAAATTAGAGAAAAAATATTTAAAGCAACACTTTTTAGGTCTTACAATTGAAACTAAGTATGATGTTTTTGATGAACATAAATTAATATTAATGGATTTCAGGGTAGATCAGTCAAAAGGAATACATTTTATATATCTAGTTCCTTTTTCTAAACGTAAAGCATTAATTGAATCGACAATGTTTTCTTATAATGAAGAAAGCAATGATTGGTACAAAAAATCTATTGAAGAATATTTGCAGAAATTTTATCAATTAAAGGAATGGAATATAGTAGATGAAGAGAAAGGCTCTATCCCCATGACCTTAATTAAAAAGCCTAAAAATAATTTTATAAATATAGGAACTATGTCTGGTGCAATGAAGCCATCAAGTGGTTATGCTATGAGCTTCATTCAAAAACAAATTTCTGATCTCTTTAAAAATAAATCTTTGATAAATAGGAAATTTGCCAATCCTCATAAGTTAGTTGATTTATGGATGGATAAAATATTTTTAAAAGTAATTGCCTCAAATCCAACTTTAGCGATAAGCATATTTACCAATCTGGGAAAAACCTTAAATGGCAATGAATTTGCCTTATTTATGTCTGGACAAGCAAATACTCTCATAAGACTAAAAGTCATACTTAAAATGCCTAAAAAACCCTTTTTAAAGGCATTATTTACTATTTAATTAACTTATGAATTTAATATCTCTATCCCCCTTAGCTTATGTTTCTTTATTCGCAATAGCTGTCATAGGATTACCTCATGGGTCTTTAGATGGAGCTATCGCTTCATTTTTAGGATTTAAATCGATAAAAAGTTTTTCGAAATTTTTATTCCTGTATATTATTATGAGTATTGGAGTAATTTGTTTTTGGTTTTTATTTCCAGTCATTAGTCTTTTATTATTTCTTTTAATAAGCATTTACCATTTTGGCAGTTGTGATGCTAATTTTATTATTAACAAAATTGATAAGTTAATTATCTCTATTGCTCATGGCGGTAGTGTTGTAATGGGAGTGATCTATTTTCAAAAAGATATATCTTTTCAAATTTTCGAATATCTTTCTGGTTCTAAAATTTATTTATTTTTTCAATTTGTTGATTATTTTTTTTATCTCATATTAATTTTTATATTTTTTTATATTTACCTATGTTTAAAGAAAAAAAAATTATTTAAAAACTTCATTGAAATACCTTTAATTTTATTAATTGCTTTTTTTGCCCACCCATTAGTTACTTTTAGTATTTATTTTTGTTGTATTCATACTCCTAGACATATTGTTGATGTAATTAAAAATCTTAGAAAAAAAAACTACAATTATATGAAAATTATTTATACAACAATTATATTTACGGTCCTGTCTTGGCTCTTGGGATTAATTGGATATTTATATTTATTACCAACTTTTGGTAATACTGAGGCGATTTTAAAAGTTGTATTTATTGGATTAGCTGCATTAACTCTACCTCACATGATTTTAGTTGATGGTTTTTATAAGCCTGAGACCAGAAAATCACATTAAGTAATTCATCAATTGAATATAGCGATAATTTAAATATCCTTTTTTAACAATAAAGTTTTCTTCAATAGTATCCTCACTTAAACTTTTAATAATTTTTGGTAATAAACTCGAAAGTTTTCTACTTATCTTTGCTGATGACTTTAAAGTATCTATATTTAATTCTTTTTCTAAAAATAATTTTTTGCCATTAGTGTTTTTGATTAATTCATAATCAATTAAAGAGCCCTGTTTATTTAAAATTTTTTTTAGCAGCTCTAAATTATCCGGTTGTTTTTGAATAGTTTTTGAAAATAAGAGATACCCACATCCTTCTTTAATGAATTTTTTTTTTAAACTCTTAATTGAAATAAATAGGTCAATTTTTTGATTAATATACTCTTTACATCCTATAGACTTATAACTCTTATCTTTAAATATTCTTTGGCTAGATTTTTCATAATAAAAATTAAAATCTTTGTTTTTCTTTCTAATATTTTCTATGTCCAATGGTAATAAAGGAGTCCGGCACTCACTTTTATCAGTTTCTGCTAATATGCAAATATTCATATAACCTATTGTTTATTTTAGTTTTTAAATCATTGCTAATGAAATTTATTAGCTTTTTAAATATAACTATCTAATCTTATTTTAGATGAAACTTATACCTGAATGGTTACCTCATGCTTATTGTTGCGTAGCTTGGCCTTGCAATAAAGATTTGTATGGTGATTTTATTTATGATGCCCAAATTGAAATTGCTAATTTAGTTAATGAAATTAGTTCAGATGAAAAAATTTTATTATTCTGTAACTCTAGAGATATGGTGGAATGCAAAAAAATTGTAAGTAATACAAATATTTATTTTATTGATGTTCCTTTAGATGACTCTTGGATGAGAGATATCGCTCCTATTTTTTTAAGAAACTTTAATCAATTAGAGTCCATTTCTTTTGAATTTAATGGTTATGGAAAGTACCCTAATTTTAGTAATGATAACAAAATATCGAATTTTATTAGTGATAGATTAAATATTAAATATCTAAAATCTAATATTGTCTTAGAGGGGGGAGCTATTACTTACGATGAGGAAGGCAATCTATTTACAACAGAAAGTGTACTGCTAAATAAAAATAGAAATAATCATCTTTCAAAAATTCAATTTGAAGATGAACTGATAAGACTCTTAGGTGTTAATAAGGTTATTTGGCTTCCCGAAGGGCTTGTTGGAGATGATACTGATGGTCATATTGATAATCTTTTATGCCCAGTTGGTAATAAAAATTACTTATTAGCCTCAACAGATAACAAGGATGATGAAAATTTTAATATATTAAAAAATAATAAATTTCTTATCAAAGATCACTTTAAGGATTCTGCTAATATAATAGATATTCCTATTCCAGCTCCAATAATTTTCAATGGAATAAAATTAGTTTCTTCCTATATCAATTTTTATTATACAGAAAATAAAATTATTCTGCCAAAATTTATGGTTCCTCAAGATCAGATAGTCTATGAAATATTTACATCATTATTTCCTGATAAATCTATTATAATGCTTGATACGAGAAATATTAATTACGGAGGAGGTAATATCCATTGCGTCACTATGAATGTGCCAAAAATCTAAATGGTTAAAGTAGCTAACTCACAATTTGTTTGTTTAAAAGATGGTTTTGATGCAAATGTCAATAGGGCTTTAGAAATTGCAGATAATGCCTCTTCAAAAAATGTAGATATATTATTATTTCAAGAATTATTTCAAACTAAATATTTTTGTTCAACTAAGAATAATGATTTTTTTAATCTTGCGATAGAATTCCCTGACCATTCAATATTTCAAAAATTTTCAAATTTTTGCAAAGCTAAAAATATGGTCATTCCAATAAGTTTCTTTGAAAAGCATCAGGATAAATATTTTAATTCTTTGATTGTTATTGATGCTAATGGATCTTTGAGTGATATTTATAGGAAATCCCATATACCAGAAGGTCCGGGGTATAACGAGAAGTTTTATTTTTCTCCAGGTGATACCGGCTTCAAAGTTTTTAAAACTAAATTTGCCACAATAGGATGTGCTATCTGTTGGGATCAATGGTTTCCTGAATGTGCAAGAATTTTAGCTATGCAAGGTGCTGAACTTTTATTTTATCCGACAGCCATAGGTTCTGAGCCACAAGACCCTAGTTTGGATTCAAGGAAACATTGGACGAATGTAATGGTGGGTCATGCTGCTGCAAATCAAATTCCTATTATAGCATCAAATAGAATAGGAACTGAAAGTGAAAAAGACATAACAGTTAACTTTTATGGTAATTCTGTAATTATTGACCATATCGGAAATATAGTATCTCAAATGAATGAAACCGATGAGGGCATCAATATTCATGACTTTAATATCGATGAAATTAAGAAGTATAGGGAATCCTGGGGAAATTTTCGTGACAGAAGACCTGACTTATATAAAAAAATTTGTGATTTTTGAAAAAAACTAGATTAGTATAGTTAAATAATTATTAGGGGGG
>Ga0075445_10000662_pt1 | contig 18251 bp, 12 predicted proteins | sample CoawatmetaG02DNA_FD_72350 | JGI IMG/M metagenome (GOLD analysis project Ga0075445, IMG submission 72350) | Marine microbial communities from the West Antarctic Peninsula - Coastal water metaG029-DNA | ecosystem: Environmental > Aquatic > Marine > Coastal | place: Atlantic Ocean: West Antarctic...
CCGTCATCTGAATAAGAAGCAACTATTGCATTTGATTCTTCAATAGAGTGAGGGGCAGTATAAAACCCATAAAAAAGACCAATAAAACCAAATGCCATCAAAGTGAAGGACAGTATTTTTATATTTTTTGTGACTGTAAACATTAATCTATTCTAATATTAAAACTATTTAACTAACTTTTTTCTTAAACTTAAAACATACTGAGATATTTGCCACCTTTCTTTAGAATCAACTTGACTTGCATGTGATCCCATCAGGTTTTTTCCATACATTAAAACATGATATATACTGCCTTCACTAATATCTCTATCGGCATAGCTGGGAATTCCTAAAAACTTTTCTCTAGTCATCAAAATACCTTGACCATCTCCTTTTGAACCATGACACACCGCACAATAAATTGCATAAAGCTCTTTACCTTTAGCAAGATTCTTCTCGTCTTTAACTAAAGGAGAAAATAAAGTGTTTTTAGCTAAATCATATCCTTCATTAGTATCTCCAAATTCATATGGAATCCATCCTCTTGGAATAGTGCCTTCAACAGGAAGTTGAGCTTCAATTCCATTTTTAAATGCGTCCGATTCGTCATAAGTTCCATAACCTACTGATTCATACATGTTAGGAAAAAACTGATAATTTGGCTTAGAAGAATCAAAACAAGATACCGTAATAAGGCACAGTAAAATCAAAACCATAAAAGTAAAGTTTTTACGCATGGCTAATTTTTTTATTATCATGTACTTTAGTATACAATACATCTGTTTGGTCAATTAACTTTTTAAGATCATTTTCATTACCACTAAATTCAATAACAATTAAAAACTTATCATCTGTTGTCTCAGGAATTGGATTTTCGGCTTCTTTAAAGGGCCATAGTTTACTTCTTAAATAAAATGTAATTACCATCAAGTGAGCTGAAAAATATACCGTTAATTCAAAAATAATAGGAACAAATGAAGGCATGTTTTCTATGAAAGAAAAACTGGGCTTTCCACCAATATTTTGGGGCCAATCTAATATCATAATATGATTCATCATCCATATTGCAAAACAAAAGCCTAAACATCCATATATAAATGCAGTTATGGCAAGTCGAGTTTCCTTAAGACCCATAGCTTTATCTAGACCATGAACAGGGAATGGAGTGTAAACTTCTTCAATCTCATAATTAGCTGCTTTAATCATCTTAACAGCGTCTAAGAGCTTGTCGTCGTCGTCGTATACGGCATGTAATATTTTATCAGCCATTATTTATCCCTTAATTTTTTATAATTATCACCTGATGATTTCAAAATTGTTTTTACTTCTGCCTGGGCAATTACTGGAAATGTTCTAGAATAGAGTAAAAATAAAACGAAAAAGAATCCTATTGTACCTAAAAATATTCCAATATCTACAAAAGTAGGCGAGAACATTGTCCATGAGGAAGGTAAATAGTCCCTATGAAGAGAAGTAACTATGATAACAAACCTCTCAAACCACATTCCTATATTTACAACAATTGAAATAATAAAAGAAAATACTATACTTGTTCTTAATTTTTTAATCCACATAAGTTGAGGTGAAAAAACATTACAAGTCATCATAGCCCAATAAGCCCACCAGTAAGGGCCAGTTGCTCTATTTAAAAACGCATACTGTTCGTATTCCACACCAGAATACCAAGCAATAAATAACTCTGTTATATAAGCAGTTCCTACTATACAACCAGTAATCATAATTACTATATTCATTAATTCTATGTGTTGAATTGTAATATAATTTTCTAAATTCGAAACTTTTCGCATAATAATTAATAGGGTATTAACCATTGCAAACCCTGAAAATATAGCTCCAGCCACAAAATAAGGCGGAAATATTGTTGTATGCCATCCAGGTATCACAGATGTGGCAAAATCCATTGATACAATTGTGTGCACAGAAAGGACTAGTGGAGTCGCTAAACCTGCAAGTACTAATGATACTTCTTCAAACCTCTGCCAATCTTTTGCTCTTCCACTCCATCCAAAACTTAATAAGCTATATATTTTCTTTTGAAAAGGCTTAACTGCTCTGTCTCTAATCATTGCAAAATCAGGAAGTAATCCAGTCCACCAAAAAACTAATGAAACTGATAAATAAGTAGAAATTGCGAAAACATCCCAAAGCAATGGTGAATTAAAATTAACCCACAAAGATCCGTATGCATTCGGAATAGGCAGAACCCAATACCCAAGCCATGGTCTTCCCATGTGAATTATAGGAAATAGTCCAGCCTGAATAACAGAAAATATAGTCATTGCTTCAGCAGATCTGTTAATAGCCATTCTCCATTTTTGTCTAAAAAGAAGCAATACAGCAGAAATTAAAGTTCCCGCATGACCTATTCCTACCCACCAAACAAAATTAGTAATATCCCAAGCCCAACCGACTGTTTTGTTAAGGCCCCAAACTCCTATGCCCGTTGAAACAGTATAAATCATACATCCCAATCCCCATAAAAACAAACTCAACGCAATAGAAAAAACTATCCACCATTGTTTATTGGCCTTACCTTCAACTGCTGCTGCAATATCTACCGATACATCATGATATGACTTGCTCCCAGTTACAAGAGGTTTTCTTATCGGTGATTCGTAATGAGATGACATATATTATATATTCTATTTTAATAAAACTTAAACTTCATCCGTATTTCTAACTTTTACATGGTAAAAAACATTGGGTTTTGTACCAACTGTATCTAATAAATGATAAACTCTTTCGCTCTCTTTCAAAACAGATACTTCACTATCCTTTTCATTGATATCTCCAAACTTCATAGCTCCAGTAGAACAAGCAGCAGAACATGCGCAAGTATCATTGAATTCCCCTTTTTCAACTCTTCTTCCTTCTCTTTTAGCATTAAGAATAACTGCTTGAGTAGATTGAATACAAAAAGAGCATTTTTCCATTACTCCTCTAGATCTAACAACTACATCTGGATTTAGAACCATCTTCCCTAAATCATCATTCATATTAAAATCAAACTCATCGTTATTATTATATAAAAACCAGTTGAATCTTCTTACTTTATAAGGACAATTATTTGCGCAATACCTAGTTCCAACACACCTATTGTAAGCCATGTGATTTTGTCCTTGTCTTCCATGAGAAGTAGCGGCAACTGGACAAACTGTTTCACAGGGTGCGTGGTTGCAATGTTGACACATAACGGGCTGAAAAACAACTTGAGGATTTTCAGATGGATTTTCCATTTCTTTAAAAACAGAAAGAGAATCTGAAAGTCCATTAATATCATCCTTCGTTTTATTGTCTCCATCAAAAGTTTCTTCGGATGAATAATACCTGTCAATTCTTAGCCAGTGCATATCTCTTGATCTTCTTACTTCTGTTTTACCTACTACTGGAACATTATTTTCAGCATGACATGCGATTACACAAGCCCCACAACCCGTACAGGAATTTAAATCAATAGACAAGTTAAAATGATGTCCAATTGATCTGTCAAATTCATTCCATAAGTCAACTTCTGGAGAATTTACTGGAGTTTCTATATGATTTAACGAAACTTTAGTTATTGCATTCCAATCTTCTACATTTTTAGTATTAAAAACTTCTAACGTAGTTTCTCTAATAATATCTCCCCTACCCATTAATGTGTTCTGTAATTGAGTACAAGCAAACTCATGTGTTTCATCTACGGCTTCAATCTCTATGTTCTGTACAGAATTAAAGTTTCTATACAATTTAAATGCATTCACTCCAATCTGCATTTCTTTTTTCATTGCATTCTTTTTACCGTAACCAAATGCTAATCCAACAGCACCTTTTGCTTGACCGGGCTGAATAATAACTGGCACTTTTAAACTAGCTCCATTAACTTTAATTTGTGCATAATTACTATCTAAAGCACCGTTTGCGACAGTGTAATTTTTTAAACCTAACTCTTGAGCGTCAAATTTTGAAACTGTTAAATAATTATCCCAAGAAACTCTAGTTATTGGATCAGGAAATTCTTGTAGCCATGGATTGTTAGCTTGTTGACCATCACCTAAACCAGTCTTAGAGTACAAGACCAGTTCAAGACCAGAAGATTTTGAACTTGAAAGTTGTTCTGCACAAGTAATTGAATTAAATTTTAATTTTTTAATTATATTTTCAGAATTTGATTTAAAGAAACCATCATGCAAAGCCTGATTCCAAGACATGTTTTCTAGAATGTTTTGTTCCCAATTTTTTCTAATAAAATCATAAAAAGTTTTGGAGGATCCCATCCATTTCAATAAACAATCTTGAAACTGCATAGTGTCAAACAAAGGTCTAATAGTAGGTTGTGTTAAGCTAAAATTACCACTTACCATTTCATTATCTCCCCATGATTCAAAATAATGAGGGGAAGCAGCCACCCATTTAGATTGAGAAGCGGTTTCATCATTTTTCATTGAAAAACATACTGAAAAATTAGCTTTTTTGATTCCAGAAATAAATTCTTCAGAATTTGGTAGTGTGTAGGCAGGATTAACTCCTGACATTATAACTCCTTTTACTTTACCTGAATTTAAATCTTTAATTAATTCCAAAACCTCTTTATCATTTCCTTTTCTAATTAAAGATAACTCGTCTTTTATAAATGAAAGACTTTTTAACAAGTCATTGATTGAATAAGCTAATAAGTGAGCGTTCACATCATCAATTCCTGTAATAATTATACCTTTATTTCCTGCTTTAAGTAATGAATTTGCAATTTGTTTTATAGAAATTTCAATGTTATCAGGAAGTTGCCCTGAAACCTCGAGCCCAGAAATATATCCATATATCTTTGCCAAAGCTATTTTTTGTTGAGTTGGTGTTAGGGATATTCTTTTATCAGCATTGGCACCTGAAATACTCATGTTAGACTCAAGCTGAAAATGTTTAGACATTTTAGCTTTATTATTCCCATCCTTAACAGGAACTCTTCCTTTTACATATCCCGAATCATGACCACCCCCTTGCCAATCCCCTAAAAAATCTGCTCCAACAGAAACTATAACATCCGCATTTGAAAAATTATAAGTTGGCAATGCCCTTTCACCATACGCTATTTCAAAAGCATCTAAAGCTTTAGAGTCAGAAATAGCATCATAAACCACATGTCTAACATTTGAATATTTTTCTTTAAAATCCTCAATAATTTGTTCTGTTGAGGGGCTTGCAAAAGTTTGTGTTAAAAGAACAACCTCGCTATTTGAATCTTTCATTGATTCTAGCTCAGATACAATATTTTGGTTCAATAGATCCCAAGTTATGTCTTGTCCTTCTTTAGTTGGGCCTTTTAGCCTTAGACTATCGTACATTGAAAGAACAGAAGCCTGAACTCTTGCATTTGCAGAGGACTTAACTTTAGCTTTAATGTTTTTTTCAATTTTTATCGGTCTTCCCTCTCTTGTTTTAATTAAAACATTCGCGAAATCAAATCCATCTGCTATTGAAGTAGCGTAAAAATTTGAAATTCCTGGGATTATTCTTTCAGGCTGAACTACATAAGGGATAGAACGATTAACGGGTCCCTCACAGCTTGCTAGGGTAGCTGCAGCGGTACTAAAGCCTAAATATTTTAAAAAGTCTCTTCTGTTAGTGTTAGAATTTTTTAAGCTACTTTTATCTTCAAGAAACGAATCCGTAGGCAATTGCTCTGCAAACTCATTATTTTTAAGGTCTGTAATCATCTTGTTATCTGATGATAGTTCAGCTTCACTTTTCCAATATTTTTTACGGTTCCCCATTTAACAAATATATTTATTTAATAGTGACATTTTCCACATTCTAAACCTCCCATTTGAGCGGCCGTAAGTTCTTCAACTCCATACTTTTTCGATAATTCTTCATGAATTTTAGTATAGTACTCGTTATCTTTCACCTTAATATTGGTTTCTCGGTGACAGTTTATACACCAACCCATTGTTAGAGGAGAATATTGATATAAAATTTCCATTTCTTCAACTGGACCATGACATTTTTGACAATCTACACCTGCAACAGTTACGTGTTGAGCGTGATTAAAATACACAAAGTCCGGAAGATTATGAATTCTAACCCACTTAACAGGTTCCGTATCTCCTGTGTAACTTTGGGTCTCTTCATCCCACCCTACAGCCTTGTAGAGTTTTTTAATTTCGTTGGTATAAAAATCTTTTGAATATCCTTTTTCTAAATCTTCTTCCCCATTATAATCAGCAATATTTTCATGACAATTCATACATACATTAAGAGATGGTATTCCAGAATGCTTAGATTTTTTTGCAGAGGAATGACAATATTGACATTCTATTTGGTTAGCCCCCGCATGAATTTTATGTGAATAATGAATAGGCTGAATAGGCATATATCCCTGATCCACTCCCACTTGAAGCATATATCCGTAAGCAAAGTAAGCACTAGATAATAATAATATCACAACAGAAACCAATACTAAAAATTGATTTTTAACGAAAGCTTTCCAAATTGGAATTCCTTTTTTATTGTCTTTTTCTTTAATACTAACACCATTTTGAGGAATAAGACTTTTTAATGTTTTATTTATTAATATCAAAAGAAAAACTAGTACTATTAAAACAAAAGATAGTAGAACTAAAATAATATCGTTTGTTGTACTTGATCCTATATTTTCTACAACAGGTGCTCCACTTACTGGCGAAACTGGTTTTGGTGGAACATAATCTGTGTATGCTAAAATGTTATCAATATCTTCATTTGAAAGTTGAGGAAAGGAGTTCATCGCAACTTTATTGTACTCTTCGTAAATAGCTACCGCTTGCTCATCTCCAGATTTTATCATAGCTGCGCTATTTTTAATCCAAGTATAAAGCCATTCTTTATCGTACTTTGCAGAAACTCCTTTAAGTGCGGGGCCAATTAATTTTTTATTGAGCTTGTGACATGAAGCACAATTTGCATTAAACAATGATTTACCCTTGGAAATATCTAATTCTTGAGCGGATAAATTAAAAGATAAAAGAAGGGAAAAAAATAAATTTATCGCAATCAAATACAATAAGCTTGTCTTAGAAAAGAGGCTAGAAAAGTGTTTCAAAAATATACTATTTCCTTTCACTAACAATTAAATAATTGTATCAAAATTAAAGAGCGAAAATACAACACAAAAACCTTTTTAAAACCCCTTGTTATATCTAATTTTTAATTTATAACCATTCTAAATAAAATCAGAAAAAACTACTATATTTTTAAAAAATAGCACATATCTTTGTTGTAAATGAAATTTAAAAACATATTTTTTTTAACAACCTTATTTCTTACTTCATTAAGTTCTTTTTCACAAGTTGGTAAAATAGAATTAAATCAAGACTCTAAATTAACAGAACTAATGAAATTAAAAAAGGAAGTCAATGAAGAAACTTTTACTTCAGGACAGTTCACCATACAAGTTTATAATGGACAATATGAAGGTGGAGTAGAATTGATGGGAAAATTGATTTTAGAAAATAGATTTCAAGACGTGATTTTTAGCTTTGAAACTCCATACTATAAAATTAGAATTGGCAAATATGTATCCAAAATTGAGGCTATTAAGAAACTTGAAATCATAAAAAAAACCTTTCGTTCGGCTTTTATTTTAAAACCTTATTAATTATTTAATTTTCTTTTTTATTTCGACTTCAGAATAAGCTTCAACAACATCTCCTACCACTATATCGTTATAGTTTTTAATTTGAATTCCACAATCATATCCTTTAGCAACTTCTTTTGCATCATCTTTAAACCTTTTTAAGGAAGATAAGGTCCCAGACATAACAACTACACCTTCTCTAATTAATCTAATGTTAGAATTTCTAAATATTTTTCCATCAGTAACCATACACCCTGCTATAGTACCAACTTTAGATATTTTGAATGTTTCTCTAATTTCAGCATTACCCGAAATCTCCTCTTTAAAAACTGGAGAAAGCATTCCTTCCATTGCGTCTTTAAGATCATTTATTGCATCATAAATAATAGAATAATTTCTAATATCTATCTCCTCTTTATCGGCAATTTGTCTAGCATTTCCAGTCGGCCTGACATTAAATCCTATTATAATTGCGTCCGAGGCGGAAGCTAATAAAACATCAGATTCTGTAATAGCACCAACTGCTTTATGAATAATATTAACATGAATTTCTTCGGTGGAAAGCTTTTGAAAAGAATCTGTTAAAGCTTCAACAGAACCATCTACATCTCCTTTAAGTATGATGTTTAATTCCTTGAAATCTCCCAGAGCTATTCTTCTTCCAATCTCATCAAGAGTAATATGCTTTTGAGTTCTTACAGACTGTTCTCTTACTAATTGTGTTCTTTTTACTGCAATCTGCTTAGCTTCTTTTTCGTTTTCAAAAACATTGAATTTATCTCCTGCTTGCGGAGCTCCGTCAAGACCTAAAACTGATACAGGTGTTGATGGTCCTGCTTCTAAGATTAAATTACCTCTTTCATCTTGCATTGCTTTAATTTTTCCAGTATGTTGTCCAGCTAATAAATAGTCTCCTATTTTTAAAGTTCCTTTTTGAATCAAAATAGTGGACATATAGCCTTTCCCTTTATCTAAAAATGCCTCAACTACTGTACCAACTGCAGCTTTATCTGGATTGGCTTTTAATTCTAAAAATTCTGCCTCCAGAAGTACTTTCTCTAACAACTCCTCAACTCCAGTTCCTTTCAACGCGGATACGTCTTGTGACTGAATCTTGCCCCCCCATTCTTCAACTAGCAGATTCATGCCTGAAAGTTTTTCTTTTATTCTGTCGGGATTGGAATTAGGCCTGTCAATTTTATTAATAGCAAAAATTATTGGTACTCCAGCCGCTTGAGCATGACTAATTGCCTCCTTAGTTTGAGGCATAACGTCATCATCAGCAGCTATTACAATTATAACTAAATCGGTTATCTGTGTTCCTCTAGCTCTCATTGCGGTAAATGCTTCGTGGCCAGGGGTATCTAAAAAAGTTATTTTTTGTCCGTCTTTTAAAATAACGCTGTAAGCTCCAATGTGTTGAGTAATACCTCCCGATTCACCGGCTATTACATTTTCTTCTCTTATAAAATCTAATAAAGAAGTTTTACCGTGATCGACATGTCCCATTACCGTAACAATTGGGGCTCTTGGAAGTAAATCTTCTGGTAAATCAATAACCTCTTGAATAGACTCCTCTATGTCGGCTGTAACAAATTCAACTTCATAGTCAAATTCATCGGCTACTATAGTCAAAGTTTCAGCATCTAATCTTTGATTCATAGTTACCATTATCCCTAAAGACATGCAGGTGGAAATGATATCGGTTGATGTGATTTCCATCATTGTAGCAACTTCTCCTACAGTAATAAATTCAGTAACCTTTATTGTCTTTTTTTCTGATTCATTAGAAGCTAAATCTTCTTCAGACTTTAATTTATGTGAATCTCTTTTCTCTTTTCTATATTTAGCACCTTTTGATCTTGATGACTTACCTTGAAGTCTCTCTAAAGTTTCTTTTATTTTTTTCTGAACATCTTCTTCTTTGGGCTCAGCGGAAACTTTTGTAGTCCTATTTTTTATTGGGGAATTCTTTTTTGTAAAATCCTGACTAGTTTTGGGAGCTTCTTTAGCAATTCTAATTCTTTTTCTTTTAGATTGAAATTGAGTTGGTTTTTTCAAAGATTTAGGTTTCTCAAACTTATTTAAATCTATTTTTTCTCCTACTGTCTTTAAACCACTAAGTTTTTTATATTGAGTTTTAATGTTAGAATCTGACTTTTTTAACTCAATATTTTTTGTTAAATCTTTACTTGAAGAAATAATATTTTCTTTTTTAGGGGGAATTAATGTTTTTTCTGTTTCTACAGTTTCTTCAGTTTGCTTTTTAAAACTTTTTGGTTTTAACTTTTCTAAATCTATTTTTCCTACTTGGACAGGCTTTTTTACTTTTGCCCTAGCTTCAATAATTGCTTTCTGTGCAATTAATTTCTTTTCATTTTCTTTTTCTAACTGAACTCTTAAATCTTCTTTTTCTTTTCTCTTTTCCTCACTCAAACCATGTGATTCAACTTTGCTAGATTTATCAGACTGAAATTCTTGAAGTAACAGATTGTATTGATCAGAGGAGATTTTTGTTGTAGGCCTAGCCTCAATTTCATGACCATTAAATGCCAAAAATTCAACAGCTCTATCTAAAGAGATATTAAACTCTCTTAAAACTTTATTTAACCTTATTAATTTTATTTCGCTCATAAAAAACTTCTATTGTTTAATTAGAAAATTCTGCGCTTAGAACTTTTCTTATTTCTAAAATTGTTTCCTCTTCTAAATCAGTTCTTTTAATTAAATCTTCAACATCTTGTTCTAAAACACTCTTAGCAGTATCCAAACCTGCTTTCTTTAATTCTAGTAAAACCCATCCTTCAATTTCATCAGAAAATTCAGTTAATTCAACATCTTCCTCTGCTCCATCTCTATATACATCAATTTCATATCCAGTTAACTGTCCTGCTAGTCTAATGTTAAATCCTCCTCTTCCAATCGCTTTGGAAACCTGCTCTGGATCCATAAAAACCTCCACAGTCTTCTTTTCTTCATTGATTTTTAAAGATGATATTTTTGCAGGGCTCAAAGCTCTTGTAATTAATAACTGTGTATTGTTAGTGAAATTTATAACATCAATATTTTCGTTGCCAAGTTCTCTAACTATCCCATGAATTCTTGATCCTTTCATGCCAACACAAGCTCCTACTGGATCAATTCTATCATCATACGAATCAACAGCAACTTTAGCTTTTTCTCCAGGAATTCTAACCACTTTTTTTACTGAAATTAAACCGTCAAAAACTTCAGGTATATCTTGTTCAAACAGTTTTTCTAAAAACTTTGGAGAGGTTCTAGACATAACAATAGAAGGTTTATTCCCTTTTAATTCTACAGATTCAATTACTCCTCTGACATTATCACCCTTTCTGTAAAAATCTGAGGGAATCTGTCTGTCTTTTGGCATTATCAACTCATTTCCCTCATCGTCTAAAAGAATTACTACATTATGTCTTATGTGGTGAACTTCAGCTGTATAAATTTCTCCAATTAAATCAATGAATTGTTTATAAACAATCCCATTATCATGTTCGTGAATTCTAGAAACTAAATTTTGTCTTAGAGCCAATACAGTCCTTCTTCCTAAGTCTATTAACTTAATTTCTTCTGAAACATCTTCGCCAACTTCAAAATCAGATTCAATCTTTTGGGCTTCAGAAAGAGATATTTCTTGATTTTCATCTTCAACAGAACCATCCTTAACGACAGTTCTATTTCTCCAAATTTCTAAATCTCCCTTATCAGGGTTAATAATGATGTCAAAATTATCATCATCTCCATATTTTCTTTTTAAGGTGATCCTAAACACTTCTTCTAAAATTGACATTAGTGTAACCCTGTCAATAAATTTTTCATCCTTAAATTCCGAAAACGATTCAATTAAGTTTAAATTTTCCATCTTATATGTTTTAAAATTCTACTATTAATTTTGCTTGTTTGATTTCATTGAATAACAATGACTTATTTTTTTTTACTGAAACCTTTCCCTTCCCAATAGGTTTTGGTTCTCTTGATGTCCATTCTATTTTAACATTATGATTGTTAACTTCAGATAAGTTTCCGGTAAACTCTTCTCCACTAACACATTGTATAGTAAGCTTACGATTAATATTTTTAGAAAATTGCCTTTGTGAAATTAAGGGAGATAAAAGCCCAGCAGAACTCACTTCAAAGGAGTAATCGTCTAATTCATCTTCTAAGTTATTTCTTAAATATTTACCCAAACTTACACAATCAGAAATTTTCACCCCTTTATCTCCATCAATAATAATATTGATTTTATTAGAAGAGTTTATAGATAGATTTACCAAAAAAAGATTGGTATTATTTTCTAAATATTCATTAATTAAATTGTCTAAAATATTATCCAAGCTAAACTTTATTTAATAAAGAGGGGGACAATGTCCCCCTCTAATTTCCTTAATAAGTTGCAAATGTACATAATTCTAAAAGAACTAATATAGTTCCAACTGCAAAATAAAACAGTTGGCCTACTAGGGCTCGAACCTAGACTCTTCTGGACCAAAACCAGACGTGTTACCAATTACACTATAGGCCAATATAACATTCGGCAAATTTAGAATAAAGTTTTAGGTGAGCAAATAAATTATATTTAAAAAATATTGTAAAAATTTAATTATTAATATTGTTTAAATTCGCTTTCAAAAGTAAATAAGCATGAATCTAGTTAAGTTTGAGAAATGGAATACTATAATTGCTACCATAACATTTCTAATAGCTCTTGCAACCTATTCTTTGACAGTAGAGCCTACTGCTAGTTATTGGGACTGCGCAGAATACATCTCTACATCAGCTAAACTTCAAATTGGTCACCCACCTGGAGCACCATTATTTCAAATGCTAGGTGCTTTTTTTTCTTCATTTGCTTTTGAGCCTGAAAAAATAGCATTAATGGTCAATATGATGTCTGTTTTTGCAAGTGCATTTACAATACTTCTACTGTTTCTAACCACTACAATTATTGGTAAAAAAATAATTTTAAAAAATAATTCTATTTCAAATTCAAATTCAATTATAATTCTTGGTTCTTCTCTTATTGGATCTCTATGTTTTACTTTTTCTGATAGCTTTTGGTTCAATGCAGTGGAGGCAGAAGTATACGCAATGGCAACAATGATCATGGCATTGCTTTTTTGGCTAGGTTTTAAGTGGGAAGAAAATATGGATAAGGATGGCGGCGATAGATGGTTGGTTCTGATTTCTTTTGTAGTGGGATTATCTTTTGGAGTCCATTTTATGGGTCTTCTAGCAATACCGGCAATTGGAATGATCTATTTTTTTAAAAAAAATCCTTCCCCAACTTTTAAAGGTTTTGTTATAGCAAATATTTTATCAGTTGCAATTTTATTATTCATATTTAAACTGTTATTACCTTCTTCTTTAGGCCTATTCGGATACTTAGAAGTCTTTTTTGTAAATGATTTGGGATTACCTTTTAATTCTGGAACTATTTTTTCAGCAATTTTAATTATTGCTTTCTTTTATTTTGGTATCAAGAAAACAAGAAGAAAAAAATGGATCAAAATTAACACCTTTCTACTTTGTATAATGTTTGTTTTCATAGGTTTTTCTTCATGGCTTATGATACCTATAAGATCCAACGCTAACACCGTAATTAATGAAAATGCACCATCTGATGCCAGGGCTTTACTAGCTTATTACAACTTAGAACAATATCCTGATACACATCTTTTTTACGGACCAATGTTTTCTGATGCATATGCTGGTCAAGATCCTAACCAGCCTTATAAAGATGACAAGCCTAAATATGAAAAAGATCTCCTGAAAAATAAATATATTATTGTTAATGATTGGGAATCTGGGAAAATTAATTCTAATAATGAACATGTTGGAATTCTCCCAAGAATGTGGAGTGCAGAACACGCTTCTAATTATATGAATTATTTTGGTTATTTAGATTTTGAAATAAAATCTGAATATAAATTAGAGAAGGAATTAACCGAAATAGTAAATCAATTTAGAATTAATTTTAATAATGGAGACATAGATTCCAAAGGTTATCATAAATTCTTAACTCAATACGGGGGCTACTTAGATATTGAAAAACCAAGTTTGTTTTCAAATTTAAAATATCTTTTTCAATATCAAATGGGTTCTATGTATTGGAGATATTTCATGTGGAATTTTAGCGGAAAACAAAATGACCTTCAATGGAAATATGACATATTAAACGGAAATTGGATTAGTGGTGTAAAATTTATTGATGAGCTCAGGCTAGGTCCTCAGGAAAATTTATCAAATGATGTATTGAATAATAAAGGAAGAAACAAGTACTATTTGCTGCCACTAATCTTAGGAATTATTGGTTTTTTGTTTCTTTTCAAAGAAGACAAAAATCTGTTTTGGATTGTTACTGTTTTATTTCTTTTCACAGGATTAGCTTTAAAAGTTTATGTTAACGAACGAATTTTTGAGCCTAGAGAAAGAGACTATGCTTTGGTTGGTTCTTTTTATGTGTTTTGTATTTTTATAGGTTTAAGTGTTCATTCTATTTACAAAAAAATCGAAAGTTATATTTCAGACAAAATATCTATTCCTTTATTAATGGGGTTACTAATAGTTGTTCCTTTTTTAATGGCTTTTGAAAATTGGGATGATCATGACAGGTCAAATAGGTACACCGCTCAATCTTTAGCAAAAGCATATTTAGATTCTATAGACAAGGGAGCTGAGCCAATGATATTTACCATTGGAGATAATGACACATTTGCATTGTGGTATGCTCAAGAAATAGAAAATTACAGAACAGATGTAAGAACAATTAACACGAGTTTAATTGCTACAGATTGGTATATAGACCAAATGAAAAAAAAGACTTATAACAGTAGTCCGATTCCCTCTCAACTTGCTCATAAACAATATGCATATGGCATAAGGGATTATGTTAAACATGAAGCTTTGATTGATTCTGTAAGGTGGAATATAAAAGATTTTATGAACTGGATAGGTAGTGATCACCCGAGGACAAAATATAAAAATCTATTACAACAATATGGAGCAGACATGACCAGTGTACCAAATTTTACTCAAAACATGATTTTTTATCCAACAAATAAAATAAGGGTTTCGGTAAACAAAAAAAATGTAATCGAAAGCGGATTAGTAAATGTAGAAGATTCCAATTTAATAGTAGATTATATAGATATTGATTTGCCTACTAGTGGTCTTTACAAAAATCAACTCTTAATGCTAGATATTTTAGCAAACAATGACTGGAAAAGACCTATCTATTTTACGGGTGGAAGTTATAATGATGCAGAATATTTATGGATGAAGGATTACCTGCAATTGGATGGACTAGTTTATAAATTAGTGCCAATTAAAACAGAAATCCCAAAAAACAATCCTTATGAGTTAGGTAGAATTGATTCGAAATTAATGTATAAAATAGTCAAAGGCTGGGAATGGGGTAATTCTGATGGAGCTAATATTTATCATGACCCAGAAACTAGGAAAAATAGTATTTCTTTTAGAGGAAATCTTCATAGATTGGCATTGCAATTAATTGAAGATGGTGATAAAAATAAAGCTGAAGAAATTTTAGATTTGTCTATTAAAAAAATGCCTATAAATTATTTTGGATTCTACAGTCTTTTGGATCCTTATATTTCAACTTATTACAAGCTTGATAAATTTAAAAAAGGAGATGATCTTTTTAAGGTTTTAGCTGAAAAATACAAACAAAATCTGAATTATTATTCTAAACTACCTAAATCTAAAGATTCTAAGTTTTCAATATATATTTTCGCTGAAAACATAATTACAGATACAGAAAGGTATCGTAGCTTAATTGAATCTGTTTCTAGGTCAAACAACAACGATTTAATCAGTAAAGCAATTGAAGATTACGTTTTTAATACGAACTTTGTCAAAGAACTTTACGGAAATTATGAATATTATAATTTACTGATTCCTTTTATTGAGAGCGCCTATAAATCAGGGAATTCCAAATTATCTAAAAATCTTTATATCAAGATTTCTTTGGAATTAAGAAATAGACTTATTGTTTTTAGTGAAATGCCTAAAAATCAACAATCTGAGTATGCGGATAATATAGCCAATAATTTATTTCAGTATACTAAAATTTTAAATTTGGTACTAAAAAATGAAATTGATGAATCTTTTGTAGAAGAAGAAATAGAGACTTTTAATATTATTAAAGAAGAATTTACTAATTAATAAAATCTTTTATTATGCTAATAAGTGTATCAGCATCCTGTTCTCCGCTTTGCCTCCAAACCATTTCACCTGCTTTATAAATCATAAGGGTAGGCAATAGTTTGATTCTAAGAGCTTCAGCTAATTCATTGTTTTTGTCAACATTTATTTTAATTACTTTTCCTTTATCACCAATTGCTGCTGCAACATCTCTTAGAACTGGATGCATGACAGATGAAGAATCGTTATCATCAGTGTAAAAGTCCAAAAGAATAGGCACTTCTAATCCAATAAGCTCCCCAAATTTCGACATAATACAAGTTTTATATTACTATAAAAGTAATGTTTTTTAAAAAATCAAGATTTTTTTAATTTTATTACTGATATTTCTGGCCAAATACCTACCCTTCCAGGAAATGCTAAAACACCAAATCCACGGTTAACATTTAAATATTGGTTTTTTTCTTGGTATAGACCTGCCCAATATTTATAAGCCCATTTTATAGGACTCCATTTAATCCAACCGGGTATCTCAATTCCAAATTGCATTCCATGAGTATGTCCACTTAACGTTAAATGAAATTGCGTTTGGTGATTTATTAATTTTTGTTCCCAATGCGATGGATCATGTGTCATTACTATTTTAAAATCCTCATTTTTCAACCCTAAGCATGCTTTATCTATGTCTCCATTTTTTTTAAACCCTCCTTTTCCCCAGTTTTCAACTCCAATAATATTTATGCTCTGTTTATTTCGTGTAATTTTAATATTTTCATTAAGAAGTAACTTAAATCCCATTTCTTTTTGGATTTTTAAAAGTAGATCAAAATTTTTCTTTTTTTCTAATTTTGATGGCCATGAAACATAATCCCCATAATCATGGTTTCCTAAAATTGAATATTTTCCCTCAGAAGCTTCTATTTTAGAAAACACATCTTTCCATTTAATTAATTCCTTAGATTTTGAGTTTACAAAATCCCCCGTAAACAATACAACATCAGATTTTTGTTTGTTAATAAGTTCTACGGCGTATTCAATTTCGTTAATACCTTTCAGGCTTCCACAGTGAATATCTGAGATTTGAGTTAATTGATATCCATCAAAAGCATCTGGCAAATCTGCAAACTCTAATTCATAGTTAATCACTCTATAATTAAATCTTCCTTTAAAAATTCCATAAATAACAAATGGTATTGGAATTGAAGCGATTAAAAGTGCGATTTTACTTACAAATTGCCTTCTTTGAAACGTGAATTCGTTAGGCTCACTTAAATTAAATAAAAAATTAATTAACCATCTCAGTGACCTTATTATATCCTCGAAAATTAAAAATGAACATGTAATTAATTTAAAGCCAAAAAGAGTTATTAAAAAAGCTATAGGTATAGATAAATAATCATAAAATAAGTCTGAAAAACTTAAAGATTTAGAATAAATTGAAAAAAGTCTGTAAACGAGTATTGATATTAGTGAAAGATTTATAAAAACATATATTTTGGAAATCCAATTAAATTTAAATAATGTTTTAAAAGCCTGAAAAGCGTATATTTCAACTAATAAAAATATTACAACAATTAAAGCCCATCTCACATTATATTTTTTAAGTTTAAAGAGCTAAATTATAATTTTAATTAATATTAAATGTCCTCAAAAAAAAAATTATTTTTAATTGATGCTTTCGCTCTAATTTTTAGAGGATATTATGCATTTATTAAAAACCCAAGAATAAATTCTAAGGGAATGGATACGAGTGCTATAATGGGTTTTATGAATTCACTTTTAGATTTAATTAAAAGAGAATCTCCAGACAATATAGCCGTTGCATTTGACAAAGGTGGCTCAAGAGACAGGCTTGAAATTTTTAAAGAATATAAAGCAAACCGAAGTGAAACTCCAGATGCAATTAAAATTGCTGTTCCTTATATACAAGAAATTTTAAAAGCAATGCAAATCCCTATTCTAGTTAAAAGTGGCTATGAAGCTGACGATATAATAGGGACCGTAGCAAAAAATGCTGAAAAAAACAATTTTGAGGTTTTCATGGTAACTCCAGATAAAGATTTTGCTCAATTAGTTTCAGAAAATATTTTTATGTATCGCCCTGCTAGAATGGGTAATGGAATAGAGATATGGGGAGTTGAGGAGGTGCAGAAAAAATTTGAAATCACAGATCCTTTGCAAGTAATTGATTTTTTGGGTATGATGGGAGACTCAGTTGATAATATTCCAGGACTTCCTGGTGTTGGAGAAAAAACAGCAAAAAAGTTTCTGGCAGAATATGGTTCGATGGAAAATCTTTTAAAAAATACAGATAAAATTAAAGGAAAACTTAAAGAAAAAATCGAGCAGAATAAAGAAAAAGGGTTGCTTTCAAAAAAACTAGCAACAATTATCTTAGATGTTCCAATTGATTATGATTTAGAAACTTTTAAATTACAAAATCCAAATATTATTAAAATAAAAGAAATTTTTAATGATC
>Ga0075445_10000664_pt1 | contig 18238 bp, 21 predicted proteins | sample CoawatmetaG02DNA_FD_72350 | JGI IMG/M metagenome (GOLD analysis project Ga0075445, IMG submission 72350) | Marine microbial communities from the West Antarctic Peninsula - Coastal water metaG029-DNA | ecosystem: Environmental > Aquatic > Marine > Coastal | place: Atlantic Ocean: West Antarctic...
ATGTTTCTAAATTTTTACCAAAGTTAATTAGAGCAATTAAAAAAGAAGGTTTAAACGTAATATGGTCATGTGACCCTTGTCATGGAAATACAATCAAAGCTACAACTGGATTTAAAACAAGACCATTTAATAGCGTTGTTAAAGAAGTAAAAAATGTTTTTGAATGCCACCAAAGTGAAGGAAGTTATGCGGGTGGACTACATATTGAAATGACAGGTCAAGATGTTACGGAATGCACTGGTGGTGCTCAGAAAATTTCTGACCAAGATTTATCTAGCCGTTACCACACTCATTGTGATCCAAGACTTAATGCCAACCAAGCATTGGAGTTAGCTTTTTTAATATCCGATGAAATTAAAAAAAATGCAGCTTATTCAAAAAAAAACATTAAAGTGGCATCTTAAAGTATTGTATTAAATACAATTTCGTTTAAATTTTAGGCAATGAAACCATTAGAAAAAGCACAATTTATAAGTAATTGGATTAAAGATTATGTGGAAAAGATGCCAAGCAAGGCTCAATCTTTAGTTGTTGGAATTTCTGGTGGAATAGATTCTTCTGTATCAAGCACATTGAGTGCAATGACTGGTATCAAAACAATTGTTTTATCAATGCCGATTAAACAAAAGTCATCACAGCATAATTTAAGTTTAAAACACCAAGAATGGCTTGTAAAAAATTTTAATAATGTTGAGGCACATACATTAAATTTAGATAAGTTGTTTGAAACATTTGAGGGTGTTTTATCTAATTTTAATAGTGAAATTGGAATGGCAAATTCTAGAGCAAGAATTAGAATGACTACACTTTATCAAGTAGCTGCCACAAACAAAGGTATTGTAGTTGGTACTGGAAATAAAGTTGAAGATTTTGGAGTAGGATTTTATACCAAATATGGAGATGGTGGAGTAGATATATCTCCCATTGCAGATTGCAATAAATCGGAAGTATGGAAAATAGGTAAATCTATCAATATTCTCCAAGAGATAATTAATGCCGTTCCAACAGATGGATTATGGGATGATGGTAGAACTGACGAAGGTCAGTTAGGTCTTAAATACGAAGAATTAGAAGAAGCAATGAACAATATTAATTCAATAAATCGTGAAAAATACGAAAAAATAAGAAACATGAACCTGCATAAAATGGAACCAATTCCAGTTTGCAAGATTCCCAACTAATCTTATAGATTCACAAATCAATAATTAAAGTATAATTCTAAGATAATGAATAAAGATATTTTTTTAACAAACAATCTTAGTAACAAAAAAGAAAAATTTGTTCCAATAGATGAAAATAATATTGGCATATATGTTTGTGGGCCAACTGTTTATGATGATCCTCACATAGGAAATGCTAGACCGATAGTTATTTTTGATATTCTTTTTAAAGTTCTAAAAAGTAAATTTTCATCAGTTATGTATGTCAGAAATATTACCGATGTAGATGATAAAATAATTAAATCAGCAAATGAAAAAAATATCTCTATTTCAGATTTAACAGAGTCTGTTATTAAAAGTTTTAATGAAGATTGTATTTATTTAAATTGTGAAGATCCAACACAACAACCAAAAGCAACTGAACATATCGATTTAATGATTGAGATGATTTCTGAATTAATTAAAAAAGATTTTGCCTATGAAAATAACAAGCATGTTTATTTTGAGGTTAAAAAATTTGAGGACTATGGAAAATTATCTAATAAAAAATTAGAAGATTTAATTGCAGGATCAAGAATTGAAGTTAGTGATAATAAGAAAAGTTCAGAAGATTTTGTTTTATGGAAACCGTCTCTAGAAAACGAACCATCTTGGAATTCACCATGGGGCAAAGGTAGGCCTGGCTGGCATTTAGAATGCTCCGCAATGTCTAAGAAATTTTTAGGAAATGAATTTGATATTCATGGAGGGGGAATAGACCTAATTTTTCCTCATCATGAAAATGAAATAGCTCAATCAAGATGTGCAAATGATACTAAGGTTTTTGCCAATTATTGGCTACATAATGCATTTATTACTATGTCTAATGAAAAAATGGCAAAATCTCAGGGAAATATTTTAAAGATAAAAGACTTTAGAAACAAAGTTAGTGGTCAAGTTTTAAGATTAGCTTTAATTAGTGCTCATTATAAACAACCTTTAGATTGGAATGATAAACTGTTAGCCGATTGTCAAAATACAATTGATAAATGGTATAATGTTTATTTACCTTCAAACAAAGATTTGGATGATGAGCTACTACAGCCTTTATATGACGACATAAATACGCCTGGATATATTGCAAATTTACATCAACTTTTTGATAAAGCTAACAAAGGAGATGACGAAGACAAACAAACGTTTAATTCAGCATGTAACTTTATTGGTTTGCTTAATGAGACTAAAGAAGATTGGTTAAATCATAAAAAAGCAAAAGCAGATATTACTGAGGATGAAATTGAAAATAAAATAGAGCTTAGAAATAAAGCTAGAACAGACAAAGATTATAAAGAAGCTGATAATATTAGAGATTACCTCTTAGATAAAGGTGTTTTAATAGAAGATAAAGGTGGTAAAACAATCTGGAAATTTAAATGAGTAAGGAAAAGCTTTATATATTTGATACAACTTTAAGAGATGGCGCACAAACCCAGGGTGTTGACTTTTCAATTGATGATAAGGAAAAGATATCAGCTTCATTAGATAATTTGGGAGTTGATTATATTGAAGGTGGTTGGCCTGGAGCCAATCCAACAGATACTGAATTTTTTAACAAAGATCATGGCTTTAAAAATGCCAAATTGACTGCATTTGGTATAACCAAAAAGTCAGAACATAGTGCGGAAAATGATCCAATGTTAGCTTCATTAATTAATTCAAAAAGTTCCTCAGTATGTTTGTTTGGTAAATCTTGGGATTTTCATGTTGATGTGGCACTTGGTATTACTAATGAGCAAAATATTAAGAATATAAGTGATAGTGCAAAGCATATAGTAAACTCTGGTAAAGAGTTCATATTTGATGCAGAACATTTTTTTGATGGTTATAAGGCCAACCCCGATTACACACTTGCTTGCATTAAAGCAGCTTATGACCAAGGTGCGAGATGGATTGTATTATGTGATACAAACGGTGGTACCCTTCCTAATGAAGTATCAAAAATTGTCTTAGAAGTTGCAAAACATATTCCAGGAGAAAATTTAGGTATTCATGCTCATAATGACACAGAAAATGCTGTAGCAAATAGTTTGGTTGCGGTTCAAGCAGGGGTTAGACAAATTCAAGGTACTATCAATGGACTAGGAGAAAGATGTGGGAATGCAAATCTTATGTCTTTAATTCCAACTTTATTTCTAAAGAAGGACTTTAGTGAAAAATTTGAACTTAATATAAAACGTGAAAATTTAAATGATTTAACTCAATGCTCAAGACTGTTGGATGAACTTTTAAATAGAAAACCTAATAAACATTTACCTTATGTTGGTGCTTCTGCATTTTCTCATAAAGGTGGAATGCATGTTTCTGCTGTTCAAAAAAATCCAAAAACTTACGAACATATTGATCCTGCAGAAGTAGGGAATTCAAGAAACATTGTCGTATCAGATCAAGCTGGCCAATCAAACATAATGTCTAGATTACAATCTATTGGTATCCAAGTTGAAAAAAATGATCCAAAAATCAAAAAACTTTTAGAAGAGGTCAAAGACAGGGAGTTCATTGGTTACAGTTATGATGGAGCAGACGCATCTTTTGAATTATTAGCCAGAAGGTTAATGGGAGATATTCCAAGATACATATTAATTAATGAATATGATGTGTCGGTTAAAAAAGATAGTGCAGGTGAAATTATTTCCTACGCTAAAGCACAGCTAGAAGTCGATGGTCAAAAAATATTATGTGAAGGGCAAGGTAATGGACCTGTCAATGCTCTGGATAATGCGATTAGAAAAAATGTAAATAAACTTGAAAAATATTCTGAGTATTTAAAAGATCTAAAATTAGTTGATTACAAAGTGAGAATTTTGAATACTGGTACTGAAGCAGTAACTAGAGTTTCAATTGAAAGTACAGACTCAAAAGGGGTAAACTGGTTCACTATTGGTGTATCTCCAAACATAATTGATGCTTCATTTAAGGCTTTGGTTGATAGTTTGGATTACAAACTATTTAAAGATAAGGCTCCAGCTAGTTTATAAATTTTGATAGATCAATAATTATGTCGTCTAATAATATTACTTTTATTTTACACAAGCCTCAGTTATCAGAAAATATAGGTGCGTGTGCAAGAGGAATGAAAAATTTTAATTTTCAAAAATTAGTTGTTATTAATCCAAAACCAATTTTTCCAAATGATAAGATTCTAGCTACATCGGTAGGTGCTAAAAATATTGTTAACAAAAGTAAAGTATTTGATAATTTAGAACCAGCACTAAAGAATATAGATTATGTGATTGCAACATCAGCAAGGTTTAGAAATAAAAATATTAAACATATCCAATTAGAAGATTTAAAAGAAATAGATTTTAGTAAAAAAGTGGCATTTCTTTTTGGCTCTGAGGCATCAGGTTTGTCTAATAATGAGGTGAGTTATGCTAATTGCACATTACAAATTCCAACTAACCCAGAGTTTAAATCATTAAATCTTTCTCATAGTCTAATCATTATTGCTCAATATATCTCAAATATAATTAAATCTAAAACTTCTAATTTTAAGAAATCTAAAAAAGTAAAAGCTGCTTCAAAAAAGGAAATACTTTCTATGACAAATTTATGTATCCAAAACTTAGATGAAATTAACTTTTTTAAACCAAAAGAAAAAAAACCAATAATGTTGGAAAATTTGAGAAATATTTTCTATAGAATGGAATTATCAGCTAAAGAAACCCGTATTTTATCAAGTGTATTTGCTAGTTTAGCTAAAAAACGTTGATTGACAAAATGAGGAGTAAGTTTATAAACCCCTCTATCAAATGACAAAAAGATTAAACTCCAAACATAAAATAGACAGAAGACTAAAGGTTAACCTGTGGGGAAGACCAAAAAGTCCTTTTAATAAAAGAGATTATGGACCAGGACAACATGGCCAAGGTAGAAAAGGAAAACCTTCTGATTATGGAACTCAGCTACAAGCTAAGCAAAAACTTAAAGCTTACTATGGCAATATAAATGAGAGACAGTTTAGAAATATTTATAAAAAAGCTGTTATGCTTAAAGGTGATACTGGTGAAAACTTAATTGGCTTACTTGAAAGAAGATTAGATGCAGTTATCTATAGAGCAAAGCTTGCTACAACAGTATTTTCTGCAAGACAATTAATTAACCATAATCACGTTAGAGTAAATGGCAAAAAAGTTAATATTAGTAGCTACTTAGTAAGTGAAGAAGATTCTATAGAGATTAGAGATAAATCTAAGCAATTAGCTATTATTGATATTGCATTGGCTAATAAAGAAAGAGAAACACCAGAATATATTTTAATGGATGAAAAAAACAAAAAAGTCAAATTTGTTAGAGTTCCAAAATTTGAAGAAGTTCCCTATCCAGTAGTAATGGAGCCTAATTTAGTAATTGAATATTACTCGAGATAAAAAGTGATTACCAGAACATCAAGAGAGCATGTTCTTAAAATCTTAGAAAAAAATCAAAAAAATTGGCAAATATTAGATATTGGGTGTAATCAAGATGCTGTTGTATATGCTCAAACTGCAGCCGATATAACAAATTTTTCAAAATTTTATAAAGATAAAAAATTTGTTTTAATTGATGGTAAAGAACTTCCATTTAAAGACGATGAGTTTGATTTTGTTTACTCAAGCCATGTTATTGAGCATGTTGAAGATGTAGCGTACTTTATAAAGGAACTTCAAAGAATATCAAAACAAGGATACATTGAGCTTCCTTCTATGCTGGAAGACAATTTAGTTTTGTCTGATAATAGCATTAAAGATCATAAATGGTTTTTTCAATTTGATGATGTAAACAAAGTTTTGCTTGCCGAAAGAAAAAAACAATTAATTGAGCCTTTTCTTACACATGGATTATTATTTGGTTCTTTTAGAAAAAACTTTAGAAGCAGTTTAGTTTTAGAACTTTTTTGGGAAAAGGAAATTAATTTTGAATTTAAAAATTTTACAATTCAAGCGAAAAAACCTTATTTTTATTCAATTATTAAAAAATATCTAAGTTATAGAATTAGAAATAATAAATTAATTTTTGGTTTACTATTAGCCCTATTTATTATTTTTATGGCTAATACTTTTTTCTTCTAAAATTTTTTTAAGTTCGCCGTTTTCATACATTTCTTTCACAATATCACACCCACCAACAAATTCTTTTTTGATATATAGTTGAGGGATTGTTGGCCAATCACTAAAAACTTTAATTCCTTCTCTAATATTTTGATCTTCTAAAACATTCACACTTTGAAAATTTACTTCAAGAAGTTTTAACATATTTGTTATAGCCATTGAAAACCCACACTGAGGAGCATCAGGTGTCCCTTTCATAAACAAACACACTTCATTACTATCGATATGATTTTGAATTAAATTTTTTGTTTGATCGTCCATTATTGTTCCTTTGTTTTAATTGCTAAGGCATGTAGTTCATTTCCCATTTTACCCTTAAGGGAATTATATACCATTTTGTGCTGTTCAATTTTGCTTTTACCAGAAAACTGAGAGGATGTTACGGTAGCCGAGTAATGGTTACCATCGCCAGCCAAATCTTGAATTTCAACTGTAGCATCAGTCAAAGCTTCTTTGATTAAACTTTCAATTTCTTTTAAATTCATCGCCATTATTTGCTCATATAATTAGTTAACCAACTTGTATTGCATGTTTTTAATTCGTCAATTGATACTTTTGTCTTATCATCAATAAACAATTGATCTTCATTAATTGATCCAAGTTCATCATAATGTACAGCATTTTTGTTTAAAATATCAGTCACTTTTTTTAGACTTACTTTACTAACTTCGATTATGTATCTGCCTTGATCCTCAGCAAAGAAATATTCAATTTCATTAATTAGATATTTTGGTTTTTTTAAATTAATACCTTTTTTTCCTTTAATAGACATCTTTGCAACGGCAGTGATAATCCCACCAATTGATACGTCATGAGCACTTTCGATATAATTTGCATCTATTAACTTTAGCAAGGTTTCACCATTATTTTTTTCATTAAATAGATTAATCTCTGGTGGAGGGCCATTTTTTTCATCTAAAATATTTCTTGCAAATAGACTTTGATCAATGTGCCCTTCTGTTTTACCAATAACTAAAACGATATTATCTACTTCTTTAAAATCCATCGTTATCATTTTTCTATAGTCTTTAATTAAACCAACACCACCAATTGATGGGGTAGGTTTAATACCCTCGTTTTTTGTTTGATTGTAAAAAGATACATTACCTGAAACTACTGGGAATTTTAAATATTCACTTGCTTCGCTAATTCCCTGAACACATTCAACAAACTCACCCATATTCTCTTCATTTTCAGGGCTACCAAAATTTAAACAATTTGTGATTGCCACTGGTTTTGCCCCAACTGAAATTAAGTTTCTGAAACTTTCGCACACAACTTGTTTAGCACCAGTTAAGGGGTGAGCCCAGCAATAAATGGCCGAAGAGTCTACTGAGGCTGCAACTGCTTTATTAGTTCCGTGCACCCTAACAACACCGGAGTCCCCACCTGGTTTTTGAATAGTGTCACCCATAACAGTATGATCGTATTGTTGCCAAATCCATTCTTTGCTACAAACATTTGGATGAGATAAAACTTTTTTTAAAACATCAATAATTTTTAAATTTTTAAGATCTTCTTTTTTAATTTTATTTTTCTTGGGAAGTTTTGCTTTTTTCCATTTACGGTCATACATAGGGGCGTTTTCAACTAATATGTTAACTGGAATATCTGCAACTTTTTGATTATCAAAATAAAGTTCAATTTTTTTAGATTTAGTAGTTTTGCCAATAACAGCAAAATCTAAATTCCATTTATCAAATATTTTTTTAGCTTGTTCTTCCTTGCCATTCTCTAGAATAATCAACATTCGTTCTTGGCTTTCAGAAAGCATAATTTCATAAGGGGTCATTTCTGCTTCTCTACATGGAACTTCATTTAAATTAATTTCAATTCCAAGATTTCCTTTTGAAGCCATTTCAATACTAGAAGAAGTAAGTCCTGCAGCACCCATATCTTGAATAGCTATAATTGAATCTCCAGCCATCAATTCCAAACAAGCTTCCAATAATAGTTTTTCAGTAAAAGGATCACCAACTTGAACAGTTGGTTTTTTTTCTTCAATTTTTTCATCAAAACTAGCAGAGGCCATACTTGCCCCATGAATTCCATCTCGACCAGTTTTTGAACCCACATAAATAACTGGTTTATTTAATCCTGCTGCTTTTGAGTAGAAAATCTTATCTTTTTTAACTATTCCTAATGTCATTGCGTTAACTAAAATATTACCATTATAAGAACTATCAAAGTTAGTTTGACCAGCAATAGTTGGAACACCCATGCAATTACCATAACCGCCAATTCCACGAACCACACCTCTTAATAAATTTTTAGTTTTTTTATGTTGAGGAGAACCAAAATGAATAGAGTTTAAATTGGCAATAGGTCTTGCACCCATTGTAAATACATCTCTCATAATTCCACCAACACCAGTGGCTGCACCTTGATAAGGCTCTATAAAAGAAGGGTGGTTATGACTTTCAATTTTAAATACAATTGCATCATTATCTCCAATATCAACTACACCAGCATTTTCACCAGGTCCCTGAATAACTTGCTTTCCTTTGGTAGGAAGTTTTTTTAAGTGAAGTCTAGAGGATTTATATGAGCAATGCTCATTCCACATTGCAGAAAAAATACCTAGTTCAGTAATATTTGGAGTTCTTTTAAGTAGTTCACAGATTTTTGCATACTCATCTTTTTTAAGGCCATGATCGATAGCTACTTGTTCGTTTACAATCATTTAAGATTATTAATTAAATTGTTAAAAAAATGAGAACCATCCTCACCAGAAAGAGCTGGATCGATCATCCTTTCAGGATGAGGCATCATTCCTAAAACATTTTTTTCTTTATTGAGGATACCAGCAATATTTTTTAAAGAGCCATTAGGATTAAATTGTTCTTCTATTTTACCATCTGAATCACAGTAATTAATTGCAACTTGTTCATTGTCTTCAATTTCCTTTAACTGATCATTTGTGCAAAAGTAATTACCTTCGTTATGTGCAATATTAAATTTCAAAACTTCTTTATCTATATTCTTAAAATAAGTATTTTGTTTATTATTGATTTTTACAAACACATTTTTACAAATAAACTCTAAGTATTTATTTCTTAACAAGATTCCAGGTAGCAGTCCTGTTTCAACTAAAATTTGAAAACCATTACAAATTCCCATTACCATACCACCAGAATTTGCAAAATTTAATACTGATTTCATTATTTTTGATTTAGAGGCCATACTTCCACATCTTAAATAATCACCGTATGAAAAACCACCAGGGAGAACTACCAAGTCACTTTTTGGTAGTTCAGTATCATCATGCCAAACCATTTTGTTTTTAAAACCAAATTTTTTTAAAGCAACGTCTATATCTCTATCACAATTAGAACCAGGAAATGTAATGACTGATGATTTCATTAATTATTGTGCATCAATAATTTTATAGTTTTCGATAACTAGATTAGCTAAAAGTTTTTTACACATCTCTTCAACTTTATCTTTAGCTTTTTTTGGATCACTTTCTTTAATGTCAATTTCAAAATATTTTCCCTGTCTAACTTCACTTATGTCATTGAAGCCCATACTGTCTAATGTTTGGTGAATAACTTTACCCTGAGGATCTAGCACATCTTTTTTAAGTGTTATGATTGCTGAAATTTTCATTTACGTTTTTTTTTAACCGAAGATAGTTTTGTAACGTTTACAGCAGAAACATTAGAGTGTTCGTGAAGAATCCCCAATCTTTTTGCAACTTCTGTGTAAGCAGGTATTAAATCTCCTAAATCTTTTCTAAACCTATCTTTATCTAGCTTTTTGTCTGACATGATGTCCCATAGCCTGCAAGTATCCGGACTAATTTCATCAGCTAATATGATTTCTTCTTTTCCATTAATTTTAACTCTTCCAAATTCTAATTTAAAATCAATTAATTTGATCCCAACACCTCTAAACATACCAATCATAAAATCATTAATTCTTAAAATCATTTTTTTAACTTTTTCTATTTCTTTTTTTGAGGCCCAGTCAAAAGCTAAAATATGCTCTTCCGCAATTAAAGGATCGCCCAATTTGTCATCTTTTAAGCAATACTCAATTAGAGGTTCTTTTATAACCGTACCATCTTCAATACCTAATCTTTTTGTAATTGATCCTGTTGCAACGTTTCTAACTATGAATTCAATAGGAATAATTTCAACTAACTTAATAACTTGTTCACGCATATTAAGTCTTTTTATTAAATGATTTTTAATCCCAATTTGAGAAAGATTTGAAAGAATGTGTTCAGAAATTCTATTATTTAAAACACCTTTACCTTCGATGATAGTTTTTTTTTGATTGTTAAAAGCTGTTGCATCATCTTTAAAATACTGAATAACTAAATTCTTATTATCCGTTGCATAAATGATTTTAGCTTTTCCTTCATATAATTTTTTACCTTTTTTCATTATTTAAATACTCTTCTAAAGATTAAATCGACATTTTTAAAGTGTTTTGAATAACTAAATATAGATTTTAATTTTTTAGGTGTAATTTTATTCATAATAAATTTGTCTGCTGAAATAACATCAAACAGGTTTAAATTTTCTGTAAAACATTTTTTAGCATAATTTTGAACCATTTTATAAGATTGCTCTCTGCTTAAACCAGATTTAGTAAGCTCCAACATTACTTCTTGTGAAAAAATTAAGCCTTTAGTGATGTTTAAATTTTCTAACATTTTTTTAGGATAAACAATCATATTGTCTAAAATATTTGTTAGTCTAACTAACGCAAAGTCAGTTGTAATATTTGCGTCAGGCCCAATATTTCTTTCAACACTTGAGTGGGAAATATCTCTTTCATGCCAAAGAGCAATATTTTCTAAAGCAGGTATAACAGCACTTCTAACCATTCTAGCTAAACCTGTTAAATTTTCACTTAAGATAGGATTTTTTTTATGTGGCATTGCAGATGAACCTTTTTGATTTTTTGAAAAATATTCTTGCAACTCATAAACTTCAGTTCTCTGTAGATGTCTTATTTCAATTGATGTTCTTTCAATAGATCCTGCAATAATCCCCAATACTGAAAAATAGAACGCATGCCTATCTCTTGGAATTACTTGAGTTGATATTGGTTCAACTTTTAAGCCTAGTTTTTTTGCAACATGTTTTTCAACATTGGGATCAATGTTAGCAAAAGTTCCAACCGCACCTGATATTGCACAAGTAGAGACTTCATCAATTGCATCAACTAGTCTTTTTCTATTTCTCTTAAATTCTTCGTAAAACGAGGCTAATTTTAAACCAAATGTTAGTGGTTCTGCATGAATACCATGACTTCTACCCATACAGGGTGTGTGTTTAAATTTCTTAGCTTGTTTTTTTAAGACTTTTAAAATTTGATCAATATCTTTTAGAATGATTTTACCTGATTGAACCATTTGGATGTTAAAACTTGTATCCAAGACATCTGAAGAGGTCATCCCTTGATGTAGATATCTTGCTTTAATCCCAGTTTTTTCAGTAACTGATGTTAAAAATGCTATAACGTCATGTTTTACTTCAGATTCTATTTTATGAATTCTTTTAACATCAATTCTAGCTTTTTTTCTAACAACTGATGCAACACCCCTTGGTATTTGCCCAAGTTTTTCCATAGCTTCTGCCGCCGCTACCTCGACATCTAGCCAAATTTGATATTTATTTTCTTCTGACCAAATGTCAGTTAATTCTTTTCGTGAGTATCTTTTAATCATTAATTATTAAGTATGGGGGCTTTGAATAACCTTTAGCAGATTCTGTAAAGATTTCATAACCATTTTCAGTAATTCCTAATGTATGCTCAAATTGTGCTGATAATGATTTATCTTTTGTAACTGCAGTCCATCCATCATTTAACATTTTAACATCATATTTTCCTGTATTAATCATAGGCTCAATAGTAAAAGTCATACCAGGCCTTAAACTCATGCCTGAATTTTTACTACCATAATGTAGGATATTTGGTGGCTCGTGAAATATTGTGCTTATACCGTGACCACAAAAATCTCTTACAACAGAAAAACCCTTGTCTTCAACAAATGATTGGATTTCATAACCTATATCTCCCAGTCTAATTCCAGGTTTTAATATATTAATTGCTCTCATCATTGACTTATGAGTTGTATCTATAAGATTGTTCAACTTAACTGAAGTATTGCCGATTGAAAACATTCTACTAGTATCACCGTAATGCTCATCAACGACAGCAGTTACATCAACATTGATTGCGTCTCCATCTCTTAATATTCTGTTTGATGGAATTCCATGGCACACAACATGGTTTAAAGATGTACATAGAGATTTAGTAAAACCTCTATAGTAAAGTGGAGCAGAGAATCCACCATTATCTCTAATAAACTCATAGCCTAATTTATCAATATGATCTGTTGTGACACCTTCTTTTATGTTATCCGTTAACATATCCAGAGTTTGAGCAGCTAATTTTCCTGCAACTCTCATTTTTTCAAATTTTTCTTTGTAATCTGGCATCTATAAAACCTTTAGTTTTTTTTCTATAAAAATTTTTTTAGAACTTATATCACATCTATAAGCCAAAAAGTTGACACCTGCTTTTTTAGCAAGCAGGTAATTTTTATAATATTCAGAATCTATATCTTTAGCTATTTTAAAATATTCCATATTTTGAATTTGAACTAAGAATAATAAGTAACTTTTATAACCTTTTTTTATGGCATCAATAAGAGCAAGCAAATGTTTAGAGCCCCTTGTGGTCACTGAGTCTGGAAATTCTGCAGTATTTTTGTCTCTAAAAAGAGTTACATTTTTAACTTCTACAAAAATTTTTTGGTCATTTTTTTCAATCAGAAAATCAAACCTAGTTTCCTTATTAAAAAAAACCTCAGATTTAATTGTGTCACTATCTTTAAGCTCTTTAATTAGGTTATTTTCCAACCCATGTTGAGCTATTCTATTAGCCATATGTGTATTAACCCCAACTAAATTTTTTCTTGTTTTAATAATTTCAAGTCCATACTTAAGCTTTCGTTTAGGATCATTATTTGGAAGAACATAAACATCGTTATTTTCATCTAATAATCCTTTCATAGATCCTGTATTAGGACAGTGAGCTGTGACAATTTCTTTACCTATCTTAACGTCAGTGAAGAACCTTTTGTAGCGCTTGATTAATTTGCCTTTTATTAAAGACTTGGTAAATTCCATATCTAAATTATACATTTAAAATGACAAAAAACACAAAAGTTAATGCTGCAATAATAATTATAGGTAATGAAATTTTATCTGGCAGAACTCAAGATACCAACACTTCAACTTTAGCAACTTGGCTAAATTCTATTGGTGTTAAAGTAGGAGAGGTAAGAGTTATTCCTGATATTGAAAAAACAATAATTGACACACTTAATTTATTAAAGACAACCTATGATTATGTTTTTACAACAGGAGGCATCGGTCCTACCCATGATGATATTACTGCAGAGTCTGCTTCAAAAGCATTTGGATTAAAATATGAAATGCACAAAGAGGCATTTAAAATTTTAGAAGCATATTATAAAACAGGTGAGTTTAATGAAGGCAGACAGAAAATGGTATGGATGCCAGAGAATGCTAATTTAATTTTAAATCCTACCAGTGGTGCACCAGGTTTTAATGTCGAAAATGTATTTTGTTTACCAGGCGTTCCTTCAATTTTAAAATCAATGTTGGGTGGTTTGACAAATAGTATTGTTGGAGGAGAACCTATTTTAAGTTTAACTATAAGCTTAAGAACGGTTGAAAGTCAAATCGCTAACGCCTTAACAAAAGTACAAAATGATAACCATGACGTTGAAATTGGAAGTTATCCTTTTTTTCAGGCTGGAAAATTAGGAGTTTCAATTGTAATTAGATCTGAAGACCAATCAAAAATTAATAATTGTAACTCACAAATTTTAGAATTTGTTAATGAAAAGAAAATTGAAGTAGTAGATCGATAAATGTTTTATTTTGCTTATGGTAGTAATCTTCATCATTTTCAAATGAAAAGAAGATGCAAAGATAGTGTATTTTTAAAAAAAATAAATCTGAAAGATTTTAAGTTAACTTTTAGAAGTAAATATAGGGCAGCAGATATTGAGTCTAAAAAAAATTCAATTGTACCAGGTGGATTATTTGAAATTTCAAAAAGTGATGAAAAAAAACTTGATGTTTATGAAGATTATCCAATCTTATATAAAAAATTCTATTTTTATTATTATGGAAAAAAAGTTATGACATATATTATGCCTAACAAAACAACTTTTAGATATCCTACTGAGAGATATCTTAATATAATTAAAAAAGGATATAAAGATTGTAAAATTGATCAAAAGTCTTTAAATAAATCATTAAGACAATAGCAGTATGGTTTCAAATAATATAAAATTTATAAATGATGGAATTGAATCTCTTCCAAATTTTTTCAAAAAAAAACTTTGTAAAAAATTCTCAAATCAAGATTTAAATAGAATTGATTTTAAAATATTTTTAAATCAAAAAAAAAATTTCTTAAAGATAATAAATTTAATATTTTAGATAGACTTTAAAAAAAATAGTTAATTAAATTATCAAATGTTCAGCAATTTTATTACAAACAATAAAAATAAGATATTAATTTTCTTAACTTTAATTTCAGCAATTAGTTTTATAGCTACTATTAAAAAGGGTTTTTTTAATGGATGTGATTTTCAATGGCAGCCAGCTACGTTATTTTGGGAAGGTATAAATCATTATAATAAATTTTTAACAAATGGAAAATATGATTTTTTATGTCAAGGTGGAGAATATGCACATCTTCTTAATATTATCTATTACCCATTTACCTTATTTGAATGGGAAGTTGCTAGAATTTTATGGGTTATAACAAATATTTTTTTTACTTTTGCTATCCCATTGTTAATTTGTAAAAAATTTAAGATTCCAAAATATAAAACTATGATATTAGTTTTAATATTCATAACTTGTAGCCCAACAAGAATGACTATTAATTATGGTCAACAAAGCTTACTAGTTTTATTTTTTTTATGTTTGCCTTTTGTTTCTAAATCAAATTTTTCTTATTTTTTTTCTGGTATTTCTTTTGTTAAATATAGTACTGGCTATGTTTTATTTTTAAACTTTTTAGCTAAAAAAGAATTTAAAAAATTATTTTTAGCATCAATTCTTTATTTATCAGGATGGTTATTTTATTTTTTATATACAAATAGCAATCCTATAATCAATTTTTTTGAACCTATACAATGGTCTCTTCAGCAAAAATATATTAGACAAGTTGCTGATATATATTCACTATTACAAATATATATTTTTAAGGATCTAAGTTTATTTTTGAAATATTTATCAATTATATCAATTTTTATAGTAAATTTTTTTATTTTAATAAAAATTAATAAATTACCTGATAATTTTTTAAAAATGTCATTGATAATTATTTGTCCATTGATTTTTTTCCCCCATTCAAATTATGATTATATTTTATTATTTCCATTGGCTTGTTATTCACTTTTAAATTATGAAAAATATCTCAATAAAATTAATTTTTTCTTTGTCATATACTTCTTTTTTTTTCATCGATTAGTAAAACATTTAATAGATCTAGATTGGTTATACCAACCGACTTTATTGATGTTTATGATTGCGCTTTTATTCGTGAATATTAGTGCTAACTTAAAGAATAATCCAAATTTATAAAATGATTTAAATGCTTGAAGTATTATTAATATTAGAAATTGTATATTTAGCTTACAAATTATTAGCAGACTAATAAAGCTTCAATTCTTATAGCGACCTACTGCTAATGTTGGTAAGACTTTATAAGATAACTAGTGTGAAATTCATATCCGGGGTAATAAATTAAAAAAATTTTACTTATTAGACTTGTTCAATTATAAATATTAGCATAAATACTCATGAAATTCATTAATGCCCTCGTGGTGAAATTGGTAGACACAAAGGACTTAAAATCCTTGCCGCTTGCGGAGTGCCAGTTCGAGTCTGGCCGAGGGCACCATTAAATGCATAAACCTCAGATAATCTCAGATAAAAATAAAAAATCTTTAAATATTAAAAATTTGTTAATGAAACAAATTAATAGCCACCAATTTAAAAAAAATAACTTTGTGATTGTGGTCGGTGGGGATGGTTTTATGCTTCAAGTATTAAAAAAAAATAAGAATTCTAAAAAAGAATTTTATGGAATTAATTCAGGTAACTATGGATTTTTAATGAATAAATTTTCTTCTAAAAATATTATTAGAAATTTATTAAAAGCTAATATGATTTCTATTTCACCTTTAGAAATGATTGTTAAAAATAAAAATAATCAAATAAAAAAATCATTAGCTATTAATGAGGTTTCAATATTAAGACAAAGTAGACAAGCCGCATCTCTGACAATAAATTATGGATCAAAACAGATTATTAAAAAATTAGTTTCAGATGGTGTATTGGTGTCAACCCCAGCTGGAAGTACTGCATATAATCTTTCTGTTCATGGGCCAATATTAAGTTTAAATTCAAAAAAACTTTCTATAGCACCAATAAGTCCTTTTAGGCCTCGTAGATGGAAGGGTAAGATAGTAAGTGATGCCAAAAAAATTTTTATAAAAAACTTAAATCCCTCAAAAAGACCTATAAGCGCAGTAGCTGACAATTCTGAAGTTAGAAATGTCAAAACAATTACAATTAAAGTAAACAGTAAAATAAAATTTAATCTTCTTTATGATAAAAATAGAAGTTTGCAAAAAAAAATAAAATTAGAACAAGCAAGAAAAGAAACTGCTTAAATTTTCATGGATAAAGAATATTTAGCCAATCCCTTAAACAGAAGAAAGAAAAAATACAAATATTATCTAAGATATTTAGAAAATTATTTTAAAAATTTTCTTACATATTTAATTTTGTTGCCTACAATATTTCCAATTTTATTTTTTAATTATTTCAAAAAAAATAAATTTATATTTAAAGATTTCTTTAATCAAAATGCCACAGTATTTATCGTGTCAATTTTTAAACAAAAAAAATCAACAGTATTTTTGTTTAATTTATATGACCTTCATAGGGTTTTAAGTAGATTTGGAATTTTTTACGTATTAAAAAATTTTTCTTTATATATTGGTGTTAATAATAATTATAAAACTGTTAGTTTTTTAGATAAAAATGTTGATTATTATTTTAATCAAGATTATTTTTCTTATTTTGATGAAAAAATTACAGAATCAAAGAGTAATTTTGTTCTACCATTTTATCATACAAAAAATTTTTATATTAACAATAAAAGAAATGATTACAAAAAATTAACAAACTCTAAAAAAAAATTCAAAATTATCTTTTCTGGCACCACTCATGATGAATGGTATGGTGAATTTAATTTTCCTAATGAAAAAAATGAAAAGTTTTTAAACCGTCAAATTATTCTCGACATAATCAAAAAAAAATTTCCAGAAAAAATTAAAGTTATTAACGATATGTTTCAGGTAAATGATATTGAGAATACAGACAAGGAAATACTTTTGATTGAAACCAACCCCGATAAAATTAAGAGGAAAAAAATTTTCTCTGAAAAAAAACACTTAGAATTGATTTCTAGAAGTAATTTTTTTTTATGTATGCCTGGTGGGAGTATGCCTCTATGCCATCATCTAATTGAAAGTTGTCTTGTTGGCACAGTACCAATATTATCTTATAATGATTATTTAAATCCTAAATTTTCTGATAAGAATGCATTATTTTTTTTCAATGAAGAAGAGCTAATCTCAACAATACAAAATGCCTTAACTATAGATAATGATACTTACTTTATGATGCAAAAAAATATTATAAATTATTATGATGAAATTTTATCTCCCAGTGGTGTTTATAGAAATATTTGCAGTAAAAACTTTCCGTTAGAAATATTTACTAATTTTGATCACACTAGTACAAGGCATAGGGTAAATAGACTTTCAAAAAAATAAATATATAAAAATTTTTCTAAACTTATTAAAAATTT
>Ga0075445_10000665_pt1 | contig 18216 bp, 19 predicted proteins | sample CoawatmetaG02DNA_FD_72350 | JGI IMG/M metagenome (GOLD analysis project Ga0075445, IMG submission 72350) | Marine microbial communities from the West Antarctic Peninsula - Coastal water metaG029-DNA | ecosystem: Environmental > Aquatic > Marine > Coastal | place: Atlantic Ocean: West Antarctic...
GCAAAAATTTCATATAAGTCTGCGTGTTTATGGGAAATAATCACTCCAGCTTTTCTAAGCTCTATAAAATAATCTGGCTCTTGTTCATTAAGTTCTCTAGGATGAGGTTTGTACTCTACAATAATTTTTTTTGAAAATTGTTTACTTATATCTATTGCATATTTTGCTAATATTGGAAGCCCTTGTGAAATAATTACTAACCGATCTTCTTTAACTATATGAGAATAAGAATTAATTTTTTTATATAAATAAGGATTTCCAAATGAAATAATTTTATCTTTATCTAATGGAAATTTACAATTTGACGACCAATAATCACCAAAAGATAAAAATAAATCTGGAAAAGATTTTTTTGTTATACCTGACGTATAATCATAGTTGAGTTTACTTCTTGTTGGTGAACCATGTTGTAATTCAATAGTAGTGATGCCGAGTGATTTTGCTGCTGCAATAATAGCTTCTTGAGCATGGCTGACAACAACGAATAAAAGTTTGGGCTTCTTAAGTTTAAAAAAAAATTGCATTAATGGATAAAAGCCTAACCAATGTTGAATTATTTTCTTTACTCTTTTATTAATATCAATTGAACATGAAAATTCACTGTATAAAGTTTTTTCAAGACGAGACATGGTTAGAAGATCATTTTGATTAAACTTTAATTTTCGAAATTTTGAAATTATGTTTGCAAGGTTGTATAAAGAGTCTGCATAAAATAAATTTTTGGTTTTAACTGGAGAGAGATGACCATTACCTTCGTTTCTTTCAATAACACAGAAATTAATAGTTTTTGGAAATAAATCAATAAAAGGGTCAGAATAAGGATCGATATATACTCCTTCATCTAATTTACGACGCGGATGGCCCAAAACCATAATACTTTGCTTATTTATCCACAATGGAGATTTAGGTGTAAAGAGTTTTATAAAATTTTTTAATATGTCAATGATAGTAAAAATTTTCATGGCCAAAAATTTCTTTACTATCAAAGTTTTTTTTTTCTTAAAATCCTCTCTTAACCCAAGTTCAGACAATAACTCATTAAAAAGCTGATATCTAAGCGTATCCCACCAAGGGACACCTTGAATTATAGATTTATCTAAACTCAATTCTTTTTCAATTGTTTCAAAACGTTCTAGAACTTCATTATAAGTCCATTTATAATCATTATTTTTCATAAAAGTTTAAACATAATTATTATGTAAAAAGTAAATTACAAGAAATATACAAGTAAATTCTCTTATTAATTAAATTTATTTACTTAAAAATCACTGATTTTATATCTTCATTTTTCTAAGACATTTGAGTTTTAATATATCATTAAATTAGATAATATTAGTATGCATTTATGAAAAATAATTTTACTTTCATTAAAGAGGTTGGGTTACTCAATAATGATCTAGCAGAAAAGCATCTTATTAAGTTTGATAAAATTTATCAGGAAAAAATATATAGAAATATTGACACTAATTTTTGTGAGCTAAAAAAATCTGATATTTTGAAATATCCTTTATATTTATCTTTACTTGATATAATACAAAAAAAATTTGAATTAATTACTGGCTTTAATGATTTAAGTTTTGAAAAATTATGGCTAGTAAACTCTTTACCAAATGACTCAAGCAAAGTTAATCTTCCCTATGTTCCACATATAGATAAAAGAAGATATTTAAAGGCATTGATTTATCTTCATGATGTATCTTTAAAGCATGGGCCTATTCACCTTGGAAAAGTGAAAAGCACTATCGACATAGAGCAAAAAAGAAAAAAATTACCTAAAGATTATAAAGAAAAGAAATTAAATACTATTGATGTTGAGCATCTTGAAAAAAATTTAACTCCTATTTTAGGAAATGCAATGGATGTAGTATTTTTTGATACTAATGTCCCACACAAAGCAGGCATAATAGAAGATGGTTATTGTAGAAAAGTTTTGAGATTTGACTTTGAAAGACCTTTTTTCAACCCTAAACCAACTATATTTGATCACTTTATTAATAAATTAAAATAAATGATTAAATTAATTAAATTAATTAAAAAGAATTTTACCTGATAAAATTAAATTATAAGTTATTTTGAGAGAAATTAATTTTACGAAACTTAGAAAAAGATGAATTGCAACCTTTACTCTTATGTGTAATATTATGGATCGTTGTAAATTAGAATTATTAAAAATATATATCCCTACAACAAATATTGAAATGAAAAAAATCGAAAATGCTAACACCCTTAAAGACATTGGGTGCCTATGTAATAAAGTTAACCTAATCATTGTAGTATTTACGGATAAAGCTGGAGATAAATCTAATGCTTAACAAGTGGGATAAGGCCTTACATGATGAAATCCATGTATCAATGCTGAAACAAGATCCCAGAACTCTACTAAATAATTATAGACTAGATATTTTGGATGAAATAAATGACAATTTTAAAGTAGAGGGTGTAGTTGCTGACGTTGGTTGTGGAAATGGCTACTTTGGAATAGGTTTAGCTAAAAAATTTCCAAATTTACTAAGAGTTGATTGTATTGAAGCATCCAAACGAGCTGTAGAAGAAGTAATTCCTCGTAATATAAAATTCTACGAAGTTGGAACGATTGTTAAACCAATTTATGGTTCTTTTGATGATCTTGGGTCTGAGAAATATAACATAATTTTTGCGATGGGTGCATTACATCATTCTCAAGACTTGAAGAAGACACTTGGTTCTATCACAAAAGCCCTGAAACCCAACGGTATGCTTATTGCACTAGAACCAGCAATGCCAGATAACACAACACACGCAGATTACCAATTTAAATACAATATTATTGAAGAGAGATTTGGTCTAAAAATTAGAAACGGTGATCGATTTGATAGGTTTTTTAGAGAATGTGAGTATAAATATTGTTTGGTAGTAAATGGTTTTGATATCTGCTCATGGGAAGATCATAAAAAGAAAGATGATAAAAAATCTAAATTAAATATGAATTACCAATTATTCAAAAACTATTTAGCAGTTAATGGCTACAAAAATACATTGTTAAAAGTAATTAGCTCTCTAAAACAAAAGGAAAAAAACTATGTATCACAGCCTAATACATGGACAAAAGACATGAACAAGGCAGTTGCTAACGTCAAGCTTAAATTGATCATAGCAAGAAAAAGTGAGTGTGAAAAAATATATCACGAAAAGTCATCTTAATTTTTAAAAATAATTTATAGTTATTCTAATATTTTTTTAAAAAATAAATGTTAAATAATTTAGAAAGTTAAATTTAATGCAAACACAAGAAAGCCTAAAAAATATAAATGAAGATTTATTTTTTACTCAACAATTCTGGAAAACATTTAAAAAAGATTTTGAATGTTGGCTATCAAATTTCTCTTTAGAATTAAAAAAAACTTACCCACAAAAACTTAAAGATTTGTCACAGCATGATATTGCTAATTATTTATATGTTCCTGCATGTCGAGATTATTTTAATAGATACCAAAATCTTTATGCTCCTAAATCTTACCTGGAAAAAATAAAAATATTTAAGCAAAATTTAAAAAAATCATCCTACATTTATGTGGATAAATATTCAGATGAACAAGAATTTTCTAAAACTGAATTTTTTAAATTCTTTTATCGACATGAAAAATTGTTTCCAACACGTTACCAAAATGATCGAGGTGTACTCAAAAAAAAAAAGAAGATATTTTTGACTGGGTTTAGTCCTAGTCTACAAAAACTTTTAGATGATTGCAGTTTCAAAACGATCAATCTCATCACACAAATTGCCACGTTGTTGGTTAATATTGATATGTTTTCGAATATAAAAAAACTGCCTTATAATATTTTTACTTCTGCTCATTGGTGTCAGAACAACAGTTTACATCAGGCATTTTTGACATATGCAAAATCAAAGGGCTCTTCCATCTATATTTTGCAACCTGGTTATTTTCATCCCTTAAGTGCTTTTTACGATCAGTTTGAATTTGAAAAACGTATAGCATCTCATATCATCACTTGGCAAACTGGATTGCTGGAGAACTGTTCTGACACTGTTGAACTAGGGTTTGGTTCCCTGTACTGTAATCGCAAATCCCCAATACGAAACGGAACTTGCGTTGTATTACCTCAAATCCCTATTTTTAATTTCGTCAGAGGTCAATCAAAATCATTTGGATTGGGTAATAATCTATTCTATCAATCTAAGGCATTTTTACATATTAAAAACTATGTATTTGATTTAGCAAACTCAACTAACAAGATTATTTATCTGCGCATAAAAACTCCAGATCTAGCAGATTATAAGAGCATATTTAAAAGACTTAAGGATAAAATAAAATTTGACACTGGCGACATAAACAATGGTGGACATTTGACAATATATGAAGATATGAGGATTGGTTATTTTGGAACAGCTATTCCAGAGTCTTTTTTCAATGGTTCCTCTGTTTCATTAGTATATCATGCTTCAAATGAAATGGTTTTTAATGATAAAAATCTTAATTTCAATAATATTACCCTTAGTAAATCAATTCATGAAACATGTAAACCTGCTGAGATTCAATGTTTTGAGAGTCTTTTTTCAAAATTAGGAGAATAAATTAAAGAAAAAGATATCACTCCATAATAGTAAAGCATGACTTATTTAAAAGGTAACAAAAACATTTACTGGCTGCGCTTCATTAATCCAAAGTGTTTAATTCTTTTACTTATTTTATTATAGCACTGTTGCTATAGCTTTTTTATTTTTCTATTTAAATTTTTTTCTACAATAGTTGGCTAATAATCCTTTTGTATCAGATTCTTCAATTCTCATATACATAACTTTATTTTTGATATTTTCGTCTATTTCTTTTTTATTATATGCTGCATTTAAGAAATGAATTTTTTTCTTTTGACAAAAATTTCTTACATTATTTTGGAATTTTATCATCTCTATTGGATAGGGTGGATTATGTTTTTGAGGATAACCTAGACTCATTCCTGTATCGCCCGGACCCCATTCAGCAAATGAGACGCCAGGAACTGATAAAACTTCTTTATGATTTTTATAAGATATCTTATTTTCAATTTTCACTCCAAGAAGAAGCTTTCCATTTGGAAAAATTGGCCACAATGATGCTTGATACATGTAGTCAAGCTCTGTTAAGCCCCAATATAACGATCCTGATTTTTGACCTCCATGACCCCTAAGTCCATCATAACTTTTGCTTTTATATTTAATTTTATTAAATGAATATGTCATATATTGCGCTACTCTAAAAACTCCAGCAGCAGACTCTGCGTGACATAATAAAAAACCATGAACACCTAGTGCCAAAAGTTGATTTATCATCCACGCATTGCTATCAACAATCTCTTTTGAAGATATTCTAAATGGTAGTTCACAAATTATACTTGGGTAAATAAATTTATCCTTGGTAGGACCACATTTTTTAAGTTCTGACATATATTCCATTATTCCCTTCATGTCTAAAGGACCGTGTTCTAAATTTAAGCGCACATAATCTGCCCATGTGTTAATATGTTTTCTTCCCTCATCTCTATTAAAATTCTCTGTTTGAGTATAGAAAACTGGAATTCCTCTTTTTAAAGTATCTATAATTTTATTAATCTTATTTGTCATTATTAAAGTAATTATTAAGCATTTGCATTTGAAAAGGAGTATCTATTAAATAGCTTTTGTATTCAGGCATTAAATAATAAAGATTTTTTCTTGCAATTAATGATTTTCTTTTTAGTAAATTTCCAACTTCATCAATAATAAAAGCATCATTAAAAAAGTAAGTGTTTAGTCTACCAGATTTAGTAATGTTTTTCCATAATAAATTTGGTTTTACTGCTATAGCCATATTTTTTTTAATTTTTAGAGATAAATCAATACTATTTGGGTCTTTACATATAGATAAGAGTGGCTTTCTTTTATTTTGACTTAGAAAAATTTTTAACCCCTTCAATATATCGGTATAAGTTTTAAAAGGTGCCGTAACTAACATAATTATAATAATATCTGAATTATTAAATTTTTTTTTTTTTATAAAATTTTGAATAACTCTTATTAAAGTAGTTTTGTTATTTGATAACTCTTTTGATCTTTCATCTAATTCAAAATTTTTATTTTTAAAATTAATTCTTTTATTTGAACTTATAAATACTTTATTGAAAATTTTTAATTGATTGCACAAGTCTAGGTTTATATCTAAAAGGCTTTTACCATTTTGCAATATTAAAAAATTCTTATTTTTTACTCTTGTTGACCCAGATCTTACAGGTATAAATCCATAAATATTTAATTTCTTATCTATTTTCATTAAATCTAAACAATTCTATTTTTAATATCTTTTCCTTCTAAAAATGAAACAGCTTGTTGAGTGGCCTCAATTTCCATTTGAGATCTACAGTCAAAAGACATTGAACCCATGTGAGATGTAAAAAAACAATTATTTAAATTTAATAATTTACCAGAATAAGGTTCATTTTTAAAAACATCTAAACAAGCTGCTTTAATCAGATTTTTTTTTAAATAATTATATAGTAATAACACAATTAACTTTTATCATAAATTGAATGATCTTAAAGAATAAGTTTTGTTAAAATTTTTTACTATATTTAAATCATCCTCTGTATCTATGTCAAAAGATTCGCTTCTAGGTACTATTATGGGTAAAGCACCCTGATAAATTGATTTAATATCTTTACTTAAAGATCTTACGTATAAACAATTGATTACTCCAGTTGGGTGATAATACATCTTTTGGCTTTGGCTTTGAGTACTACCAGTAACCATGGGTGATTTTTTAAATACTGAATTCCAATTATTGTCATTTATTGAAAAGCCAAATGATATATGAAAATCATACTCGCTTGCAGAAAAAATATTATTTTTAGTTTTAATTGAATAATTAATTGCCTTCTTTATTGTATTAATTGTTCTCAAAGGACAAGTGGGTAACATCTGAACCAAAAGATCATCACCATTTAAATTAAATTTTTTTATTAAATCATATTTTAGATAATCAAATATTTTTGACTTTGTCTTAGAATGTGTAATGTGTCTTTTATCAAAAATTAAATTTTTATAATTGAGTTTATCTTTTTTCAAATACTTAATTAAAATATCATAATAGTTATCAGAGTCAGAACTAAAAATAATTCGATCAAATTTTTTTGATTTAATAGCTTTTGAAACTGTCCAATAAATAAGAGGTCTGCCATCAATAAGTCTAATATTTTTATTTTTAATCCTTGTAGATCCTGATCTTGCGGGAATAAAACAAATTATTTCTGATTTTTTCATCTTTTCTTAAAAATATTAATTAAGATATTTTTCTAATTTTTTACTTTTAATTTTTTCTTTTATTTCATTAAAAACTTTTTTACATGTTCTCATTTCTTTTTTATCAATTTCTTTTAGTGGAGACCTTTCATATCTCTTAAAATTTTTATTAAGCTCTAAGAAAGCTTTAATGGTTAAATGCCAACCATATTTATCTTTTATTTTAAAAAAAGGTTCTTCAATAGTTTTAATTATCAAATCCATTTGCTTTTTGTCATTTAATTTATAAAAATTGTAAAAATCAATTGCAATTTTCGGATTTAAATTCGAAACACCCGATAACCAAGATGTGCAACCATATTTTGCTGCTTTTAACCACTGTCTTTTGCCCCCTCCGGATGTGACTATTACCATCCTATTAGAAATATCTTCACATATCCGTCTCGTATAAATTTCATTTTTTGCATCTTCTTTCATAGCTATAAACCTACTTAATTTTGAAATTTTTTTCAAAATTTTCAATGAATAATAAACAAATGGAGGGTCACTAGAAATTCCATTTTCTAAAATTTGTTGATGAAGCAACAAAAAGCAGTTTGTTTTATCATGAACATTCTTAAAGTGACTATATAGTTGTTTATCAGAGTAATATTTTTCTCCAAATATAAGACTTACAATATCAGCACCACTTTTTTTGAAATAATTTACATATTTAATACTTTGTTCGGTAGAACAATGATAAGGTTCCGCACATATTATTATATTTTCTTTATTGAGTTTTTTAACTTGTTTAATACAAAAAAAATTAATTTCTTTAATCTCTTTTTCAGTTAAAAGAGATAATCTCGAGTTATAGACCATTACGTAAAAATTTCTTGCCCCTTTAATATAAAGATAATTTATATATTTTTTTAATGATAAATAATTAATTTTACCTTCTTTAGCAAAAGGTGTAATAATAGAGAATACTGGACCTTTTAATTTATTTTGTATATATATAAATTTATTCATGAATTTTTTCAAAGAACTAACTAAAAATCGAACATTCTTTATAGCAGAAATTGGAATAAACCATAATGGAAACATTAATAATGCTTTAAAATTAATTGAATCGGCAAAACTTGCTGGTTGTGACGCTGTAAAATTTCAAAAAAGAACACCTGAAATTGCCACCCCCAAAAGCTCTTGGGATGTAGTAAGAGATACTCCTTGGGGAAAAATGAAATATATTGATTATAAAAAAAAAATTGAGTTTGGGAAAAAAGAATATGATCTTATAAATAAATATTGTAAAAAAATTGACATCCTTTGGACTGCATCGTGCTGGGATGCTCCATCAGTAAAGTTTATAGAAAAATATAAAGTAAAATTTCATAAAGTTCCCTCAGCCTGTATCACGGACATATCTTTGCTAAAAGAGTTAAAAAAAAGTAAAAAACCCATAATAATTTCAACTGGTATGAGTACAGAAAAACAAATTAAAAAAGTGGTTAAATTCTTATCACAAAATAATTTATCCATATTGCATTGCAATAGTTCATATCCTGCTCAAAATAATCAATTGAATTTAAGATATATTGAAAAACTATACAAAATGTTCAATAAATCAGTTATTGGCTACTCAGGTCATGAGATGAATTTAACATCATCGGTTGCCGCTGTTGTTCTGGGTGCAAAAATTATTGAACGACACATAACATTAGATAAATCAATGTGGGGAACAGATCAACAAGCCTCCATTGAGCCTCTTGGTTTTGCAAGATTAATAAAAGATGTGAGAGCTGTAGAAAATTCTTTGGGAAAACCTATAAAAATTGTTTATCCAGAAGAAAAAAAAATTATGCTAAAGTTGAGAAAATATCTATAATTATTGTATTTCAAGCTTTTACTGAGTCAATTAATTCAGCTTAATAATTAAAAACTATTTATAACTCGAATTATTTTATTTATTTCTCTTGTCTTTAAAAGAGGATAATTAGGAATTGAAACTATCTCCTTAGAAATTTTTTCTGTAACATAAAGTTTTGTTTTAGAGTATTTTTTAAAAGGTATTTGTTTATGATTGGGTAAAGGATAATGAATACCAGGATAAATATTGTGTTTTTTTAAATATTTAAGAAAATTATCTCTTTGTTTATCCTTAACCCTAACAACAAATAAATGGAAAACATGTTTCTTTATAGAATTTAATTTTGGTAATATGAGTTTTTCAGATTTTATTAATTTTAAATACTTGTTTGCTATAGCAATTCTTTTGTTGTTAAATTTATCCAAATAATCTAGTTTTACACTCAAAATAGCAGCATGTAGTTCATCCAGTCTTTTGTTGGATCCTTTCTGTAAACTAATATTTTTCTTTATCCAGCCATACTCACGCAATAATTTAATCTTTTTATATATCTTGCTACTATTAGTTGAAACCATTCCCGCGTCACCGAATGTCGATAAATTTTTTGTAGGATAAAAACTAAAACAAGAAATATCTCCAAATGTTCCTGTTTTCTTTTTATTATATTCAGAACCGTGTGCTTGAGCACAATCTTCAATAAGTATTATATTATATTTTTTTTTAATTCTTTTCAGTTTTAAAATATCAACTGGATTTCCATAAATATGGACTGCTATAATAGCTTTTGTTTTACTGTTAATTTTATTTTCAACTTTAGAAACATCAATTGTAAAATCATCTTCTTTAATGTCTATAAAAACAGGAATCGCACCAACATCAACAATAGCTGCAATAGTTGCAAAAGCAGTATGAGAAGTTGTTATTACTTCATCACCTTTTCTAATATTACTTGCCTGCAAAGCTAAAACAATTGCATCCGTACCATTAGAAACACCAACAGAATACTTTACCCTCAAATATTTAGAAAATTTCTTTTCAAAATTATCTACTTCTTTTGATAAAACATAAGAATTACTATTTAAAACTTTTTTGATTTTTGCATCAATTTTTTTTTTAAGATAAACATATTCTGATTTGGGATTAGCAAAAAAAATCATAATTAAATGAATTTTTTTCTGACATTTTTAGGAAAATGCTTCCTATCAATGTGACAGATCCATTTAATCTTATTTTTTTCCTCTTTTTTAAAAATTTCGTTATAATGATTCCACGCAAACAGAAAACAATATTCGGGCTTTATTTTTTTGAATTCTTTATAATCAATAATTTTAATTTTTTTTGCTGGAAAATATTTACCAATTTTTGTGGGCGTATTATCAAAAATTCCCTTAATAGAATTATTTTTTACTTTACAGAAGTGCAGAATAGTGGTGCTCTTTGACGTTGCTCCATATCCATATATATCTTTTCCTTTTTTTCTTATTTGATCTATAATTTTTAAAATTCTATTTCTAGAGTCTAAACAATTTTTAGCAAATTTTTTAATAGTTTGAATTTTTGATATTTTAATATTTTTTTCATAATTTAAAATATTTTGTAATTGTTTGCTTATTTTGGAGGATTTAGTTTTTTTAACATAATAACGCATAGACCCACCATGAGTAGATATTCTCTCTGCTTTAACCAGCTGTAAATTTAATCTTTCTAAAATTGATATAATTGAATTTGCTGAAAACATATAAAAATGCTCATCATAAATTTGATCGTAAGATGTCTTTTCAAGCATTGAACCTAGATAAGGTTCTTCAAAAATAAAAAGTCCCTCATTTTTTAATGTTGCTTCAACACATTTAAATAAGTCTAATATATTTGGTATATGACAAATTACATTTGCAGCATAAATGACATCAAATTTATTGTGGAGTTTTTTTTTATCAATTAATTTTTTTGTGAAAAAAGAATTTAGAACTTTTAATTTTTTTGATTTCGAAATATTGCATACATTTTTTGATGGCTCAATTCCAAGATGATCATAATTTCTAAAATTTTCTAAGAAAATCCCATCGTTACAGCCTATTTCCATAATTTTAGAATCTTTTTTCATTAATTTTTTAATGTTTGTTCCCACATTTTTAAAATGAATTTTCATCGAATTAGACGTTGAAGATAAAAAAGCATAATTTTTATTAAAAAGTTTTTTTGGTTTTGGAGCACTAACAAGTTGAAGCAGGCCATTATTTTCATTAAAAGCTATTTTCATTTCATATAGATTTTTTTTATCTACTTTTTTAGAAAAATTATTTGCTATAGGCATTTTTCCAAAATTAAAAATAACAGGTATTTTTTGACCTGTAACTTTGCACTTAGTGTATTTTTTTTGAACCATTTTTTTTAAATATCTTCTATAACAACTATTATAGTAACTAGTAATTCATACCAATTTTTTTAATAATTTGAACACTCATTACTATATTAATTAAAATTTGTATATTGAATTATAAGGTAAATAGGGACTTTGTAAAAATTCTGCACGTTTAAAATCTAATTCCTCCATGGCTGCCAATGTTTCCCCGGGGAAATGTGGGCAATTAAATTCATCAAAAACGATAATTGATCCTTTGTGCAAATGAGGTTTTATTTTTGAAAGCACTTCTTTAGTTGGTTGATATATATCCATATCAAATATTACTAGTGAAACTACAAGATCAGGCCGATTTTCTAATAATTTAGTTAAGTTAACAACGGCATCACCTTTATGTATAGTAAATTTTTTCATGTGTTTTTTTGGCGCCAAAGACTCATGCAGTTTGCAAATACTTTCAATATGTTTTTGGTAATTATTAGCTATTTGAAACTCTTTATCTTTTGCTTTCCCATCTTTTTTTGAAACTTTTTTAAATCCCTCAAAAGTATCAAAGCCATGGATATGTCTTGAAAAATTATAAGGTTCGAGCATGCTTCTAAGATTTATCAATTGTGCAAACGCGGATCCGAAATGAACACCAAATTCCATTATACAACCACTGCTTTTAATTTGTAGATCATAAATCCATGCCAAATTTAGTATTCTTTGCATAGTTGGTAGAGTTAAATACCCTGCAATAGGCCAGTTCCAATTATTACCTGCTAAATCTAATCCCTTGTCTAGTAACTTTCTTAATTTTATGTAAGTTTTTCTATCCTGAGATGTAGACAGGCTAATTTGTCCATCTTTAAGTTTCATGTTTTTCAAAATTAGATTGATAGATCAAATTTTTTTAAATAAATCCTCTTTTTTCAAATTTATTTCTTATTGTAGAAATTTCAAAAACTCCACATGAATTTAAAAGCTTTAAGGGCGTAGACATTTTTTTTTTGGCATTCTTGATTTTGAACTCATCGTTATCGTAGGTATCTTTTATGCATTTAGAAATAAGCTCTTTACTAAAACCAAGTTTAGATAAAGAATATAAGTAAATATCTGTTCGAGGTTCAGAAAAAACATTAATTGCATCATATAAGTTAAACCCCATTATTTCTTTTTCTTCATCAGACAATTGAGGCCATAAAATTTTGAATAGTGTTCCAAAAAAATTTGCATGAAAATATTCATCGTGCATATGATCTTTGAACATTATTCTTATAGGTTCGTAGACAATACCCTTCATCTCCTCAGAAATATCTTGACAAATCATTGATTCGGAAACAATTACAATTGATAGTTCTGAAAGAAAGTTAAATTTTTTATCATAATTAGCTCCTATGGTATCAACTTTATCAAAAAAACTTTCTATGTAAGGTGATAAATTATCTTTAATCTCAAAATGATCTATAATTTGATCAGAAATTTTTTTGGAAAAATATGCATGATAACCTTCATCTGTATAAATTTTAAGAGCATCACTTTTTAAAATAGCAGGAATTTCAAAATTATATTTTTCCAGAGCTAAACTGTTTGCAACTTTGTTTACATAATCAATTTCAAATTTAGTAGTTTTTAAAACAAATTCTAATAATTGTGATCCCATTACATATTCTCTCTGAATATCATCAAGAGAATTTAAATCTATGTGGTTTAAAATGGGACAACCTGTCGAAAATTTCCAAATAGATTCTTTTTTTGAATCAATTTTATCTAAATGTAACTCATATGTTTCTTCACTACTTCTAACACTAGAAAGTCTATCCCAGTCTTTTTTTGTTTTTTCATATATATTTAAAACTGTATTATTCATCATATTAGATTAATTTAATTGAAAATAGTCTTATAACACTATTACATATCCAAATATATAATGCAATTTATATTAAATTTTTTTTGTTACCTTTTTTTGCAAACAAAATCGTCGATAATTAAAGTATCAACAACATTTTTTTTAAATACTAATATTGCGTCTTCTATATTTTCAACTATGGGCTCCTCATGCTTATTAAATGAGGTATTGATTAGCGCTAAATCTCCTGTTTTTTTTAAATAATCTTTTAAAATTTTATACATTACTATATTATTTTTTTTATTAATAATTTGAGGTCTAGCAGTTCCATCGATATGAACAGCCGCTGGACATTTTTTTTTAAATTCAGATGTACAATCATAAGTCATGGTCATGAATTCAGCACAACGATGATCTTTTTTCCATCCTTTAAAACATCTTGGGGCCAACTCCTCAATTGTTACAGGAGCAAAAGGCATAAATTCTGTTCGATGTAATTTTTCATTGATCCATTTATTTATAGTTTTATCCCTGCAATGATAAAGTATAGACCTGTTACAGAGTGATCTTGGCCCAAACTCCATTCTGCCATTAAAAAATCCAACAATATTTTTATTTTTAAATTCTTTAATTAATACATCTGAAATATTTTTACTTTTAAAATATTTTATTTTATTTTTTTTCAAAGATTTAGATATTTTAAATTTTGAAGGTGTGTCTGATCCAAGATATACATTATCTAAAAATTTTGGAAGTATTGAAAATTTCTTATTTAAAAATGCATAAATTGAACCAATGGATAATCCTGAGTCAGACATAGCTGGCTGAATATAAACATTTTTTACATTTTTAATTTCCATAATTTTTTGATTCAATTTGACATTAGCAAAAACACCTCCGGCTAAACAAATATTTATATTTTTTTTATTCTTAATATTAAATTTTATATACTTACAAATAATATCCTCTAGAATATATTGAGCGGCATAAGCTACATCAGCTTTAGAATACTTACTTATTTTTGAATAAAAATTGGGTAAATCTTTTTTATTGCAAAACCAGGGCATATAATCATCACCCAAACTAATATTTATTTTTCCATTATTAAACTTAATAAAACTTTTAAAATATTCCAAAATTTTAGTTTTTTTACCATAGGCGGCTAACCCAGTAATTTTTCCTTCATGTCGTTCTGATTTAAATCCTAGGGCTTTAGTAATATTTCCATAAAAATAACCTAAGCTCTCAAAAGTAGTATTAAATTCTTTTTCAACAAAATAACTATTTTTTGCATCAAAATATGAGGAAGATTTAAAACCACCCTTGCCATCAAAAGTGAAAACTTTAGCATTTTTAAATGGACTACAAAAATAAGCTGATGCAGCATGTGATTGGTGATGATCTATCAGGATAAATTTGTGAAAAAAATCGTTTTTTTTAGAATAGCTTATAAGTTCATTTAAATATTTTTGATTCCACTTTATTTCAGTATTTATTCTATCATAAAATTTTTTTTTGTATTTTTCAGGTTTTTTTCCCTTCAATATGCGTTTTAATTTATCATCAAATTTTTTTTTTACTTTTTGGTTTGGATACTTGCTTTCGATAATTCCTGAAATAACAAAATCTAATTTATTAAAATTTAAATTATATTTGGAAAAAATATAATCTATAGATTTCTTAGGAAAACCTCTATAATTTTTAACTCTTGTAAATCTTTCTTCCGAAATTGCTTCTTTAATGGCTCCATTCTCAAAATAAACTACACTAGATTCTATACTGTTGTGAAAACTTAATATTTTAAGCTTATTAATATTTTGCATACAAATACCCACTTGGGTGATTGGTAAATAATAGCTTATTTGAAATTTTTTTATCAATAACAAACCTTTTATTTTTTTTTAAAAATTCTTTTAAAGCAGTATAAGGATTATTACCACGGCCCCACTCTCTTGGTCTATGTTTTTGATTGGGAACAAATTCTACCATCGTATCACCACATATAATATAATTATTTTTCTTTACAATTTTTGAATATATCTCGAGCTCTTTTAAAACATGTTTGTGTGTGTGATTTGAGTCAAGAATTACAAGTATCTTCTTTGAATTATTAGTAATTTTCTTTATATTTTTAAATACATCTGCATCAGTACTGCTACCTTTTATCAGTTTAATATACTTATTTAATTTTAGATCTTTTGTTACAGCTTTTTTTACATTATTTGGTAAAAAAGTATCAATTCCTATGACTTTTTTTCCACCAAAAATTTTTAACATACTTGCTAAAAACAAAGTGCTCCCTCCCCAGGCAACTCCAGTTTCAATAATATATTCTGGCTTTGTTTTGTATATAATTTCTTGAGTTGCCATTATATCCTGCGGGATATTTAGTATTGGTTCACCCATCCATGTATTTTGATGCAACCATCTGTATTTTTTATCAGCTTCTACAAATATTTTAGTCGCACTTTTATTAATATTTTTATCTCTAGCCATTTTTGTTGCTGAAACATCATTTAATATTTGAAATTGTTTTTTTGATATAATTTTTTTTTTCATTTAATGTATATGATATGATTTAACTTATATTATACAATTAAATATGATTATTTGAAAAAAAAGTAAAGAAAGATTTTATCAAAAAAAATAATATAAATGAATTTAATTCAGAAAAATGGCTAGAGATAAAATATATAAATGTTTAAATAATTTTAAATTAACTTATAAAAGTTTATTTCTTAATAAAATTAATGGTGTATATAGATCTTACCCTCAATATAATTTTAATAAACGTGATAGAACAGATTATCCTAAAACATTAATTTTTAAAAATAAGAGTATCAAAATATGAGTTATTACAATGAAGTTAAAGACGTAAAAGGTGAACACAAAGGCAAACAGATTGTAAGGTTCTCTACTTTTGGTCCTCATATCTCAAAAATTGATCAACAATATGTATCGAAGGCGATGAAGCCCAAAAATTGGTATGATAAACCATATTATTTTGTGGAAAAATTTGAGAAAGACTTTGCTAAATATACTAATAGAAAATATTGCCTTTTAACGCCTAACTGCACATCGGCAATTCATCTTTTTTTACATTCTTTAGATCTAAAAAAAAGTGATGAAATAATTATTCCAGAGTCAACCTGGATAGCTACAGCTTCACCTGCTTTTCAAACAAAAGCAAAAGTTAAATTTTGTGACGTTGAAGAAACTAATTATTGTATATCTCTTGATAGTATTAAAAAATTAACTACAAAAAATACAAAGGTCATAATTTCAGTAAATGTTTATGGGAATATGCCAGACTACAAAAATTTGATTAAATACTGTAAAAAAAAAAATATTATCTTGTTAGAAGATGCAGCTGAAAGTTTAGGAAGCTCAATTAACAAAAAACAATCTGGCTCATTTGGTGATGTTTCAGTTTTTAGTTTTCATAGAACAAAAACACTTACAACTGGAGAAGGTGGAGCATTGGTCATAAATAATACAAAAATTTTTAGAAAATGTAGAATGCTAAGAGATCATGGCAGACATCCTTGGAGCAAAGACTTATTTAATGAAGAATTTTCATTTAAATATACGCCATCAAATCTACAAGCTTCATTAGGATGCTCTCAATTAAGTAAAATAAAATTATTATTAAAATTAAAGAGAAATATATTTTTAAATTACAAATATTATTTAAAAAAAATAGAAAATGAAATTTTGATGAACCAAGATGATGATAAAATTATAAATGCTTGCTGGTCTACTATAGTCTATTTTAAAAACTCTCAGATTAAAACTATACAAAAAATAAAAAATGAATTAATGAAAAATAATTTTTTTCCTAGACCTTTTTTTTATCCACTGACATCAATTCCAGCATATAAAAAAATAGATAAAAATTTTAAGAAGTTTAGAAATCAAAATCCTGTTGCTTACAAAACTTGTGAGAGAGGTTTGGTTCTTCCTAGTTCATATTTACTAGACAGAAAAAAAATAGAAAAAATATGTTCTATAATTACAAAGTTAGTAATTGAAGAAAATAGAAAATGATAAAAGGTGTAATAATTAGAAATATAATTAGTAACAATGATGGCAGAGGTTTTTTTCGAGAAATCATGAAAGTTACTGATGCATACACAAATGTTAAATTTAAACAAATCAGTCATTCCAAAATACGTAAATCAATTAAAAAAGGATGGCATGTTCATAAAAAGCAGTATCAATGGAACTACCTTTTAAAAGGTAAAATCCAAGTTTATTTACTTGATTTAAGGAAAAATTCTAAAACTTACAATAAACAAGATAAATTTATAATAACTGAAAAAAAACCAATGATATATTTTTTTCCGCCACATGTAGCTCATGGGTATATTACTTTAGAAAAAGAAAATCATATTATCTATGGTACATCAAGTGTTTATTCTAAATCAGAAGAATATAAATTACCTTTTATAAATATCTAAAATCAAAAATTGATATATAAAACGTTTGAATAAAATATTAAAATCATGAACTTATTAATAACTGGAGGAATGGGGCATATAGGATCTAAGTTGATAAATAGATTATCTTCATTAGATAAAATTAAGAAAATTATAATCATTGATAACTTTTATTCTGAAAGATACATAAGTTTTATTAATTTAAAGAATAGAAAAAAAATAATTTTCTTTGATGAAGACTTAATTCATTTCAATCTAAATAAAATTAAAAATAAAATTGACTGTATCATTCATTTAGCATCCACAACAAATGCTGAAAAAAGTTTTTCAAATAGAAAAAAGGTTATGGATAATAATGTTGAAATAACAAATAAAATATTAGCTTTAGGAAATAAGAATACAAAAATTATATTTGCATCCTCAACTAGTGTTTACGGAAGTCAGTATAAGATTATAAACTCAAAAAATAATCAACTAAATATATCT